>SDBS01006726.1_pt1 | contig 11174 bp, 6 predicted proteins | sample 2277091 | NCBI WGS metagenome assembly SDBS01 (sample SAMN10404972, study PRJNA504765) | marine sediment metagenome | isolation source: marine sediment core GS10_PC15, 163 cmbsf | place: Arctic Ocean: Southern Knipovich Ridge | collected 2010 | reverse complement strand
CGAGCACGAAGGGGTGGCCCTCCAGGGGTCTGTGCAGGGGCACCTTGACGATCTCGGTGAGCGGCTTGCCCGTCTTGGGGGCTTTGGTCCGGCGGACGCCGGTCAGTTCGTACCTGGTGACGGCCAGACGCATCAGAACAGATCCGCCGACCGGCACGACGGCTTTGCCCTGTGCCCGGGCCTCCTCCAGCGTCAAGTCGCCGGTCTTGCCCGTCAGGCGGGTAAGGTGCGGCTCAATATCGAGCGTCAGCGACTGCCGGTCATCGGCCAGTACCCCGGCGGCCGACAGGGCGATGCTGCCGGGGTGCTCGACGGTCGCCTTCGTTCCCGGCTTGTCTGCTCGCGGCAGGACAATCGTCCCGGTGTTGGCAGTCCCACCGACGCGGACCCTCCGGTCGGCGGTAAGCATAATCCTGGGAATGTTCAGCGTCATCATGGACTTGACGCTGCCGATACGTTTGAGCAGGGCGTCGGTCTGCTCTGCGGACAGCACGACGGTGGAATTGTCTTTCCTGAACGGCCCGGCGCCGATCTGCGAAAGCGCCTTGTCCATCTTCGCCGACGACCAGTGGGGGCCCTCGCGAAGAAACCGGGCATCGATCTTGACAAGCACCTTCCCGTGCCTCACTGCCGGCTGCGTGGCGGGTTGGGTGGAAGGTCGCTGGAGCGATTTGATCCTCGGCGTGCTGGTCAGGACCATGTACTCATCACCGGGGAGTCCTGACGGACGTGTGGTCGGGCCGCCCGATGTTCCGACACCACTGGCCTCAACGCCGAAGGCATCGTCAAGCGAATACGTGAGAAAGAAGCTTTGGCCATTCCACAGGGTCATACGAGGATAATGGAGTACCCCCGCCTTGAATGACGTTTCGCGGGGCGGCAGGACGAGGTACATCTGCCGAACGGTCATGCCGGGGCGAACCAGTTTGGCCAATGCCCGCCACATGGCCAATCCACCGGCACGATGGGCGGCGCGGACCTGCTTGCCGGCCTCGATCAAATCCTTGTCGCTGACTTCCCCGATGACCTCGAATTCCGCAGGGGGCAGTTCGATCTTGCCTCTCCATGCGGTTTGCCCGGAAGGCTTACCGACCGCATCGGATTGCAGGCTCAGCAGGCAATGTATCGAATATCGACCCGGTTTGAGCTTCCACTCGTAGAAACCGATCTTCAGCCGCCCATCGCGGTTGTGTACGGCTTTACCCAGAATCCTGCCAACGCTATAGCCGGGGCTCATTGAATGCCAAACGGGGGCCGGCTGAGATCTTCGCACCTTGGCAGGTTCGACTTCCTTGCCCGCCGCATCGGTTATCTTCCATGAGAGGGCCTGCAATTCGCCGAAGTCGATGGCAAGATTCGCTTTTGAGACATTCTCAAACCGCACGACGACTTCCAGCCCCAGTCGTTTGGAAAGATATCGACTCGCGTTAATTCGCGCCCGCAAGCCGTTATTGGCCTTGCCCCAATGCTCGTGCGCCGGCTTCGTCGCCGGCTGGGTGGCGGCCATGGTGAGAAGGCGCTGTCGGTTCTCCCGCCACCATTTCGCCGCCGCGAACATGGCAGACTCGGTACCGCCGTTCAAACCTGCGTCCGGCGCGAAGTAGTCCAGCAGGGCGTACGTGGCGCTAACGCGGACGTCCAGCGATTTGTCGTCGTCGAGGGCCTTGCCCAACTCGATGGCCGCCTTGGGATGCCTGCTGGCGGCGAGCACACGCAGCAGGTGCGCCCTGGTCTTGCCGTCCTTTGCCTCCTTGTACCACGACAGGACCTTCTTGACCGTCCATGGCTTGGCGTAGTCCTTCAGTGCCTCTTCGGCCCCATCGAGCGCAATATCGCCATATTTCAGGCGTCGCCACGTGCCATCGGCCCGCCGCACCCGGGTGTTTAGGGGATGCTTGGCCGCATAGTCCAGAATGTCCGCTTCTTCGTTCCGTGACGGTGGAGAGGAGGTCCTTCCCGCCGGCTGCGTGGCAGCGGCCTTGTGGTCTTCGGATGTGGCGGTGCCCGCTTCGCAGCCGTGGAAGATCGCGGCGCCCACGATCATCACGACAATCAACAGGACGTGCTTGCTGGACATAGTTGAATCTCCTTCAGTGTCGCACGGACGGCCTGTTGGAGTGCGGATGAGCTTCCCGCCCATACCCCAGCACGCATAGATTACCCGCAAGTGCTTGCAGCCGCAACGGCGATGCTGGAGTCCCGACGCAGGTCGACGCGGAAGCCCCGAAGTGGCTTCGGGGTACGATCCCAGGCTGACCTTACGGGCGTTCGGCGTATGGGACAACGACGCGAATTGACAGGGCGGGATGAGCGGCCAGATACTTCTTCAGCCCGGCCAGGAGGGCGTCGCTGCCGCCCTTGATCCTCCACTCGTTGCCCAGAGCCTTGGTGAGGACCTTGGCAAGCCTACCGAGCGACTCCCGGTTCTTGACGGATGCGAGCCGTCGGATCGCCGCGGCGTCGAGGATGATGCTCCATGAGCGGTCGTTTTCGCCGATCGCCTTCAGTATTTGCTGTTTGCGGATTTCCACCTCCGGGTCGGTCGTCTTGATGGCCCGGATCTCGCCGAGAACGGAAGACCCCATGCCGATCAGGGCTTTTGTGGCCCGGTCCCGTATCTTCCAGTCGTCACTGCCCAGTTCCCGGATCAACTTGCCGGCCTGCACGGATTTGCCGAACTCCGCCTTGTCGTCCGCCAGGAGATTCAAGGCCGCGTCGAGGTCCTCTTCCAGGCACAGGAACCGCTTGTCCATGGTCCCAATGTATATCCGCCCGTCATGAAGGACCGGGCCTGCGTCGAACTCGCCCTTGAACGTCCAGGCGATTGTCCCGTCGGCCATGTTGACGCAGTGCAGCCGCCCGCCGGGGACATAGATATGCTTGCCCGCCAGTACCGGGGTCCCCCAGACATGGCTCTTCCCAAGCCGCCGCTTCAGAGGGCGCCGCCAGAGACCTTTGCCGTCTTTGGCCCTGACAGCATGCAGGTTGCCTCCTCCCACGAAATAGCAGATACCATCGCTCTCGACGATCCTTCCGCCATTGTTGTGCCAGCTACAAGCGTACGTCCAAAGCCTGCGGCCGGTGGTGCGGTCGAAACAGCCCAAGGCAGATTGGGCTTTGTCGTAATTGAAGCCAGTGTAAACGCGGTCGCCCCAGGCGGAGGCGTTCCAATTCAGCTTGTCGCCGGGCGTGATGGTCAGGCGGACTTTGCCGGTTTTCGGGTCAGCCAGGTAGACTTTTTTGCTGTCCGAGAAGGCGATCTCCTTTCCGCAGAGGACGGGAGTGGACAGGAACCACGTGTCGCTCTTGAGCGACCACCGCACTTGACCCGTCCGCACGTCAAGGGCGCGGAATTGCCGGTCGTAGGCGCCGAAGAAGACAAGACTTCCCACCACCAGGGCGCTGGTGCAGGAACCTTCCTTCCCAATGTTGGTCTTCCAGAGGAGCTTGCCCCCGGCCTGCTCAAAGGCATAGACGTAATCCTCGTGGCAGCTCACGAATATCTTGCCGTCGTAAACGAGCGGCCTCGCGACGGTCCGCTCAGCCAGATCGGCTGCCCAGACGGTGGCTCCGCCGGCAATGTCCAGGCAGTGAAGCTTCTTGTCGTGGCAGCCGAAGTAGACGCGGTTGCCGGCGATCGCAGCCCGTCCCCAGATATTACGGCCCATCTTTCGGGCCCACACAATGCGCGGTGGAAAGACCAGGGCCCGCCCCGAAGGTTCTGCCGCTGGTCTGGTCGCCGACCGTGAAGCAGCCGCGGATGATGCGTCGCCGGATGCCGGCGAGGTTTTCGTCTGGGCGATGCCTCGATGGGCGCTCATCAAGATCGAGGTCGCCAACGCAAGCGGCCAGGCCATCCCGGCCCGCAGACATCTTGTCCTCTCCCGGGTCATTCTGGGATTATAGACTATGGTTTACGGTCTTACCCTATGGTTCATGGTCTCGTGGTTTCGCGGACTGAGGGGGGTTCAACAACCGCCCGGATAGCGGCGATTCCAGACCGCGCTTGTCAGCCGGGGCGGATTAGTCCTCTCACAGCGTTCAGGGGTCGCGCATCAGCGGCGGAGTTTGCGTTGGTCCAGGCGAACGCCGGCCGGCCGGCGCACGGGAATCTCAAGCCCGCCGCTTGCCTCAAGCTCATCAAACAACTGCTTCTTCAACGCGGCGATCCGGTCGCGATGGGCGGGCATGTCAATCAGATTGTGCCGCTCGATCGGGTCGGTCTGAAGGTCGTAGAACGCGTCCCGGTCCCAGAGGCCGTAGTGGAAGACGTACTTGTACCGGTCCGTCCGGATCGCAAACAGCGTCGGCGTGGCGGGGAAGTTCCATTCCCAGTGGTACTCGTACAGAATGTGGTCCCGCCAGGGGGTCTTCTTGCCCAGCAGCAGCGGCAGGAACGATCGCCCGTCCATCTTCGCGGATTTCGGCGCCGTCACGCCGGCTGCGGCCAGCAGCGTGGGCGCCACGTCGATGTTCTGCACCATCGGCGTGACCTTCGTGCCGGGTTTGATCGGCCCCGGGGCATAGGCCAGCATCGGCACGCGAATCGAATGCTCGTACGCGGCGCGTTTGTCGTAGAACCCGTGTTCGCCCAGCTCGAAGCCATTGTCGCCCATGTAGATCACGGTCGTCGAGCGGCTCAGGCCGCTCTCGTCCAGGTACTTCAGCACGCGGCCGAGGTTCTCGTCGAGCCCGTGAACGGTCTCGCAGAACTGCCGATACAGGGCGTCGAACGAGGGGACCGGGTCGTGGTCGAGCTGCCCGGTCTCCATGTGGTCGATGCCATGAATGCCGTAGCGACGGTCGCGGACCCACTGCGGCTGGGTCTGATAGTTCCTCTGCGTGTTGGCCATCGTCTCGGGGCGTTTGACGGCGGCCTTGGCGTAGCGTCCGCGATGGCGTTTGGCCGGCAGGAAGGGATAGTGGACGGCCTTGAACGACAGGTACATGAAGAACGGCTTGTCGCCCGTGCGCGCCTTTGCCAGCCACTCCAGGGCCTGGTCGGTCAGGACGTCGGTGGTGTAGCCCTTAAAGGTCTTTCGTTTTCCGTTGATGTTCAGGACGGGGTCGTAGTAGGCGCCCTGCCCCTTGAAGCTGACCCAGTGATCGAAGCCGGGGCGGGGCTGGTCGTGGGCGTGCCCCATGTGCCACTTGCCCACGAATGCGGTGTGGTAGCCCGCCTTCTGGAGATAGGCCGGGAAGAAGACCGTTCCCTTGGGCACGGGGCGCTGGTTGTCGACCACGCGATGATGGTGCATATACTGGCCCGTGAGGATCGATGCCCGGCTGGGCGAGCACAACGACGTGCTGACAAACGCATTGGCCACATGCGCGCCCTGGCGGGCCATCCGGTCCATGTTCGGCGTCTCGAGGAAGGCGGGGGCCTGCTTCATGAATCCCATGAAGTCGTAGCGGTGGTCGTCGCTGAGCACGAAGATGATGTTGCGCCGCGACTGCTTGCCGCCGCGCGGGGCGGCGCGGGCCCTGCGGCGCGACGAAAACGCCAGCGCCGCGGCGCCCAGACCCATCGAGCGGAGTAGATCTCTGCGGCTGCGTGGAGTGCGGAACGGATCTGTCAAGGGCGTCATGAGCCGGCTCCTCTTTGTGTCGGTGAATTCCAGGGACGGACAGCAATGGCATTAGGATAAGCCCTCCTTCCCGGCTTTGCCACGGGGGACTTTCAGGCAGCCGTACCTCCTGGAGTCGCGTCTTATCAGACGCGCTTCGATGCGGCCGGGCCCGGGGCTGATTAGTTCTCTCACAGCGTCCGGGGTTTTCGGGCAGCTGGCTTTGCAGCCTCGGCAAAGAACGCATCCAACCGCTTCACGATTTCGGCCCGAAGGGCGCGCACTCTGGCGTTGTGGGCCTTCTTTTCAGCCGTGAGTTCTCTCTCCATCTTGGTCGGGCCACGAGTCCGTGCCCGTGCGAGATCCTCCTTTTTGATGACCACCTTGCCGCCGTTGAGCGTCTTGCCCGCATCCGCGAACGTCCTCAGCATGAGCAGCGACCAGCTCGATACCTCATACCCATACTTTGCCAGATCATCTTCCAGGGGACCCGACCAATCCTCCGCCTGCAGCAGCTCCCGGAGAATGCCGGGCACCTCGGGGCTTTTCAGCCCGGCCAATGCCCTGATGATCCACGGTTTGGCCCCATCGCGATAGGCGGCTTTCACACGGTCCCAGTGTTTCAGGCCGGTAAGGCGGATCAGGTTCGCGGCGACGAAGTAACGCGTGCGGTCCTGTTCCCAGTGGGCCAGCAGAATGCGCTCCGCTCCGTCAGCGTCCAGATCGATGGCCAGCTTGATCAGTTCCCTTTGGAGATGTGTCGCCGCGATGAGAACCCCCTCCGGCTCGGCCAGAAGCCTCTCGATGACGGGCACGTCGGCCTTCGTCAGAATCGCGCGAAGGGTCGGAAGCATGTAATACAACATCGTCCCCCATGCTTTCGGGTTGTTCGTGACGCAGGCCCAATCGATCTGGCGCCGAAGAATGGCCAGGATTGTCCCCTTGAGCTTGTGTTTCTTGACATACGCCGTGACGGTCACGGGCCGCGGTTCAAAGCAGTCGATATTGTGTGCCCAGCGCACCGGCTCGCCTTTGGGCCCTTTGCCGTCCACCTCGAAGGCGCGCAAAGCCTCCGCCAATCGCGCATCTCTGTTCTTCACCAGCAAGATGAACTTCAGGGCCTGGAGGGGCTTGAGATGGGCCAGGCAAGCCAGGTCGGCGGCGGGTTTGACGGTGCGCCAGCGTGCGGCCCAATACCAGAGGCGGCCGCGGTAATCCTTGTTCTGGGCCCACCACGTTTCGAACGCGTCCGCGCCGGCGAAGCTGAAAGTAGTCATCCGCGCCATCGCCCTGCGGGCAAGGAACGCAACGTCGATTCCGTTCTTCAGTCTGGAGATGTACAGGGCTACCTGCCCGAGGCCGAGGCTCGCGCCGGCGAAAGCGACGGACCGGTCATCCAGAAGCTTGCCGACAAGCGGCGTCGCGCCCAGCTCGACGGCCCGGTGGGGAAAGTGGCACAACATCTCGCAGGCCACCGCGCGATACTTCGGGTCCTTGTGCCGCAGGAAGGCCGCAGCCGCCCGCACGTAAGCCGCTACCTCGGCGTCGCGCCCCTTCTTCGCTACGGCGCGGACCTTAACCACACACCCTTCCAATGAATCCGACCGGTTCAACGAATCTCCCCCCTCCAGCGCGCCCGAAGACCACGGTTTGAACTTAATCCCTTCACGCATCGGAACGTGCCGGTCGGAGCTCAGGCCCGCCAGCTCGTCGGCGGCCTTCGCGTGTTCCTTCACCGCTTTTTCGAAAACAGCCGCGACCTCCTTTGCGATCTCCGCGCGTCTTTGTGCCGTCAACTCCCTGCCCGGCCCCATGGGGAGCTTATCCTCGGCCAGGGCCCAGCTTCCAGCCAGCGCCACGATCATCACGACAATCAACAGGGCCCGCTCGCCGGGCATGGTTGAATCTCCTTCAGTGTCGCACGAGCGAACGTTGCGGATCACGCGCGGCTGTAAGCCGCCGCGTGCATCCGGCTTGTTACGAGCCCAAGTTCTTCTTGGCCTTTTCTTTTGTCGAGAGCAGGAATTCCTTCCGCTTATCCATAAGGACCCTGACAAGTCGATGCTTGTCATCCACCCAGTAGAAGCAAGGCGAAATACCTTCTCCCTTCTGAACGAACTTGTGCAACACGACTTTCCTGTTGTCAACAGGCACTTGTTCCTTCCCCACGTATGCGATGCTGTGGTTCTTCTTCAAATTCAACTCTGTGGCTTCCAAGGAATGAAATTTGAAAACCACGCCTTCCTTGAACGGGAGCTTGGGGATGATCTCAAAGAGGGCAAAATCCGTCACAACGTGTTCCGGAAGCTGTTTCTTGGTTTCTCGGCCATCCACCGTTGCCTTCAGAATAGAAGGAGAGCATCCATAGGGTATTTCCCTCTCGATCTCTGCTTTGAAGCGTAGGAGACGGCTGTCACCAATGTCATCAGCATTGCCCTCGAATTCGAACGAGAGTGGCGAATAATATTGATCGTTCAGGCATGTCGTCAACGTGCGAATCTGTTTCTTCTCACCGCGCAATTTCACGACAAACTCGTGTGATAGGACGATCTGTTCTTTCCTGTTCTTCGGTTGAAGAACCTGGATGTGAAAGTACCCCGATGGCTTCCCCTTCAAATTCCATTTGTACCAGCGCTCCGCCAGAGTTTCTGGCTTCACCGTGCGATCATCCGTTATGACGCGATGGGCAAGAAGACCGACCACCAGAGCTGCAACTGCTCCAACAAGAACCATTTTCTCTCGCATCGCCATTCTCCTTTCTGGCTCCTAAGAGATATACACTACCCGTAAACGTCCCCGCCCGCAACGGCGATGCTGGAGGATGAGATCACATCTGAGTGCTGGATTCACGGCTGGGCTGCTGCTATCCTGCGGCCCAGCGGAGCGAGGAGAAGATATGATGAAGACAATCTTCAAGAGAGCATTCCTGGTTGTATTCCTGTCGGCGGCGGTGGCCCAGGGGGCGCAAGGCAACGATCGGCCTGTCGTCCTGTTTGATTTCGACAAGGCCTTCGACATCCGCACCGTCAAGGCCACCGATGCGAAGGTTTCGGTGGTCCGCACGGAATCCGGCCGGGCGCTGCGGCTTCAGACCGGGCACAAGAGCCCCTGGCCGGGCATTGTCCTGCCGGCCCCCAAAGGCAAGTGGGATCTGTCGGCCCGTGCGTATCTGGCCCTGGACGTGGAGAACACGGGCCGAGGACGGCTGGAGGTCTGGTGCCGCGTGGATAATCCCGGCGCGGACGGCCGAGCCAATTGCATCACGGAAGGCATCGTCTTGGAGCCGGGAGCACGGGCGACGCTCACCGTTAACCTGGCCAGCGCGGTGCGCGTGCGCCCGCCGGCTAAGATTATCGGCATGCGGGGCGTGCCGGGTGGGCCAGGCCTCGCTGCCAAAGGCAAGATCGATCCCTCGAACGTCGTCCAGTTGCTGGTGTTTGTCCCCAGGCCCAAGGCGGACCACAGCTTCACCATCGCCAACGTTCGTACCGCCGCGCGCACACGGACATTGTCAGCAAAGGAGTTCTTTCCGTTCATCGATGAATTCGGTCAGTACGTCCACAAGGACTGGCCGGGCAAGACGCACTCGCTGAAGGACCTTCAATCGCGAAAGAAGCAGGAGGCGGACGACCTGGCCAAAAACCCGGGCCCGCCCGAGTGGAACAAATGGGGCGGCTGGGCCGCCGGGCCCAAGCTCAAGGCCACGGGCTTCTTCCACCCCGAGAAGCACAAGGACAAGTGGTGGCTGGTGGACCCGGACGGCCGGCTCTTCTGGTCGCACGGGATTGACTGCGTAAATACGTGGTCCGGCACGACGCCGATCACGGACCGGCTGGATTACTTCCGCGGCCTGCCCGATGCGAAATCGCCGCTGAGTGCCTTCTACGGCAAGGGCAGATGGGCGCCGCACGGATACTACAAGGGCAAGGAGTACCGGTCCTACAATTTTCGCGGCGCGAACCTCCTGCGGAAGTACGGCGGCAAGTGGGAGGACGAGTTCGCCGCGATCAGCCACGCACGCCTGCGAAGCTGGGGGATGAACACGATCGGCAACTGGTCGTCGCCGGATATTTACCTGCTGCGGCGAACGCCCTATACGGTGGCCGTCCACTTCAGATCGGTGACCATCGCGGGCAGCAAGGGATACTGGCGCCAGTTCCCCGACCCGTTCGACGCGAGCTTCCGCAGGGCGCTGCGAGAGAAACTGGCGAAGGAAAAGGGCAAGTCCGCGGCCGACCCGTGGTGCATGGGCTACTTTGTGGACAACGAGCTGTCCTGGGGCAACGTTACGTGCGTGTCCCGCGCGGCCCTTGCGTCGCCGGCCGGCCAACCCGCGAAGAAGATCTTCATCGCCGACCTTCGCCGCAAGTACGGCGCCATCGCCAAGCTCAATGCGGTCTGGGGCACGAAGCACGCCTCCTGGGATGCGCTGTCAGCCTCTGTCAACGAGCCGGACCCCCGCCGGGCGGGTGAGGACTTGAGGGCGTTCACTACGAAACTCGCCGAGGAGTACTTCCGGATCTGCCGCGAGGAGGTTAAGCGCGTCGCGCCGAACAACATGTATCTTGGCTGCCGGTTTGCGTGGGCCAACGACCTGGCGACCAAGGCCGCCGGGCGATTCTGCGACGTGATAGGCTACAACCTGTACCGCTACAGCGTGGCCGACTTCCGCCTGCCCGCCGGGCTGGACAAGCCCGTCGTGGTGGGCGAGTTCCACTTCGGCGCGCTCGACCGCGGGATGTTCCACACCGGCCTGAAGAAGACCGCCAACCAGAAGGACCGGGCCGATAAGTACGACGCCTACGTGCGAGGCGCGCTGAAGAATCCGCAGATCGTCGGAACACACTGGTTCCAGTATGGCGACCAGGCCACCACCGGTCGCGGCGACGGCGAGAACTACCAGATCGGCTTCATCAACATCTGCGACACGCCCTACCCCGAGACGGTATCCGCCGCCCGAAAGATTGGGGCCGAACTGTACAAGGTGCGGAGCAAGGGGAAATAGGAACGCTATGCCAATCCGAAAAACGCTAAAGACGATAACGGCAATCGCGACAATCCTGGCGGCGCTGCGCCCGTCGGCCGCCCAGGATCTGGTGCCGTTCGTGATCCCGGTCGACGTGAACCCCAAGTCCGCGATCGCGTTCTCGTCGCCGCCGATCAAAACGGACTCACCGCGAATCGTGGTGGCCAGCAACCATTTTTACCTCAGCGGCCCCCGGAAGAAGCGCATCCGCATCTGGGGCGTGAACCTCTGCTTCGGCGCGTGCTTTCCAAAGCACGAGGACGCGCAGCGCGTAGCCGCCCGCCTGGCGGCCTTCGGAATAAACTCCGTGCGATTTCATCACATGGATTCATCGTCCTTTCCCCGCGGCATCTGGGACCCCAAGGACCAGATGAAGCTGTCGGGCGAGGCACTGGACCGGCTGGACTATTTCATAGACCAGCTCGCGCGGAAGGGCATCTGGTCGAACGTCAACCTGCATGTTTCGCGAACGCACAGCCGCCACCTGAAGCTGCCGCAAGAGGGGTCCACACCCAACTACGACAAGATGATCGGCATATTCACACCGGCCCTGATCGACGCCCAGAAGAAGTACGCCCGGG
>SDBS01006725.1_pt1 | contig 11175 bp, 8 predicted proteins | sample 2277091 | NCBI WGS metagenome assembly SDBS01 (sample SAMN10404972, study PRJNA504765) | marine sediment metagenome | isolation source: marine sediment core GS10_PC15, 163 cmbsf | place: Arctic Ocean: Southern Knipovich Ridge | collected 2010 | reverse complement strand
CGGGTCCGTGCACAGCAGCGGAAAAACCCCATCGGTCCGGGCTTCGCGGAGTAATGCCTCGCTGTTACGTGACCAGTCCAGGATGTAGGAGGTGTGGCGGCGTAGTTGGTAGCGCGGATATTTTCCGGGCCGACCGCGACATCGATGCGGCCGACGCTCGATATGGGTTTCAATGTGCAGGTTGAGAAAAGAGTCGACCTGGTATTTTTTCAGGATGGCCATGGCGGCTCGGCGAATCTCTATCCTCGTCTTCAGATGACACCGGTTGAGTTTGGGGAGCAACTCACTCAAAGCCTCTCCGGCCGCGTCCAGCCGTTGCTGGCGGCTGTTTCGATCCCGTTTGCGCTTCTCGCCAGATGAATACCAGTAGATGGAGTATCCGTGGTTGGTCTGATAGGATCCTTCAAACAGGGCAAACGACTCGGTTTGGGACTCATCGGAGGGTTTGGGGCGGCGCCAGATGATGCGCTTGGCGATGGGAGCCTCCCGAAGCGCTTGTTTGAAAGAACGCACTTCCGTCCGGTTTTGAGGCAAAATGGTGATGGCACATCCTCCATGGCTGACAATGTGCGCCAACTGCTCCTTAGTACAGAGCTTACAATCGGCCACATACAGGAAGTCAGAAGAGCCGTGGATCTCGCACAACCGATCCCATGTCTCTATATGAGTTGTATCATCGTTGCGATTGCCTGGGTAGACTTGGTGATAGACCGGTACAGCACCATCGTGGGAAATACTCAACTGGAAGACCAACTGACGGAGATCAGGGCGATGATCCTTGCTGTGTCCGTGACGCAGTTCCAATCCGCTGCGTGTGCGTCCTGGGATGATGCCGAAGGCTTTCACCGTGGTGCTGTCGCTGTGGATGCGGCTGAACTGAACTTCAAAAGTCTTCAGACAAGAGACGACCAAGCGTGTGGTCAATGAGGCACGATCAGCTTCATACAGCTTATCCAAGGCCCGGGCGAAGCGATCATCGGTGAGCCGGATTGAAGGCCGCACGGGGTAACCGATCGCCCGCAGGTCCAAAGACTCTACCCAGTGAGCCAGTTCATACAACGGGTCCTTGGCAACGGTCAGATTGATCACCAGCAGCTTGAGCATGTCCACCGAAGGGACAGCCTCACGCCCTGAATCAGGAATATATTCAAGCAAGATCTCCCGAAGATGCATCTGCTGAAGGATGGAGTCAATCAGAGGGAGACCTCCGACCTGATAGCGGCAGAGGGTTTTAGAGGCAGCCCTTGACATCTTGATAATATTAATATATTATCTATCAAGATGTCAAGGGCTCATATCAGAAAAAAACTCAAGCGTCTCCTGAGGCGTCAAGAGCAACTGTTGGAACGATTGCTCAAGAGCCCGCCGATGGTGCGCGGAACATTCAGCCGAGTGCAGACACGGTGTGGAAAACCAAACTGCTGGTGTGCCCGCAGTCACAAGGGCCATTCCCATACACGAATCACCTGGAGTAAGCAGGGAAAACTCAGGACGAGGAAAGTTCCTCCCGATCAGATAGATCATATCCGCGAACTCACCGACAACTACCGCCAGTTCCGGACCCTGCGACGTCAGATCGCAGCCCTGCATACGGAAATGAGACCTCTTCTTGACGACCTGGAAACTGAGCGAGTTGAAGAAGCTCGCAAGTCCCTCAATCTACCGGACATAGAGTAAATGTCAGAGAAAATAGATTTTTTGCGACAAAAGCGACCTTCGAGGAGAAAAAGCAACATGCGATAACTCGTTTATTATGAATGTTTTAAAACCGATATAAATCAGCAAAAACACCCATTTTTAAGTGCGGAATGTAGGGTCTAAGGGGAAAAAATCCTGCTTCTAAGACACTAACTCAATTGATTTCAATGGGTTACTGTGGTCGGAGCGCATCCTCGAAGTTATCAAACCTCGTTCTGAATCAAATCCCTGAAGCGTGAACTCCCAGGAGTTTCGATTCGCGGGAAATCCAGGCAGACCCGCTCTGGCTCGGAACGACATCCTCACGGTCAGCATTGTCCTCAAAAGAGGTCAGATCCAGCAGCCCTCCCTGGGGAAAACAAGTGGCAAGGCTTTGCTCACGCATTTTCACTTTAGGAATTGGTCGAGGTGTGGTATATTTGGAAACCTGAGAAAAAAAATGAAACGATACCTCTGCCTGGTTTTGGCCCTGGGATGGCTGGCGATGCCGGCCTGGACCGTACAGGCAGGAACGGACTCGGACATGCAGAGCAAGGTGCGGCAGTACCGGCAGGCGAACGAGCACGCCATCATCGCGGAGTTGGTAGAGCTTCTCTCCATCCCCAACGTCTCCTCCGATCGGGTGAACATCCGCAGGAACGCGGAGTTCATCAAGAGGATGATGGAGAAACGCGGCATCGCAACCCGCATCCTGGAGACACGGGGCAATCCCATCGTATTCGGTGAGCTCAAGGCGCCCGGCGCCGCCCGCACCCTGATGTTCTATGTCCACTATGACGGGCAGCCCGTGGACCCTTCGAGCTGGACCGAGACCCTTCCCTTCGAGCCCGCCCTGCGGCCCGGGAAGCTGAAGGCTGGGACCGCTGACCCCAAACCCATCCCCTTCCCCCAGAAAGGCACCCGATACGACGAAGACTGGCGCATCTATGCCCGGGGTTCCAGCGACGACCGCGCGCCCGTGATCGGGCTGCTGACAGCCATAGACGCCCTGCGCAGTGCCGGCATTTCCCTGCGCAGCAACATCAAGTTCATCATGGAGGGGGAGGAGGAGGCGGGGTCCACCAACCTGTTTCCCTTCCTGCGGGAGAACACGGAACTCCTGAGCTGCGATGTGCTGTTCATGTGCGACGGCCCCGCCTACTATTCCGGCGACCCCACTCTTTTCTTCGGGGTCAGGGGGATCACCAGCTGCGAGATCACGGTCTACGGCCCCAACACCAGCCTGCACAGCGGGCACTACGGCAACTGGGCCCCCAATCCGGCCGTGCGGCTGGCGCATCTCCTGGCCTCCATGCGCGGCACGGACGGCCGGGTGATGATCCAGGGGTGGTACGACACGGCCGTGCCGCTGAACGAGAGCGAGATCGCGGCCCTCAAGGCCGTCCCCTCCTTCGAGGACCTCATAAAAGAGAACTACGGTTTCTCAGGCACGGAAGACCACTGGCAGAGCCTGATGGAAGCCATCCAGAATCCGGCCCTCAACTGCAACGGCCTGCACAGCGGCTGGGTGGGAGACCAGCAGCGCACTATCATTCCCCCCACGGCTACCGCCGCCCTGGACATCCGTTTGGTCAAGGGCAACGACCCGGCGCATATGGTGAAGCTGGTCGTCGAGCATGTCAGAGCCCAGGGATACCACGTCGTCGACCAGGACCCGGATCAGGCGACCCGCATGCGATACCCCCTGATCGCCAGGGTTAGGCGCACCGAAGGGGGATATCCCGCGTTCCGTACGCCCATGGACCTGCCGGTGGCCCGCGAGGCTATCGCGGCTCTGGAGCGCCACAGCGACCGCCAACCCGTGATCCTGCCCTCTCTGGGCGGGTCACTGCCCATCTATATGTTCGGAGACCTGCTCAAGGTCCCCATCATCGGCCTTCCCATCGCCAACCACGACAACAACCAGCATCAGCCGGATGAGAACCTCCGCATCGGGCATCTCTGGACGGGCATCGAGACCTATGCCGCCATACTAATGCTGGGACAGCAACGGTAAAGGACGCGAATATGGCATCGATAAAGACAAATTTCAAAAACCAGAAGCTCAACGTGGATGATGTCACCCTGGTCGATTTCAGGGATTCTGACAGCGAAGATCTCTTTGCAGTGGCCGATGTTTTTTGTGATTTTCTGGCCGAAGCCATGCGCCGCAAGTTCATGGTCTACGCTCAGCCCATGATGTCCGGCCCCAAGACAGAATTCCAGGTCTACGACCGCAACACCCAGTCGGTGCGTCAGTTCCTAAATTTCTGCTCTTACAATTATCTGGGGTATTCCTACCACCCAGAGGTCATGCAGGCCGTCAAGGACACCATTGATGTGTTCGGGACCGGCGCGGTGTCGGCGCCGCTGCTCAGCGGGTATTCGTATCTCATCCAGCAACTGGAAGAGGCGGTGGCCGAGCTCAAGGGCAAGGAAGCGGCCGTGGTCTTCTCCACCGGCTACGGCACCAACCTGGGCGTCCTCTCCGCACTGCTGCATCCCGGGGACATCGCGGTCCTCGATATCCTCTCCCATGCCTCCATCTCCGACGGTGTCCGGCTGGGCGGAGCAGACATCAAGGTCTTTGCCCACAACAACCCCCAGCACCTGGAAAAGGTCCTCAAGGGCCTTAAGGGCAAGCGGGTCATGGTGTGTGTTGAGGGCGTCTACAGCATGGACGGCGACACGGCCAACCTTCCGGAAATCATACCGATCTGCAAGAAATACGGGGCCAAGATCCTGGTTGACGAGGCCCACGCCTCCCTGATCTTCGGGGAAAAGGGCGGGGGCGTGGCCGAGCATTTCGGCCTCGAGGACCAGGTCGACATCGCCATCGGCACATTCAGCAAATCCTTCGGCGCCATCGGCGGGTTCGCGGCCGGCAGCGAAAATCTCATGACCTATCTCCGCATGTACGCCAACTCCTATGTGTTCTCCTGCGCCATGGCCCCGCACACGGCGGCCGGTATCCTCAAGGTGATGGAGCTCTTCAAAAGGGATGGGTCGGAGCGCGAAAAGCTGTGGGAAAACACCCATTACATGCACGCCCATCTCAAGGAGGCCGGCCTCGACATCGCAGAGACCAAGTCCCAGGTGGTCCCGGTCATGGCGGGGAGCGACCTGAGGCTGCGCGAGATCAGCACGCGGATCCAGGCGAAAGGGCTGTCCACGGGAGTGGTCGCCTACCCGGCCGTCTCCAAGAACAAGACCCGCATGCGGCTCTCGGTGTCCTCCAAACACACGAAAGAGCAGATGGACCGCTGTGTCTCCATCATCAAAGAGGTCTTCGACAGCATGGAAGGTTGGGAGCCGGGTCAGAGCGAGGAATGATCATGCCGGAGCACCCGGTCCGCTTCAAAAGATTGGAGACGGCTCTCCCCGCGGCTGTGCGGTGAAGATGAAAAAATCTCTGATCCGGGTCCTTATCGGGACCATTCTGTTCACAGGAACGCTTCTTTTGGGGGGAGGGCAGGATGAACCGGAGCTGTGTCAGGGCAACTACCTGAGCGAGGCGGCGGCACGGCATCAGCTGGCCGAATTCGCCCGCAGCTACAGCACCCTGGAGGAATGGAAGGCCCGGGCCCGGAAGATCCGGACCGGCATCCTGCGGGGAGCAGGCCTAGACCCGCATCCAGTGCGCAACGACCTGAAGCCCATACGGCACAGCCTCAGGTCCTACGAGGGATACACGGTAGAAAACATCGCCTTCGAGAGCCTGCCCGGATTTTTTGTGACCGGAAACCTTTACCGCCCCGGCAGCGGATCAGGGCCCTTTGCCGCGGTCCTCTGCCCGCACGGGCACTTCAAACCGATCAAGGGAGGCGGGCGATTCCGCCCGGATCACCAGATCCGCTGCGCCTCGTTGGCACGGATGGGGGCCGTGGTGCTTTCGTACGACATGGTGGGCTGGGGCGAGTCCGACCAGACCGACCATGACCACCCCCGGGTCCTGGCCCTGCAGCTCTGGGACAGCATCCGAGCACTGGATTTCCTGCTATCCCTGCCCGATGTCGACCGCGACCGCATCGGAACAACCGGTGCCTCGGGAGGAGGGACCCAGACCTTTCTCCTCACAGCAGTGGATGACCGTGTCACCGTCTCTGTGCCGGTTGTCATGGTCTCGGCCCACTTTTTCGGCGGGTGCGACTGCGAAAGCGGGATGCCCATCCACCGCAGCCGGGAGCACACCACCAACAACGCCGAGATCGCCGCCCTGGCCGCTCCGCGGGCGCAGCTGCTCATCTCCTGCGGCCAGGACTGGACCAAGAACACGCCGAGAGTTGAATACCCCTACATCCGCCGCGTCTATGAGTTGTACGGAGAGGCCGATAAAATCGCCAACCTCCACCTTGCCGAAGAAGCGCATGATTACGGCCCCGGTAAACGGGCGGGCATGTATCGATTTATGGCAGAGCATCTGGATCTTCGGCTGGAGCGTATCCTTGATCCGGGACACCGCCTGGCAATAGACGAGACCCGGGTCGTGGTCGAATCTACAGAACGCATGAAGGTATTCACTCGGCAGCACCCCCGGCCCGCCCACGCGCTCAAAGACGACGACTCCATCACCGCAGCCCTCAGGGCTATAACCCATTGATCGGGATGTTTAGACACCGGATAGACTTTACATTTTTTTGAGGAGATAAGGATGCGAATTTCCAGATTTGTGATTTTCAGCCTTCTGGGCCTGATGTTGATCGGACGATCCCTGGTGTTGGCGGAGATCCCGCCTGTAAAGAGCGATTCTGAAGAGCCCTCAAAGCTCATGGTGCTCTGGACCAGCGGCGACCGGGAGGTGGCGCTCAAGATGGTGTTCATGTACACCTTCAACGCCAAGAAGCAGGGCTGGTGGGACCAGATCCGCTTCGTGGTCTGGGGTCCCTCGTCCAAGCTGCTGTCCGAAGATGAAGAACTGCAGAAGGGGATCAAGGATATGATGGAAGCCGGGGTGGAAGTCCAGGCCTGCAAGGCCTGCGCCGACCTGTACGGCGTCTCGGACAAGCTGGAGGCTTTGGGAATCGAGGTCAAGTACATGGGCGTCCCCGTCACGGACATGCTCAAGGGCGGCTGGACTAGCCTTACCTTCTAGCCGTCCCGCGATATTCGACCCTCCTTCGGCACTGCCGAGGTTTCTTCTCCTTCGTTCAAGCCAGAGTCAAAGTCTGGTGGGCGAGGCACAGTTGGGCCTGGATGGGCACATTGTAGGGACACGCCTTCTCGCAGTGCCCGGCGCAGTCCGCGCACGACCCTGCCCGGCTCCCGGGCAGGGCGGCATACTTGAGCATGGCGGATTTTTCCCGGCCCTGGGCCTGGAAGTAGTGGTTGTAGCGCATGATGGTGTTCACCGGGACCCGGCTGGGGCATGCCTCCTCGCACTCGCCGCAGGCATGCCGGCAGTAGAGCTCCCCCATGCCCGCCGCGTACAGGTCCAGGATCTTCTGTGCGGCCGCTGTGAGCTTGGCCCCGGAGAGCCTCACGTAGAACTCCAGGTCGTCGAAGTTCTTGATGGTCAGGCAGGCGGAGCTGACATCGGGGTTGCCGAGGACGAAGCGGACGGCCGCTTCCCGGATCTGATTCAAGTTCCGGAGATCGTTCTCCCGGATAAAATCCTGGGCCGCATCGTAGCGTTCCTTGAGGCGCGGCAGGATCCGCTCCATGGACGCGGTGTTCCGACCGGCTTCCTGGGCATGGTCGAAATTCCCCTTCATCTCGAAGTAGTTGAGCACCGGGTTGGTCTTCATGAGTGTGGCCCCCACGCCCTTTTCCCGGCAGGCCCGGAGGATCCGCTCCCCCTGGTCGTGCTTGAGGAAATTGTATACGAACAGCATGACATCGAAGCGGCCGTCCTCGACGGCCGCCAGGGTGACCTGTTCCATGGTCTCGGGGACATCGTTCCACTGGGGCCCGTGGTTGGACAGACCCCGGTACCGCACCTTGCCCTGGGCCTTGAGCTCCTGAAAGGCCTCGTGATAGGCGGGATTCTTCAGGGCCTCACGGTTGGAGGGCATGTGCATCATCAGGCAGTCGACATAATCGGTCTTCATGCGCTCCAGGCTCTTGTTCGCGCGCTGGATAATCTGATCTTTAGTGACATTGGCCCGCATGCCCTGCTTCGTGGAGATGAAGATCTGCTTGCGGTCGCGTTGCTGGAGGACCTCGCCGATGACACGCTCCGATCCGCCGCGCAGGTAGCTTTCGGCCGTGTCGATGTAGTTGACACCCGCATCCAGTATGGCCTCGAGCAAGGCGGGTTCGGCTAGCTCACCGGAGCCGAAGCCCACATCCGATGACCTGAATCCGGTTCGCCCCAGTTTCCGGTATTCCTTGATCTTCAGCTCAGGGCTTGCCTGCCACGCGTCAGCCCCGGACAAAGGGCGGGCGGCCGTCAGCCCGGCTCCGGCCAAGGCGGTCAGGGCGCCTCCGATGAATCCCCGCCGGCTCACGCCTTTAACTCGCTCTTCGGATGCAATGCCTTCACGCTTCATTCGGATCTCCTTCCGGTATTGATCGCATGGAACAGATGCGCTCAGCGTTTCTTGAGATAGATGTCGCCGCTGAAGGTCTTGAGGGCCAGTTCGGCGCCGCCGCCGTTAACCGTGCCGCGCAGCTCCTTCTTGCTGAGTTTGCCGGTGAGCGTGATCTCGAAATCCGTATGGATGTCGCCGCTGAAGGTCTTGGCGTACAGCTCGAAGGCCGAATTCGACGGGAGGAGCAGGGTCACATCCCCGTTCAGGACATTGAAGTGGTAGGACCCATCGCGGCTGAGGCTGCCCACATACTTGACGGACCCGCTCACGGATTTGGCCGTGACCTCCTCGGCGCCGGAGATGTCGATCAGCTCGATGTCCCCGCTCACGACCTCGGCCTCCACATCGCCTTGGCTGTTTTCCAGCAGGATGTCGCCGGATACGGTCTTGAGATCGGCGCCGCCCGTCACACGGCGGATCTTGAGCTCACCGCTCACCGTCTCACAGTCCACGCCGCTCTGGGCTCCCGTGATGGTCAGATCGCCGCTCACAGCATAGGCCTTCAAAGAACCCGCGATGCCCGTCATATCGATATCACCGCTCACGGCATAGGCCTTGGCATAGTCCCCGATATCCTCCATCACGATGTCGCCGCTCACGGACTTCATGTCGGCAGCGGCCCTGGCGGGGATGGTCAGCCAGAAGTCGACGGATACGTTCTTCGTGTTGCTGGACCTGCGGAAATACTCCTTATCCCTCTTGGTCTCGATCCGCAAGGTATTTCCATCCTTGGACACCTCGATGGCGACCTTCTCGAAGTTCTTTTTGGCCTGCTCCTCGGAGCTGGTACGAGAGACCTTGAGCGCATGGATCTGGACCTCGGCCTTGTCCCAGACCTTGACCTCTATGTCCCCGGCAATATTGCGCAAGATGACCTTGCCGTCCCTGGCCAGGGATACGGTCTGCTGGAATTTTTCCTCGTACCGCTCCCTGTCAGCTTCCCGGGTCGGGTCGGCTCCCAGCAGCATTACCAGCCCGAACACCACACAAAAAATGGGTAAAATGGCTCTTTTGTTAAGCATGTCCTGCCTCCCTAGTTATAATGTATTCCCTGAACACTCATCCATGTATCGTAAAGATCCGTTTTCATCTTGTAAGCAGCCAGCAGGAAGCGCCGTGACTCGAGGTCCTCGGGATTGCTCATGACGGCCAGTTTACATTCCACGATCGAGGCGTTCACGATCGCGAGGTTGGTCCTGAATACCTCTGCCAACTGGGGATCGATCCGCTCTCCCTGGGCCGCCACGGCCTCGGCCAGCGCCTTGATGGCTTTCTGGTAGTGAAGCTCCGCCTCCTCCAGCTTGATCAGCGTGTACTGCTGGCGGTCGAGCTCAGAAAGCAGGGGCGTACGGCTCAGGAAGCGGGGGCCCAGGGTGACGGCGCCAGCCACGACCAGCAGCAGGGCCGCGGCCGCCAGGGCGTACCCCCAGCGCGGGAACATGCGGCGCTGGCGCCCCGCATACGCCGGGACCCGCTGCCAGCTCCGGCTCTGTTCCAGCCGGGCCTGGATCTTTCCCCAGGTCACATCCCGGGGAGATGGATCCGATATGCCTCCGGCATGGCCGACGATCTCGTGAAAGTCCTGCATCAGATTCCGGCAGCCCTCACAGCCGTCCATGTGTTTTTTCAGCTGTGCCTGACGCCTGGAGTCCAGGTCGCCGTCCAGGTGTTGGCTGACCCATTTCCTTGCTGTTGAGCAGCGCATGGCCTTCTCCTTCACACCAACCGTTTCTTCTGGAGACGCTGGCGTATCTTCATCCGAGCCTTGAAAAGCTGAGACTTGGACGTCCCCGTGGAACAGCCCAGAATCTGGGCGACCTCTTCATGTTTGAAACCCTGGATGTCATGCAGGACAAAGACGCTCCTCAGCTTCGCGGACAGGCCCTGAAGCGCTTCCTCCATGGTCCTGTAGAACATCCGTTCATGATCGGGGGGGCCCTTATCCTGCGCCATCCCCTCCACCACATCGAAGGGAACCATTTTCTGTGCGATATGCTTGTGGCTTCGCAGATAGCTCAGGCACGTGTTGACCGCGATGCGGTAGGCCCAACCGACAAAGGCTTCGTCGTTGTCCAGTTTATGGATGTGGGTGAATATCTTTATGAAGATGTCCTGAAGGATGTCCTCCGCGGCAGCGGCATTGTAGGTGTAGCGGTAAGCCAGGCCGAAGAACGACGTCTTGAAGCGCCCGTACAGCAGCTCCATGGCCTGGCTGTCTCCCTCGCGGCTGCGCCTCACCCACTCCAGGGGGAAATTCGATGACGAAACCCGATCTTGTGCCTTGTCGACCGCTTGTTCCTCGCTCATGTTCGCACCGGCAATTCTCCAGCCTATTGTATCATAACCGGAAGGGATAAGGCTTGCGGCGATGGTCTGGGTAAGGCACATGTTTTTTTCCTTCAAGGGTATAGATGAGGCTCCCACCCAAAGGGTTGCCGCCCATGTGTCTGTTTTTTCACGAATTTTCCAGAGGATTTCCTCACCCCGGACCTTACAGACACCGATCCCATTGCTACGCTTGAATTATTCTTATTATTACCTGCTTATTTATTTATTTTCTTTATTTATATATTGATTTTATTGATTATTATCCCTATACTTATTAAATAACCTGGATTATTCACGAATATAGATTGCCCGGAGGGTAAAGAATGACTAAAACTTGGCAGCAACTAACACTACTGACCGCCGGGGCACCCTTCGTGATCCAGAGGGTCATGCTCAAGGATTCAGATATCGCCATCGAGGGAGATTTTGATCTCCCCCCCCTGGCCTGTCTGACCATGGAGGACCAGTTTTTCATCACGGCCTTCATGCACAGCCACGGCTCCATCAAGGACATGGAAGCCCTTTTCGGGATCAGCTACCCGACGGTCAAGAACCGGCTCAACCGCATCGCCCGGCAGCTGGAGCTCGTGGAGGTGGAACAGGAAGAAACCTCGGTGGAGGTCGAGGGCAAGGATAAGGG
>SDBS01006724.1_pt1 | contig 11175 bp, 11 predicted proteins | sample 2277091 | NCBI WGS metagenome assembly SDBS01 (sample SAMN10404972, study PRJNA504765) | marine sediment metagenome | isolation source: marine sediment core GS10_PC15, 163 cmbsf | place: Arctic Ocean: Southern Knipovich Ridge | collected 2010 | reverse complement strand
CCACAACGTATTCGATCCCGAGTTCCTCCACCGCCGCTGAAAGGTTGTCAAGATCCCTCTCGTAGGCGAATTCAGGGTAGTGATCCCCAATGATGACCAGACCTTTGGGTCCGTAAATTTCATGCCAGCCCCTCAACGAGGGGACCACCCGTTGGCAGTTGATTCAACCAAAGGTCCAGAACTCGATCAGCACGACCTTTCCTTTTAAATCCGCAAGGCGCAGGGGCGAATCGGTATTGAGCCATACCTCGTTGGTGAGTTCCGGGGCAATTCCCAATACCGGGAGCTCTGGGGTCGGGGACACATCCGTGGATGATGAAGATGGCATCGTCGCCCCCTGGGTTTGTCCTGAGCTGGGCGAGCCACTTAAACCGCACGAAGAGAAGGACATCGCTATCGCCAGTAAGAGTCCAGGGACTGCAATGCTTTGGCTGATTTTCATACGGCTATCCCTCCGAGAATGGACGATGTCATCAGTGTTATCATCAATTTAACTGATAAGCTCCGATCGTACCGGGAAGTCATTACACAATTCTTATAGAAACATCGAAAGCTCGTTTCATACCCCGTTCTGATGTAAGATTCGCGTAATGCTCGTATGGCAAACTCTGTGTGAAGCCAATGATCAGGAGGTTTTGAGAGATTCTATGAGCGAAGATGTGATCCTGGTGGTGGAAGACGAACCGAGCATCCGAGAAGTCGTCTGCCTTTACCTGGAACGCGCGGGTTACACTGTGCTAGACGCGTCCGACGGCGTGCGGGCGGTGGAGGTGCTGGACACCATGGAGGTCGATCTGGTCGTCCTCGATCTCATGCTGCCGGAGATCGATGGCTTCGAGATCACGCGCTATCTCCGTGCTCAGGGGGACATCCCCATCATCATGCTCACGGCAAGGCGGGAGGAAGTGGACCGCATTGCGGGGCTCGAGATGGGTGCTGATGACTACGTCGTGAAACCCTTCAGCCCTCAGGAACTGGTCAGCCGCGTGCGGGCAGTGCTGAGACGCTCGCAGAAGGCTTCCACGCTAGAAATGGAACAGCCGCTCGTATTTGAAGAACTCACCGTCGATCCCGCCAAACGGATTGTAACCGTGGCAGGGGAGGAGCGGGATCTCACGGCAAGGGAATTTGACCTGCTCTGGTTTCTTGCAAAACACACTCGCCAGGTGTTCACACGCGATTTACTGCTTGAGCATGTATGGGGGTTCTCCAGCTACATAGATTCGAGCACCGTCACCGTGTTGATACGCCGACTGCGCGAAAAGATCGAAGGAAACCCCTCAGATCCCAGACACATCATTACCGTCTGGGGGGTGGGGTATAAATTTGAACCTTAAACTGAAGGTCGCAGCCAATCTCAAGAAACTGGACGTCATACATAATTGCTGACTGTGTTCACAACGGGTCAGGATTCAGGTAACCATGGACCAATCCACGACAATGAAGCGAGAACGCAGGAGCGAGCTCGGCTGGCTGCTCGGTTCTGTAAGCGTCGTGCTTATTCTGGTGCTGGTCCTCTTCCAGTTCCTCATGCAACCCTCGGTAAACGACTTCGTCATCATAACCGGGTTCCTGCTGGTCACGGCAATTATCTCTGTCCTGATCGGATACGGCGTGTTGCGCTCGAGATGGTTTCCTTACTCCCCGAGTCTGCGCTGGTCACTTCTGAGCACGTACGCTCTCTCGAGTTTGCTCACCTTCCTGAGCGTCTGGCTGACGGCTCGTTTGATGTTCGTCAACGCGCACGATTTGCTTCTCGCTACGATCCTTCTCTTGTTCACCGGTGGGATCGCCATGGCGCTGGGTACCTTTTTCTCGCAATCGCTCATGGAGCGCATCGACGCACTCCGCATGGTGACAAGACAGGTGATGGCGGGGGATCTTAATGCTCGTGTCGAGGTCACAGGTCAGGATGAAATGGCTGAGCTCGCCCTTGCGTTCAACTCGATGATCGAAGAGTTGGAATCGTCGGCAGCTCAGCGCCGTGAGCTGGATGCCGTTCGCAGAGATCTGTTCGCCTGGTTGGGGCACGATCTGCAGACCCCGTTGGCATCGATTCAAGCGCTAGTCGAGGCGCTTGCGGATGGTGTCGTAGAGGATGCTGAAGTCAGACAACGATACCTGCGGACCGCTCAGCGCGATATCCAGGCCCTTTCTGCTTTGATTGATGACCTCTTTCAAATGTCACGTATTGACGCTGGAGGCATCCAGCTGGAGGTAGGGTCGAATTCGCTGGCGGACCTGATTTCCGACACACAGGAGCGGTTCACTCGCCAGGCCATGGATAAGGAGATCAAACTGGCAGGATCTGTCGGGGAGGGCATCGATCCGGTGTTGATGGACTCGCAGAAGATCGGACGTGTGCTCTACAATCTGGTAGCGAATGCCCTCCGTCACACACCATCTGGAGGCACGGTATCGGTCAGCGCGGTCAGGCTAGAAATGGCTGTGACGGTTGCTGTGCGAGACACGGGCGAGGGGATCGATCCTGAAGACATCCCCTTCGTCTTCGACCGGTTCTACAGGGGGGATAAATCACGGAGCAAAGCAACGGGGGGATCCGGGCTTGGACTCACAATCGCGAGAGGATTGGTGCTGGCCCATGGCGGCAGCATCCGGGTCGAGAGCGAACCTGGCGTAGGGACCTGCTTTACCTTCACTTTGCCGCAATAGATAACTTCCTGTAGTTAGAAATCATCCAGCGAGGGTAGCCCTCTGCTCCTTCCATAACCAAAGCCGCTTTTCCTGATCCCTTCGCGTAGAATCTATAAGTGCCCTTTCACTCTTAACCCTCTCCCTGATCCCCTTTTCTTTTGGCGCCTGATCTCCCCGTGTAAGCATCTTGTAATCAACACACAATCTCTCTGAAACCACTCGTAAAGATCCTGCAAGGATTTCCTGCTACTTTTCTTTTACTGTGCAGTATCCGATCAACAGAGTGAAAAGGAGATTAAGTCATGCGGAAGAAGCTTCTCATGTTGGGGTTCATAACTGTGCTTGCGGTTGGTGCTTGTGGCACGAATGTCTCTGAGCCCGAAGCAGGATCTTCAACGGACGAAATGATGTCCGAAGAAGAAATGATGGAAGAGAATGAGGACAAAATGGAATCGGAGGAAATGGCTTCCGAGGAGAGTATGGAGGAGGCGGAGACGTCCGATGACGATATGATGGAAGATGCCATGGTTGCGCACGCGGACTTCACTGTGACGATCGAAAACATCAGTGGAGATGAGACCATTTTGCTCGCCCCCGGTACCTGGATCGTCTTCAGCGAAGGTGAACCCATTTTCACGGTCGAGGAGCCAGATCGCGGTGAAGGGCTCGAAGCGCTTGCCGAGGATGGGGACCCTTCGGGGTTGGGCGAATCGTTAGGAGAATATATGGGCGTCATCGAGACTGGAGTCTTCAATACTCCGAGTGAAGCGAGTGATCCTGGTCCGTTGGGTCCAGGTAGGGCATATACATTCGAGTTCCGTGCAGAGGACGGAAATCGACTTGCTTTTGCAACCATGTTCGTGCAATCAAACGATTTGTTCTATGCACCTGATGCTGGCGGGATCGCTCTCTTCAACGAAGGGCGTGCCTCTTGATGGGGACATTACTGAATTAATTTCTTTCTGGGATGCAGGTACGGAGGTCAATGAAGCCCCGGGAGAGGGTGCTGACCAGGCCCCACGCCAATCTGGGCCGAACTCTGGTGATGATGAAATGGGCGCCATCCGCCTTGTGGATGATGGCTTTACGTATCCTGAGAATGTACTTCGAGTGACCATCAGCACCATGAAGTAATTTGGACCTTGCCCATTAAAAAGACGGCCAGTGTTCCGGCCGTCTTTTGTTCGTCTGTTGGAGCTCAACTTAGCGAGTAGATATTGGAGGCATAGATCCGATACAGATCAGGCATTCTCGATGGTTTGAATCCCGGCTCGGTGAAGGATGAAATCTACAAAGCGCAGGAAGGGATCGAACCCTATCACGTTGGGGGCGTCCGCTACAAAGTTGGAGAGGGCGTTGATATCGTAATAGTACACCTCGCCATCGCGTTCATTGACGAGGTACTCCACACCGCCGATATCGAGCTGTGCGGCGGAGGCGATACGCAGGACATCCGAGATGACCTCGTCGGGAGGGCGGTATGATTCGACCAGGACGCTTCGACTAGAGACGTCCTCATTGATGTCATCCTCTTTGCGTCCTTCGGGGAATGTGGGCAGACAGTAATCCGCGGGGCAGAGGTTGAACTCGCCTTCAGTCAGGAAGAGGCGGATGGCGTAGAGGAACTTGCCGTCCATCACCTCCACCCGCACAATGCTTTCATCTGCGGCGGGGAGGAATTCCTGGATCAGGGCAGTCTGATCGATCCCGAGATCGAGGTTCCCGATCTCTGCGGCGGCGACCAGTTCATCCATGGTGTCGAAGCGCGTGATCTTCGCGCCGCTGCCGCCGATGTTCGGCTTGATGATCACCGGGAAGGTGAGCCCTTCGGCAGCTTGCGGGGCCAGGGAAGCGCGGTTGATCACCCTTGCCAACGGATGGCGCAGACCCAGGCTTTCGAGCAGACCAAGCTGGCTCGCCTTCGAAATTTCGTTCAGGTAGGCCTCGAAGCCGTTGAGCACGTTCGCACCGATATCTTTCAGGTGAGCCAGGTAATAAAGGCTGGAGAAAATGGCGTGTGCATTCCCACGGGTGTAGGCGGAGGGACTCATACGGTTCACGATGAGATCGTACGGGACGGACTGGGCAGTGGGGTCGTACATCAAGTCGGAGGCAAGGAGAGGAGCGTACGGGATGCCCCGGTGTTCCAGCTCGGCGAATAGCGGTTTGAACCACTCCGGATGTTCGTAATAAATGGCGATGTGCGAGCGTTCATCATTGGCGTTCATTTGCGAAGGCCTCCCGGGCGAGAACCCAATTGGACATGTCCAAATTATGCTGCTTAAGTTATATCCGATAATCTGATTCCCAGTTTGTGGTCCTAATTCCTTTGCAACACGGGCGACGATGCACGTGGGGGATGAAGATGGGGTGAGGGAGCTTATGGACTGAATGTGCTCGCAGGCATGGCTTATGGGAGGATCTAAAAGTTGTGACTTGGTTCCTAATGTCGGGTGGACAGCATCAGGTCCTTCTCCCTGCTCCAATTGGAGGAGATATTTGCAGAGAGGGAGAGCTCAGTAGATGCAATTGACATCATGACCCGGGGAAATCCCTGCGCACCGGGATGTTCAAGATGAACGATGCTGGAGCGATCCAACCTTAGAGGGAGTCCTGATTACTTCAGCTCTCCAAAGGCGAGGAGAAGCATCGCACGCAAGTCATCGCGCTCGGTGCGGGCGAGCTGTTCCTCAAGAAGGACACGAGTTTTCTCGATCGCGACCTCATCCCCGATGAGAACAATTGCACGCACAGTTCGCGTCTGGTATTGTGCGATGAGGTTATCCAGGAAGGTGCGGACAAATTCGTCCTGCGATTGGCGCGGCCGGAGTGTGCGGTCCTCCTGGATCTTGGCGTACTCGGCCATCTGGGCATAAGTTTCATTTAAGCCCTTCTCGGTGCTCCGCAGCGTCTCCGAGGAGGGGCCGGACGCGAGGAACTCTAGCAGGATGGGGCTCGCTTTATCGCCCAACTCGAGCACCGCTTCGAGCTCACCATCCAGGCAGTCCTCGCAGTTGAGATAGCGCTCGACCACTTCGCTGTCTTGCAGTACCTGGGTTGGCGTTGGCAGGGGGCGTCTTTCCAGTGTGGGTTCCGCCGTCTGGCAGGCTGTGAGAACACCGGTCATGGCGAACACAAATAGGATAAAGCTCGACATCCGCGATCCAAGAAAAATACGCTTAATAGAGGCCATATCCTCCCTCACTTTGGCGTCACGTCCAGCCTGATATCCGGACAGTCGGAGTTGATTGTATCGTGCCCACATTGCCGCATCGCGCCGCTGCGGACGTTCAGGGCATTTATCCCGGAGGCTGGATTCAGATTCGCCCGGAACGCCTGGCCGATGGTCAGATTATCCCTGTTCTGGATGCCCGTCCACCACATCACGTTGTCGTTGTCACTCGCATTATTGCCATAGTGTCTCAAATCGAGCGCGTGCCCGATTTCATGAGCGAGTGTCTCGGGTGTCGCGGCGGTCATACCTATGAAGTTCGGCTTGCAAGCAATCCCGTTTACGCCAGAGAAGGTCGCGTAATATACATTGATAGCATCGGCATCAAATAAAGCTGGATCTCCCTCCACTGCGCCGGTGTTGCATCGCGATGTGTTCACAATTTGTTGGACGGTGTCCCGGACGGTGTTAACCTGAAGCGTATCGTCGATTTTGTTTTCTGTGAATTGGAAAGTGATGCCCGTATTGTTTGTGTTGTAGAGTTGGAGCAGCCTTGCCCGGTGGGTTTGCGCATTCTGCTGGAAATTCGCCCGCACCGTCGGTGACGGATCGACGAGCCAGATCGTAACGGGGATGACGAGCATCTCGGAGAGGGTGATCTGCCGGACTTCGTTTGCAGCATTTGTCCAGGCTGGTTGGACGGGAGAGACGAGCGTTAAGCGATCATCATCGGAAAGCACGATGATCCCGGAATCGCATCCACTCTTCGTGACCAGGTTTTGTGAACTCAAACTGGCTTGAGTCCGGTATACCTCATCATCCAAACAACCCGAGCCCAGGCTTCCATCCAGGATGATGACAGCCTCATCGTTCCCGTCGTTGCTCAGCAGTTCGATGGTGTCATCCCCGGCCTCAGGAGGGCTGGGTGCACATGCGGCAAGCAGGATAACGGTGATCAACGTCAAAAAGAACACTCGCTTTTTGGTGAACTCTACCCTTTTTGTAATGATCTCCATATAAGTCCTCTGATCGCCTCAATTAAAAGCGCGGGATGGAACTCGAGGCCGGTGTGAGATTCAGACGATGGTAAACCTTGCGATTTCGTGGTTGCAGCTCTAATCATACCAAAAGAGTCTAATTTAGTTCTGAACGTATTGAAACAGAAGTTCCTTACGCCGAAGTTCAGTCCGAGAGGCTTTTTAAATGGAATCTGTGCTAGGCGTGAATTTAACCTGGATAGGGGAAATCAGCATTGGGGATCAGACATCGCTAACTCGGTGTCAACAACCAGTGAAGTTTTATGATGGAGAAAACCATCAAATGGGTTGAGAGGGAGGGTGGCGGATCTTACAACGACTCGAATGACGTCCACTTCGGGTTGCCTATGCAAGAATTTGGTTTATGGGAACGGGAATAATTCAGCCGGTGGCTTGGTTTGGCTCACGTGATTTCGTTGGTGGCATCCTTACCCTTCCCGTATATGTGCCTCAATGTGAATCCCGGACTGGGAGATTCTTTCATTAGCTGAAATTGTGGGGTTCAGCAGAGGATCTTTCATAATGTCGCTTTTGTAGGGGGCATGTAGGAGATGCAATTGTGGTGCACCCCCTGTTCGCCCCCCTCCGAATATCTAACTCTGTAAGCCAAGTACGTCTGTACTTCAGGTCCGGGCTTCAAGATTTCAACTTTGAATTGCTTTTCATGGAAACATGAAGGTCAGATCATCTTTCGCTTGCAATAAATGCTAGCGTATAAGCGCCAAGGACGTACTGTGGCGTGAAATCTCGCGACAGCGTTGCATTCGGACCCATTGTCGGCACAATGGGTCTAAGGGTTGCAGGGGGTTTAAGATATGAGTGATACTATTGCACCAAGACCACGATATTTCCAACTCATTTGAGAGCAGGAAACCATAAAAGGATTACACATGAAAGAATACCTGGTCGATATGCTGTGCTGCCCCGATTGCCACGAGGAATTGGTATGGATCGTGGAAGAAAAGCTCGACGATCATATCGATGTTGGAGTTGCCGCATGTGAGGGTTGTGGTGTGTCGTATCCCATTCGGGACGGGATTGGTTTCTTTCTTACGGACGAGCTCGAGCGCGAAGACCTGTGGGAGCAGGTCGATAGCGCGCTGACCCAGCATCTCCGTGAGCACCCCGAGCTGGACGCGCGGCTCATGAAGGTACCGCTCGAAGCGCTGGGACCAGCCGATCAGCTCTTTCGGGCGATGATCCTGGAGGAGCGGGGAGATTTCGCAGGGGCTGAATTGGCTGAAGACAGAGCTCATGAAGGCTTGTACACCCAGGATTATCTGAGGTGCTGGGGGATGCAGGTGGAAACTTTGATCGAAGCGGTGAAGGATTCGGATGGCCCGATCGTCGATCTGGCATCCGGCCGCTGCTACCTCATGGGGAAACTTATTGGACAGAGCAACGCTCCCATCATCGCGAGCGATTTCAGCCCGCGCGTGCTCAGACGAAACCGCCGTTGGCTACAGTTTAAAGGTTATTACGATCGCGTGAGCCTGCTGGCATTCGACGCCCGGAAGACACCATTCAGGGATCGATCGATCGAGACCCTGACGACCAACCTCGGAGTCCCTAATATCCGGGGCACCGGTGAGCTGTTCCATGAGCTCCGCAGGATCGTTTCGGGGAGGTTCCTGGCCATCTCACACTTCTTCCCTGAAGATGACGGGAACAGAGAGGTCATCGAGCAATTTGAGTTGGGGGATGCGGTCTATAAAACGCGGCTGGTGGAGAAGATGTCGGCCACGGGGTTCCAGATCAATACCGGCGTGTCGTGTGTGGGGAAGGCCTCGCCGACGCCCGTCGGCGTGGTGATGGAGGGCATGCCTGTGGATGGCTTGCCTGTCGAGGAGACTGAACTTGAGTGGTGTGTGGTTGAGTGGGAGTAGTTGCAAGGGGGGAGTTGTCACAGCCAATTTTGCGTCGATCTCAATTTTATGTTTACCCAAGAAAGGATCTGAAGGATGGAATACCGTTTATTAGGTAGCACAGGCGTGAAAGTTTCGCAGCTCTGCTTTGGCACGATGTCGTTCGGTGGAGATGCGGACGAATCCACCTCAACGGCTATGTTCCGGCGCTGCCGCGAGGCTGGGATAAACTTCTTTGACTGCGCGAATGTTTACCAGCGCGGACGAACTGAAGAGATACTCGGCGAGTTGATATCTGATTGCCGGGATCAAGTTGTGATCACGAGCAAGGTTTATTTCCCCATGGGGGATGATGTGAACGCAGGTGGTTCCAATCGCTACCACATCATGAACGCAGTGGAGGATAGCCTGCGGCGGTTGAACACCGATCGCATCGACCTGTACTACCTGCACCGGTTCGATGACACGACACCCCTGGAAGAATCAATACGTGCGTTGGACTATTTAGTGAAGCAAGGAAAGGTGCTCTACCTTGGCGCGAGCAACTTTGCGGCCTGGCAGATAGCGAAGGGCTTAGGCCTCTCTGCGCTGCATGGCTTAGCATGCTTTCAGTGTATTCAGCCTATGTACAACCTGGTGAAACGACAGGCGGAAGTCGAAATTCTGGCGATGGCACAAGCGGAGAACCTGGGGGTGACGCCCTACAGTCCATTGGGAGGTGGATTGTTGTCAGGCAAGTATGCTGCCGGAAAAGCGCCGGATACGGGCCGACTGATCGAAAATGAGATGTACCAGATCCGCTACGGAGACGAATGGGTCCAGGAGGCAGCTCGGCGTTTCTCAGAATTTGCGAACGAGCGCGGCTATGATCCCGTCAGCTTGGCCATAGCCTGGGTGGGGGGTCATCCGGCCGTCACGGCACCGATCATCGGCGCCCGCAACGTGGAACAGCTTGAGGGTTCTCTAGCCTCTCTCGATATCGAAATGACGGCGGAACTGTGGAACGAGGTCGCGGCGCTAACGCCTGAACCTCCCCCAGCGACCGATCGCAGCGAGGAAAGGGGGGAGGTGCATTACGGGATTCGGAAATAGACTAGTAAAGTTTGTAAACGAATTCATGAAGTATCTCGCTACGGGATTATCCCTCTTTCCAGGCGTCTCGCTTCTTAGTTTAAGGCTGAATGCTTCGACGAGCTCATAATACCCACTAGATTATGCCTCGAAATCTTGGTTTAGTCATGTGAGCATATTCGCCGGACAACATTGTCTTGAAATATATTTTTATTGGGGTTGAGTGACATTCTGATCCTGAAAGGTTTCGGGATATCTTTCAGGGCGTGGTCGAAAGTAGGAGAGATCAATTTCTAATCAAACTCCTACAACTTCTTCTAGATTCTTGATCCGGATCGCATATTCTTGGTAGCTTAAGAGATACGAAATCTACTAGTCTTGGTCTAATTCGATTGCGTCTAATGGATTCCTTATATAACATAATGGCAGACGCAATTTACCAAAGGAGAGATGCTCATGATTTCACCAGAATTACTTCGTCAATATCCACATTTCGCTGGTGTGACAGAGGATTGTCTTAAAGAGATCGCGATGGCGAGTGAAAAAAGAGAATTTCAAGCTGGTGAGGATCTGTTGATTGAGGGCAACACCGCTACAAAGCTATGTTTGATGGTATCTGGTGAGATCAATGTCATCTATCGATTAGGGGATGATAGAGAAGTGGTCGCAGATTCTCTGGTTAAAGGAGATGCCTTTGGGTGGTCAGCTTTGCTGGAGCCACATATTTTAACCGCCAGTTGTCGAGGTCATAAAGAGGGAGAGATCATCGAAATCGACGCCGAGAATCTACGCTCAATTTGTGATGAGAACATCACATGTGGATATCAGATTATCAGTGAAGTGTCGAAGACTCTGCGTGATCGACTCAGCGCGATGCGGGTTCAAATCGCCGCTCAATCTTGAGAAATCAGCAATAGAATTGCTATTGGCTATCATCGAGTAACTGAGGCTTGACAACCTTTATTTTTGCTCGAGTGTGAGGCGTGCACTGTAATTTGCTCGTTCATGCGCTTGAGAGATGAGGGATGCGATGCGGACAGAAACCAAACTGGAGACGTTAGGCCTGGGTATTCGTTTGACGCTCCTGGTCCTGGTGGTGGGTGCCTGTTCGCAGGCAGTTCCAAAGACAGGTTGGCTGAAAGGTCGGGTGACGATTGGCCCCCTGGTCCCGGTTTTGCGGGAAGGTGAGAGCCCGCCCACGCCGTCACCCGAGGTTTTCGGAGCACGTGAGATCGTCGTCTTCAAACCCAACGGCACGACCGAGGTGATGCGCATCCCGCTCGATGATGTGGGCCGATTTAGGGGCGAGCTTCCCGTTGGGGCATACATCGTGGACATCAACCACATAGGAATTGATTTCGCCGATGGATATCCG
>SDBS01006723.1_pt1 | contig 11178 bp, 5 predicted proteins | sample 2277091 | NCBI WGS metagenome assembly SDBS01 (sample SAMN10404972, study PRJNA504765) | marine sediment metagenome | isolation source: marine sediment core GS10_PC15, 163 cmbsf | place: Arctic Ocean: Southern Knipovich Ridge | collected 2010 | reverse complement strand
CGCTCTTCATCACCAGGTCGCAGGTCGAGAATCCCTGGCACCCGCCCGTGAAGCAGGATCCATCGGGGGGCGCCGTGCACACGGGGCTGTTGGGCCCCGTGGCCCCGGTGGGCCCCGTGTCCCCCGTGGCCCCCGCGGCCCCCGTTCCTCCCGTCGGCCCTGCGTCACCGGTGGGACCGGGCGTGCCCAGCCCCGTGGGTCCGGTGGCACCCGTCGGCCCGATGATTCCCAGCCCCATGGGGCCCGTCGCACCCGTGGGGCCCGTCGCACCCGTGGGACCAACGGCACAGGGAAACATCGGGTTGGGCACACAGACACCCGGGTCGCCCGTGGCACCCAGTGCTCCCGTGGGTCCGGGGTCCCCCGTCCCTCCCGTGGCTCCCGTGACTCCCTGGTTGCCGCTCCCCGTGGCACCTGTGTTTCCGGTGGGACCCTGGATCACGTTGCACTGTGTGCAGTTGTTCTTGATAAACTCCCTCTCCTGGAAGCTAAAGTCCCTGGCGTTGGGAATCACCCAGACCGCCAGAGCGGCAGTCACCAGGAGCCCCAGTATGAAGAAGGCAAAGGTGACCGCGGCCGCCCCTCCCCACAGCGTGAACCCGATGTTGAGGCCATCCGTGTAGATATCTCCGGCTTCCCTGAATCTCTCCTCCTCAGCGGCGTCCCTGGCCACTCCCCTGGCAGCCCCGTCGCTCATTGTTTAGCTGCTTCTTCTTCTGCTCGTTCCCCTCTTGAGATGAACCCTGTAATCTTGCGTCTGTGTGTGTGTGTGCAGAGAGTGAGAGACGCAGATGAGGAAGGGGGGGAATTCACTTAGATCGTGATGTTGGAATCCACAAATAGGTGGACCGCGTTAAAAGAGTAAAACTTAAAAACGCTACAGAACAGGAGCAAAAGGAGAGAGAGAGAGGATACTTAGTGAACTGGCGAGTTCAATGAACGCTGCGATCGCTCTTTTCCTGGTTCTGCTCGGTAGTGTGGCTGCCGTAACAGACATGGTCGTGATGCGAACGTACGGGGACGCCTCCTGCATCACCCCGTACAAAAACATCACGGCAGGGGGCAGGCTATTCGCGCCACAGACCACCCACAACTGCTACGGCTGCTCGGGAGCATGGGTGGACTTTCCGGTGCTGGGAGCGACCAGCGTACGGGTGTGCACGAGGAGCAACTCTAATTTGGACGACCCGTTCGAGCCGTGCGATACGCCCGGCACTTGCACAGACGTCACCGTTGGCCAGTGCGTGCAAAATCCCTGCATAACGTCGAGCATCGGCGAAGACATGTATGCCAGGTGGGAGAGGGTGACGACGCCAGCCCTGGTGATCCAGGGTGCTTTTCGAGGTGGCACCTGCGAGCGCCTCAGCACGAGGGTCAGCGGATTCCTCCTATTCCAGACGCAGGGAGCTTGCAGCCTCTTCCGGCAATTTACCAATATCAATGGACCAGTATGCGACCACTACAACACAACGATCTCTGGAACCTCCCTGTCCATATGCACTAGTGGATGGGGAAATAGTTGCGCCACCCCAGTGTGCACCACGTGCACCACCTATCAGATAGGCGGATGCGTGGCCACATCGAAGATCCCGGGGATTGGGAGAGGTTCAGGCACGATCAGCGTGGCCACCACCAACATCCAGGGCGGAGGAGCAACAAGCGGTGCAGCAGAGAAGAGCGCCACGCTAGCATTCCTCCTGGTCGGCACCTACCTGGCGTGGTTTTCACCATACACAACAAACGTGTTTTTGGTGGCCGTGCTGTGGGCGGCCACATACGCAGGAATCGTGATCCTCTCCGCGGTGTGGGCGATAAAGAACTGATGATTTCTGTGTGTATAAAAAAAAAGGAGGAAAATGCTCCCTAACACAAAAAGAGTACAACTTGTTTTTTAATCCCTTTTGACCTTTCGGTATAGTAGATTAAGGAAGGATGCCAGCCACATCGCCCCCACGTCCAGCCATCCCATAAAGGAGTACCGATGGGCAAGCTGGACCATTCGGTCGTGCCTCCGGCGATCCTCGTCGCTGCTGCTGTCGTCGTCGTCCTCCTCACCCCAAATATCATCATCATCTCCCCACACGTCGCCACCTTTGTACACATCGAACGAACCATCGCCCAGCTCGAGGGGCCTTGGTGGTCCTGGGATACCATCTCCGGTTGAAGATGAATCACCTATGCGGGCGGCCACGTAGGGACCGCCATCCGCCGAGGTGGATCCGACGACCTCCTCGTACACTCCCCTTCCGCTGCCTGGCACAAAGTACAGGAGGGGGGAGGCCAGGATCCACTGGTACACTGCGGACACGAACAGGATCAGGAGCTGAATGGCGAGCGCGATCAGCGTCCCGATGATGATTGCCGAAAAGAGCACCAGGGCCAGGGAGGGCAACATGGCCCAGAAGCACCACCTGAACTGCAGGTCTCCCGTGGCGCTGGCGTTCTTGTAAAAGTCTAGCAGATCGGTTAGGTAGCTAATGTTGAACGGGAAGATGTCCACAATGCAACCGTCGAAGAGGCAGATACTCCCAAGGTTGACCACAAATGAGCAGACGCCCGGAAGGAAGGTCACCAGGAACCAGGCCACGTTCTCGATCCCCCCGGAGAGACCAAGATCGTCGCAGTTTGCAATGTCCACCATCTGGTCGCACGGTGGGCAAGGGTCACCCAGGATCATGTAGGGCGGGAACAGGAACTCCAGCGGCGTGCCCCACAGGAACATGTAGCAGTCCGAGAGGTACTTGTCTATAAAGTCGAAGATCTCGTCGAATATGCACTCGGGAAGGGCGGGGAAGGCGATGGGGAATGGATAGTAGGGAATGCTGATCCCTATGGCGCCTTGGCCCGGTATGAAGAGGGCCGGTGTCATGAGCCAGCACCTGGGACTGTAGTGCCAAGCGACGGCGGGTATCACCGTGACAAAGAAGAGGATCGCTCCGGCACCCGTCAGCGGCGTCAGAAGGGCCGGAAAGACGATGCTGGCCACGATGAAGACGATGAAGGACCACTTGGCCACCACGCCTATCGCGGCCTCCAGCCCTATTCCGACGCTGCAGTTGAGGTTGAGCCCAGCATTGCTCGCCAGTTCCCCTGGATCCGGTTGGAATGTGCAGCGAACCCAGAACAGTGCCCTGCGAGTGAAGAGAGTTAGCCAAGAGACAGAGAGACAGAGAGAAAGATGATTGGAAATGACACTCACCAGTATTTGAATCCTACCGGTCCCGCCATGAAATCTATGTTATCATTCATAAAAAAGGCCTCGAGGTCCATGATAAACATGTCTAGCTCCATGGTAAGGTTGGTGGCAAGCAGCATGTCGATGAGGCAGGCAAACCAGTTGACCAGGTGGAAGGGGGCTCCCATGGCCAGCCTGGCCCACTGCTGGTGGTTGAGGTACTGGAAGAGCTTGTGCCTCTCCCTCTTTGCGGTGTCCACCGCCGGCCTCACCCTGTAGCGGGCCCAGTGCTGGGTGCGATGGGTGAACCAGTCGAACCAGGATACCCAGTTCTCCTCGGTGGAGTGGGGCCCCTCCGTGACCTCCTTGAGCTGCTTCTCCGGGATGTAGACCCGGTGGTGCCTGTGCCAGTCTGACCTGGCCGCCATAATCTCCAGGTTGCGAAAGAACGGGGAGGTCTCCGCCAGTTGCCTCCGCTTGAATGGCGGTAGGTTCGGCATGAAGGTGTTGACGCAATAACCGGTCAAAAATATGACTTGGTCTATGAAGCCGTCCATCAAGAGACAGTTGCAGTTGATGAGGAAGCGCTCCTGAACCTCCTTGCTCACCTGGGCTGGCCATATCCCCGCGTATCCCTTCCAGAAGACGCGGCCGAGGGACTCCCAGTTGGCGAGCTTCTCTGGGGTCCACCGCTTCTCCCAGCGCCTGCTCACCGAGGACAGCCTGTGCTTCACGTGGAGGTCCATGTTGAAGGCGTTGGCCTTGGTGCGCTGCCAGTTATCCCGGTTCCACTTGACGGTGGCCCTGATGTGCTCGGCGAACCTTCGGAATGGGTTCTCGTAGGTCTGCCACGAGGAGGTCCACCACTTATAGAAGGGACCGTTGTAGAAGGCGTCCTGGACCATCTTGCGCATTTTCTCCGCCTTTTCCCTGGAGGCCACGTTCTCGGGAAGGTTGTGCACGCGCTCCCGCATCTCCATGAAGATCGCCCATGGCCCCTTGTTCATCAAGACCCTGGTGGCGCGGATCGTCTGGTTGACGGCCTTGTACGATAGGTCCGCGGCCTCCCTCCACTTGATGCGGCGCAGGGTGGACCCGAGGTTGGCCGTTTCCGATCCCAGGTTCTTGAGGGCCGGCCACACCGGCGCCTGCCACGTCCCTTCCCGAAAGTTTCTGTACGCCCCGTGGAAGAGCCTGGCGTAGTACCCGCTGCGGAACTTGTACTCGAACTCGTCGAACTTGGCGAACGCGGTCAGCGTCATGGAGCCCTTCCAGCGCTTGTCCTTGGCCGCCTCCCTGTAGATGTTGGCCCGCCTGTTCTCGATGTGGCGCTTCATGATCTTGTTCCGCCTGACCCAGGTGGGGTCGGCCTCGTTGGCCTGCTCCCTCCTGATCTGCTTGGTCCGCACGCTCCTCACCCCATCCAGCACCCCGTCCTCCAGGTTCTTGTACAGCTGGTAGGGGCCGTCGTGGATGATGAAGAAGTCAGGGGGGAAGTAGGACGAGGCCATGTTGAGCCTTTCCCCCTGGATGATCTTATCTAAGCAGTCCACATACTCGACCTTCTCCGCGTAGGGGACGTTGGCCCAGGTGGTGCCGGCGCAGTTCCTGATGACGTGATCGCACACGGTGTTGCCCTGCATGTGCTCGGCCATGGCGTCCAGCACCTGGGTGGTGGTGACCTCCATGGCGATGCTCTGCGTGCTGTTGTCCCAGGTGCAGATGTCCTGCATGTCCATGTTCCTGCACAGACACCCAACGCAGTCCGTTAGGCAGTCGTCTATGCTGTAGCCCCACAGGGCCTCAAACATAGCGTCCACCACGTTGGTTATGTGGTAGATGTTGTGCTGGCCCCTTGTCGACTCCATCTTCTTCTTGAACCCTTGCCTGGTCCCGAAGCGCGTGTCGGCGTAGGCCCTCTTGGCGGGGGTCGTCGGGAGGATGGGAGGGGTCGTGAAGATATCAAGAAACGACTGGAATACCGTAAAACCCGCCCCGATCACGTCCAACACAGAGCATAGCACCTCGGAGTTCGCGCCTCCTATGCTGCACACCGTGTCGAACGAGTTCGGGGTGTCGATGCCTAGCACCGTGTCGAAGCAAGAGGCGCTCGTGCCCGATCCTATGACGATCACGTTGGTCGGAGTGGATGCGATGCCGCAGGTCGGAGGCGCCTCCTCGCACGGGTAGCACAGCCCACCCCTCTGCACGACCAGGCCTTCGTTGTGGCAATTACAGTCCCCACCCAGGGCAGTGAACATGAAGAAGACAAACATCACCGCCCCTGCTAGGAACCGCAGGACGGCGTCCGATATCTGCCAGACAATGACCAGGATGGCAATCAGGACGTCGACGATCTCGCCACCGCCCCCGAACAAGGTCGAAAGCATGCATCTAAAGTACCGCAGCACCGCAATGAGGATCCCATCCAGCTGATTGGCGTTGTCGGGATCGCACGAGACGAGCTCCTTGTCGATGCAATCCTCCCCAGGTGGCCCACCGGGAACCGAGCAGGTAGGAAAGAAAAACGGCAGCAGGACGGTGCATTCTAACCCAACCGGTCCTATGCACTGGCGGCAGTCTATCGGACCCGGTATCACCGGTCCCACGTACGAAAAGAACGCAGGAAGGTAGCAGCAGCACGGGTCCGAGAGGGGGCACACGGGTGGATTTAGCACCGAGCAGAGTATGCTCGCGTCGGCCATCAGCAAGTCGATGGGAAACGTGATGAGGGACACAAAGATCTGCGACAGGTCGTCCAGCGAGAGTCCATAGGCACTTGGTCCGCCCGGACAGGGTGGGGCCGGCGGTGGACCACCGCACGCTTCGCCCTGTGCAAAGATTGTCACAAAGCCCTCTATGAACGCAACGACCCTGATGATGATCTCCAGTCCCCAGCGGACCACCGATTTGATGATCCTATTGCGCAACCCTATGCACGGCAGCTTCAGAACCGCGTCGAGAAAGCACAGGGCCGTGGAGAGCAGGTCGCACAGGGCGTTGATGCTCGGCCCAATGAACCTGACGAGTGAGTGAGTGAGTGTGTGAATTTAGAGGGAAATTTCGAGAGAGTGATAGAGAAAGACAAAGGATGGGCACAAAACTCACCTAAAGATCCACGTCTGCTGAAGCGAGAACATTGGCGAGTCCAGGGGCATGATCTGCCAGTACGTTGGGTCGTTGATCCTTCTGATGAGTTCGACGACGGCCCGGATGATCGAGTCCACAAGGACGCCAATTTTTACGAGGAACCCTTCGTTGGGGCTGCAGAAGCAGCCAAAGTTTCCAAAGGCGATGGAGAGCCAGGTATCGACGAGGCCAAAGAATTGGCAGGGGCAATCGACGACGATAGTGATGAATCCCTCTATAATTGGCTCCAACTCCGCGCAGCCCGGGTCAACACCCTCGTTGCAGAAAATATAGTCGATGAACACCTGCGGGAGGCCATCGGTCCATGGCTGCCACACTGAGGCCAGTGTCCTGGTTAGGAACATGAGGATCTTGTTGGCCAGGAACCCAATCTCCCTGATCAGGCAGCAGATGTCAAAGATGGGGCAGTTGGTGTCGCTGATCGGCATCCCAGGATCCTGTCTGATTGGTATGATGAGGGCGAGGATGGAGCAGATGCACTGGGTGATTCCTCCTATGCCTTGGTCAAACCCTTGGAGGGAGCAGATGCCACCGGGAGACCCCAGGAGGGCCGTCCAGACAACGTCCGCCTGCACCACGAATCCTAGCGTGTCTAGGGGACCCTGCCAGTAGGCCAGGCCGCCTCCGTTGATCATGGCCAGGTTGATGATGATCTGCAGCAGCCATCTGGCAACCTCCACGAGTATGAGGAGGTAGTTCTCGGCAAGGCAGCAGGGATCGAATGCGCCACCCGTGAGCTGCTTGATGGGAAAGACGAAGCGGATGAAATCGCACAGGCAGCTCATGATCCCCAGGATAATGTCGAACAGGACGTCCACGTCCGCTATAAAGAAGCCTCCGTTAAAGTAGATGAAATTGGGCGCGTCCAGGGCAAGGGACCGTATGAAATTCACCAGGATCTGCAGCATGCAGGATATCAGGTCCGCGGCCAGCGTGAGGGCGCAGCAGAGATCCGGCCTCGGGTTGAAGTCGCTCACAGGGAAGAACAGGTTGACCATCCTGCACACACATATGAGGGGGTCCACGATAAGGATCACCATCTGGATGACATCCTGCTCGAAGCAGTTGGGACAATCATCGCCGATAAAGTAGATCCACGGGGTCGGCTGGAAGAAGCCCTGGGCGAGCCCGTTGATGAACCGGGCCAGGAACTTGAGCACGTGCCCGACCAGCTTCAGGTTAGCGCGTATCAGGCAGCACAGGTCGAAGCAAGGGTTGAGCGGATCCCCAATGGGCGGGCATCCAATCACGGTGGGCTCCGGTGGCCGCGTGATCAACCGCTCTTGTTCCCTCTCAGTCTTGGCGGCAGCCTCCTGGTCCAGGATCCTTTTCACTCCCTCTGGTGTCAGGTACGATTCGAGCATCTGGGCCCTGCCAAAGGTCCTATTCCTGCCCGCCAGGGGCTCGTAGGACGCGTACATACCCTGGGCCAGGACGGCGCGATTGTGGGCCAGGTCACCGGGCTTTGAGAACGTCCCGCCCATGGAGCAGGCGCTGTGGTCCGGCAGTTCGTGCTTTAGATTCCTGATATTGTAGACGTTGGGCATCTCGGTGCGCATCCTCTCTGTCTCCATCTGCGCGGCGTAGCAGCTCTTCATCTTGGCCCACTTGCGCTGGAGCTCGGCCTTCTTGGCGTCCACGAAGCGGTCCACATCCCGCATCGCGGGGGGGATCATCGAGATCCCGTACAGGTCGATGTTTGTCAGGAATCGCTCCTTGAGGTAGATGGGGTTCAGCGTCACAGTGGAGTTGGGCTCGAGCTCGCTCTTCCCGTAGCGTAGGATCGGCGTGACCCTGTTCAGGTTGCTCCGCTTGAAGCGGTACCCCAGGTAGTCGTCGCTCCAGTCGAGGGCCTCCTCCAGCTTGAGGAGGGACCTGGCCGTGGGCGGGATGAAACCGACGGGCTCGCACCCGCACGGCACAATCATTCCGTTGCCGTCTAGTATGATGGGCGGGATGGGGAGGCCAAAGTTCATCACATAGCACAGGCAGTTGAGGAGGGAGTCGGGTGTCTCTGCCACCAGGACGTCGATGGCCGCCTCCCAATCCGCGAGGGCCTCGCCCGGTCTCGTGATGAAGTTGTCCTCCCCGAGAACGATGAGCCAGTACGGCAGGGTCCCCAAGCCGAGCACCACCCTGAGGAGGAACTCCAGGATGCATGTCACGAAACGCGACAACTGCCCAAAGATGTTTTGCAGGCAGAAACCCACCACGGGGACCAGCCGAAAGACCGAAAGTAGGCAGAAGGCCACTTTGACGATGTTGTCCTTCAGGATCACCGTGAAGGGCTGCGTGTCCAGCCAGCGGAACCACACCTCGGTTCCCGTCACGTTGAGGAACATGTCGTAGATCCCGATCAAGAAATCGTTCGCCAGGGTGAGGGCCGTTATGGTCAGGCAGCAGAAGTCAAAGTCCGAGAGAAAATCCGCGCCCCCATCGGTGAAACAGGCCGTCGTGGTGTCGCTCGGGTCGCAGATGATCCTCCGGATGAAGATGCACACGCACTCGCTGACCGTCCTCCTCCCGAACACCACGCCAACGTCTATCGCCAGGGGCGGGTGGGATATCATAGTCCAGGTGTTGGCGAGCCGGATGATCTTGTCCTTGATGGTTGTGTTCCACAGGTCCACGGGCGCGGGCAGGCCAAACATGTTGGCAAAGACAATATCGATGTGGATCAGCACAAAGATGAGGATATCCAGGCTGTCCGCAATGATGCAGAACACCGTGTCGAGGATGCACAGGAAGTTGATCCAGTTGAAGGTCCACGGCACGAACTTGTCCCAGATGAACTGGATCCACTGCTCTGCGAAGCGTATTAAGGTGGCCCCGGCCAGGCATGCGAACCGGAAGACCTCAGAAAAGTCCGGCCTCGGCTCGATGGGCTGCATTGTGATGATCTGGATGATCAGCCTCCACAGCACCTGCAGCAGCGCCGCCACCCCGTTGATGAGGTGCTCGATCGTCTTTCCAGCGTTGGCGTTCGAGAGGTAGAAGTACTGGACCTGGAACAGGCAGCACAGGTCCAGACACAGGCAGCAGAGCATCGCCACGAAATTGTTGCCCGTGTCGATCATGGCCAGGTTGAAGGCCGTCATGTCAAAGTAGCCCGTCAAGAAGTTGCCCGAGATGACAAAGCCCACCAGAAAGTCCATGAAGAAGCGGTTCACCACCTCCAGCGCCGCCAGGATCAGCGGGGACGGCCCGCAGCCTATCACCGTCGGAACCAGCGTGTTGTTAAAGTAGCCCATACTGAACCAGTTTATGGCGTTCCACCAGCACAGGAGGGGGTTCGCGATCGACCGGATCAGGTTGTAGATTGGCCGCACCGTCGTGCGCCACACGGGCGTGATCCGGCACCTCAACCCAAACTCCACCTGCTCGTGCAACCTGTCGTGGTACTTGCTCCATGGGATCGCCAGCAGTCCGATACCCAGTAGTAGGAACAACCATGGGAACGACGAGACCAGCTGAATGAACCAGCTAACCACCGCCGCGAACACGGTGATTGGAAACACCACAAACAGGTAGAAGGTGGCAACGATGAACTGGAACACTGCCCCTAAGCATCCTAACCCCATGGTGCCTTTTCCTTCCTCCCCTTATTCACCGCAGGACTCGAGAGCGAGGGGAGATCCTTCTCTTTGATTACACTATTCCTTCTCCACACGGGGTAGGAGGGTGGAGGAGGAGGCAGGAAGAAGAAGCCGTTGTTGTTGTTGTTGTTGTTGTTGTGGACAAAAGGTCGGGAGAGTGGTGACTTTGTCTCTCTCTCTTTCCCCTTTTTTGGGTTCGGGGTATTTGTCAGCGTGGTTATTTATATATGTCGGATGCCTGATTCCATATCACCTGAAGGATTCTCTCTCCCACTCAGTGAGAAAGACAGAGAGAGTGTGTGTGTGTGTGTGTGTGTGGATGAGCGATGTCGACGATGCCGAGAGCGAGAGGGAGGAATTGATCAGGGCGAGCATCAGCGGGGGACAGGTTGCATTGATAATAATTCTGGTTCTGCACGCGGTCCTGTTGGTCTTCTACTTTGGATGGGTCTGGTCGCTTACGACGTTCCAGCACGAGCACCCAAAGTATACGGGGATAGGTGCACCTCCGCAGGGATTCCAGGATCGTAGATACGACTGGAGGTGGATCACCCTGTCCTTCCTCTCCCTCAACTCCTTTGTGCCCACGCTGCTGGCCTGGCTGGTGCGCAGGATCAAGGTCCTGGCGAGGGTGGACTTTGTCATGGTCCTCATGTCGGTGTTCTTCTTTGTCAACATCGTCCTCCTGGCGTTCCTGGCATTCACCTGGTGCACCAGGACCTTCACGCCCCAGAACTTTGCCAATCCGCCCGAGGCCTGCTGCGGGTTATTTGGAACCTTCCCGCTGATCTGCCGGAACAACGCCGCATGCGCGGACTTTCCAATGCCCGTCACGTTCTCCACCGACAGCGTCTTTATGGGGAACATTGCCGGCGTCGCCCTCATGACTCTCTTTATCGCCGTCGAGTTTATCCTCGTGGCCGCAGCAAGAACCTACGCCCTCATGGCCCTGCAGTCCTAAGAAGGAGGACGACGACAACCATCCCGCGTGTGTGTGTGTGTGGGAATGGTGGTTATAGAGGACGAACTGTCGACAGCTCAAGGGTGAATCTAGCCGCCGCCCCCGTACATTGGGAAGAAGAAGAAACAACAACAAGGAACCGCAAAAAAAGTGATGATTGGGGGGGGGGGGGGGACAAAAAACAAAACAAACACGAGACTTATCCTGTTGATGTTCTTTCCCACCACTCTCTGCATATCCCCGTTCATCCGTACTCTGGCTCCAACCCCCCTACTATATACGCATACGTCACGCTA
>SDBS01006722.1_pt1 | contig 11179 bp, 11 predicted proteins | sample 2277091 | NCBI WGS metagenome assembly SDBS01 (sample SAMN10404972, study PRJNA504765) | marine sediment metagenome | isolation source: marine sediment core GS10_PC15, 163 cmbsf | place: Arctic Ocean: Southern Knipovich Ridge | collected 2010 | reverse complement strand
GACTCTTTTAAAAACGGTGGCCGGCTTGCTCAAGCCTTTTTGTGGGGAAATTTTGTATCAGGGAAAAGAAATCAGCAGATTTCCGGTCCATGAACGGGTGGAATTGGGCATTGCATTGGTACCGGAGGGGAGACGGCTTTTCGCAGGAATGACAGTGGGAGAGAACCTGATGATGGGCGCATATGTTCAAAATGATAATGGAAAGACTGCCGATCAACTTCAGATGGTTTATAATCTGTTCCCCATTCTGAAACAAAGGGAAACCCAGATTGTCGGTACCCTCAGCGGAGGTGAGCGCCAGATGTGTGCCATCGGTCGGGCATTGATGTCTCAGCCGATATTGCTGCTGGTCGATGAAATGTCTTTGGGGCTTGCTCCGGTGATCGTAGACGATTTGCTGGACACCATGGTTAACATCCAACAGGAGGGGGTGACACTCTTTGTGGTCGAGCAGGATGTCAATACAGCGTTGATTTATGCTGATCGGGGATATGTTTTGCGGGAAGGGAAGATTGTGAAAAGCGGCGAGGCGGAACAACTCTTATCAGACCCCGGCATTCAGAAGGACTATATGGGGGACTTTAAGGTAGAGGGGAAAATTGATTGATAAGGGGCGGTTTTTGAATGGGAGGGAAGCATTGGATCCTTTTTTTACCCCAAAAACGATAGCAGTGGTCGGCGCAAGCAATACCGAAGGGAAGATGGGGAACCTGTTTGTTCGGCATCTTTTGGAAGGTTTTCCAGGAAAAATTTTTCCAATACACCCAGATGAAATCCAAATTGAAGGCATACCGGCTTTTCCGGATATTGCATCGGTTCCGGATCAGATCGATTTGGTGATTCCACTGGTACCTTCCGGGCTGCTTTTAAGTATCGTTAAAAAGTGTCCCAAAGGAAAAATTAAATTTTTATTAGCAATCCCCAGCGGATTTGGCGAAGTACCTGAAGGGGGTAAGCAGCTCGAACGGGAATTGATAACGCTTGCCAAAGAACGCGGAATGCGGGTAGTCGGCCCAAACAGCGTAGGGATGTTGAATTGCCCCTACGGCTTAAATGCTTCAATGATGCCGGTTATGCCGGCAGGCGATCAAGGCCTTTCAATCATCACCCAGAGCGGCGGGTTCGGCATGGCGGTTTACATGTACTGTCAAAACCATCAAATGGGGCTTTCCAAGCTGTGTGATCTGGGAAATACCTCAGATGTTTCAATCAATGAAATGCTTAAATACCTGGGCGACGATGAAGATACTCGGTTGGTCGGGCTGTATCTGGAGTCGATTGGGGATGAGACGGATTTTTTTGCTCAAGCCTCTGAAATTGCAAAAAAAAAGCCCGTCATTCTGACAAGGCTAGGGAGGACATCCGCCGGAGGTCGTGCCTCATTGGCACACATCGGGAAAAACTCAGAAGCGGATAAAAGGGTAGGGACAAAGGAAGGGATGGACGGAAACCGGATCATTCAAGCTCAAACCGGCCTGGAGATGCTGAACATCGCCAAAGCATTGAGCTGGCAACCGTTTCCAAAGGGAAAAAAGGTGGGGATTATCACCGGGTCCGGGGGGATAGGCGCGGAGTTGACCGATCTGTGTGTTGAACATGGTCTGGAGGTGCCTGAATTTTCACCAAAACTTCAAGAATCTCTGCGCCCTTATCTGCCACCTTATACCAGCGTGGCAAATCCTGTTGATTTAACCCCCCTCTGGGGGCAATATTATCAGATTTGCCCCCCCCTGATCAGGGCCTTTCAGGAAACAGATGAGGTCGATATTTTGATTTTAACCGTGATTGATATCGGTGCAACGCAGGAGAAATTTATGCATGCACTTAGGGATATGATGTCCCAAAAACAGGCTAAATCTGATGGAGCCAAACCGATATTTGTCTTTTGGAGTTCCACCCACAAGGAACTCGAGAATATGCGCATCTTGGAAAAAACAGGCATTCCCTGTTATAGTTCGACAATGGAAACGGTGAAAGCGGTATCAGCAATAAACTGTTTTGCAGATCAATCTAAATGAAATTTAATTTAGGTCATGAAAATATCGGATTCAGATAATTTAGCCAAGAGAATTCGGCATATTATTCGTTACGAGGGGGTTCATTTTCTGTTATGGAGATATTTTGTCTGGTTTGTGTCTCCTTTTGGGGAACTGAAAATGGTGAGTTGTTATCGGAAAGACCTCACAAAACCGATTGCGGAATATCCGGCAAAGATTGACCTTGAAATCGGCGAAGCCACAGACGATGATATCGAGCAGGTTTACCGAATATGGAAGGAACTGCCTGACAAAATAACAGATGAAAATACGCTACAAGAGTTCAGGATAGCGATTATCAAACAGCTCAAATATATTCAGCTGGGCTATTGGAAGTGCTTTGTAGGAAGGATCAAAGGAAAAGTGGTGCATTATAATTGGATATTTTTTAAAGTCGCACAATCAGCAAGTGAAGATGGCCGATTGGTACAGTTGGCCGATGATGAAGCCTACCTCAATATTGCATATACAAGAGAGAAGTGGCGTGGAAATGGCATTCACACTGCTGTCCAGAGTGAGATGCTGTGCTATCTTCAGCGAGCAGGATACCGGATGGTTTATACTTTTGGTCCTTCTAACAATAAGTCTTCTTTCAAGACGCATCGGCGTCTTGATTGGGAGCGCTGTGGAATGGCAATCAGATTATTCCCACGAGGTCAAAAGAGATCCAATCTATGGTGGATAAGAGGGAATCCAACGTCTTTCGTGTCAACTAATGAATGAGAGGCGTTTAATCGGAGAAGAACATTAAATTCTAAAGATCATTAGCTGTTATCACTCGTTGAAGAGCACCGGCAACAGACATTGCAGATTTCTTCGGGTTCGTCCGGATCTTTTACGTATCCGGGTGGGTATTTGCATGAGCCATCTTGAGCACCCGGACCAGATCCACTATGTTTTAATTTGCAGCCTAAAAGCACAGCCTCTCCAGCAGATCCCCTCACTAAAACGATTAGTTCAGGTTTTTCCCATTTTTCTCTCATTTTTTTCCTCTTTTTTATATTTAAAATAAAATAATATTATTCTTTTTCATGATTCATGTCAACTGTTTTTTAATATATTATACCTCAGATGGGCTGTTTTACAGAAATATTCTGCATGACCATCCAGTCTTCCAGTTTCAAGATACGCATAGGCTGGGCAAAACATGCAGATATGTTTTAACTGACAGGCATAGCATTTTTCTAAATATTCGCTGTTATTTGAACGCATATTTCGTACAGCTGGAATGAAAATAGTACGGATATTACTCAAATTTTCTTGTTTCAAGTTCACAATGCAATCAGGGTGAACAAGAGTAGCACACGGACGAAAAAAGCCATCGTAGCTGATGACACAGGCGTGAATCCCAACATGACAAAAAAATAGCTGGCCGTTGTGCTCACAATAGGTCGCTGGGGAATTTTGACTATTGCACAGTTTTTTTAATGCGTTGAATCGCATCGAATCGGATTGTTCCAAAGCAATGATTTCATCGGGAGATAGCCTCTCAGCCTTTATCTCTTCATTTCTTATCGGATTACCGTCAAATCTCAGGTGTAGAAATGGATCAAATCGAAATGATTCGTAACTTTTCTCTCGGCAAAAGCGCGCAATATCAGATAATTCATAGCGATTTGAGCGTAATGCGATGGTTTTTAAATTAATTTTCAAACCGCCTTCGAGAAGAAGATTTAGTCCTTTCATGAAAGATTTAAAGGAGCCTGGCCTTCTCGTTACGTTCTCGTATGTGTTTTTTGTAATACCATAGACCGAGACCTCGATCTCTCTTGGTGGATAGCTTTTGAATAATTTAACATGCTCTTTTGTTACCATTGTTGCATTTGTAAAAATCGAGACTAAAAATCCCATTTTCTTAAGGCATATGTAGATCTCTGGAAAATCATTTCGGAGTAAGGGCTCACCTCCGGTAATGAGGCACCAGAGCGCCTTTAAAGAGTGAAGTTCTTCAGCTATTTTCTCAATTTCCTTAAAGGAGAGTTCTTTTTTTTGTGCATTCCGATCATCAGCCGGAAGGTTGATGTAACAATGTCGACAATTGTTGTTGCAACGGGCAGTGATCTCTAAATCAAAGCAGAAAAGTTCTTTCTTATGCCTTTTGCTCTCAAAAGGCTTAAACTCCTTTAAGAGCTTGGATGTGATGAAAGATTTGTTCATTATTGCGTTCTGTTGACTTTTCTTTCCATAATTATCTGATCAGATGAACCGTTGACATACTTTTTCTTGGAAAAGTGGGGAATTTCCCTGAAACTCAGGTTTCTGAATATTTTTTTATTCAAAAATTTTCGTTCAGAAAAACTGACATATATCGAAAATGCATTTAGATATCCGAAAATTTTATCAGCTTTTTCAAATAAAAGATTTTCAACACCACTCCCCCTGTATTTTGTTTTTATTTTAAATCCGGATATCCACCATAGGGTAAAAGAAGAATTTAGTGGGTGAACGATAAAGGACAGGGTGGCTATTGATTTTGAATTATGTGTTGAAGTAATCATCCAGTGGTTAATCTGACGGGCCTTGAATTTTTTTTTAAGAACAGCAGTCTCTCGGAACGAATATTTTCTATAAAAACGACCAGTTCCTTTTACATCGAGCGGAACAGAAACAACAAAATCAAAACTCTTCTGGAAATGGGGAAAAATGAGTCGAGATATTCTTGTATATATTTGAAATTGTTGCAAAAATAGAACGAAAAAAAAGATCTTTTGATAAATTTTATGTTTGAAATTGTGCCATGAGAGTAAGGTATTCCAAAAAAATTTGTACGATGATCTGTTTATCTTTTCATGGATTTTGATGTTTTTCCCTCTCCGCTCTACCATTGAAACGATTCCCAAAATATCATCATTATAAATTATCGCATCTGTGCCAGAATCGGAGTTGTCAGAACGTGTTACAATGTAATTTGAGGTGTTATCGCTCCCTTTATGAACAGCGCGATGAGCAAATAAGGATGAATCTAGCCTGAAAACAACGATGTCTCCTATGGAAATCTGTTCGATCACTTTTGGATCAACACGAAGAACATCGCCTGGCTTGATTACTGGATACATACAGGTGCCAAAAGATTTTAAATATAACTGCTTATTTTCAAGAAGGATGTTTCTGGCCTCAAAAAGTTGAATGGCTAGCCCTGTTTTGAAACTTGTATTTGACATAATAACGGGATACTCAAAGCAATCCCTGTTCTGCCGAATACATGATTGGAGAGCCTTATGATTTCCACTATTGGTTTTTTGACTGTCTAAGATGTTGTGTGCCATTATATAAAGGTAAGTTATCTGGGCTCAGGTTGATTTAACCTTCATGATCATTTTTCTTTTTTTTAACTCTTCAACGAGGCCGACCACATCTTGTTCAATCTCATGAGGTTGTGCTTCAAAGTCGGTTGACAACTTGGATATGATGTCTAACAGTCTGTTAGTTCCATTGAGGTGTTTCCAAATTCGTTTTCCTGCATCATTAAGAGTATATAGATCATCTTCAGTATCTCCAATTCCGGAAGTAATTGGAATAATAATAAGTTCGCCTTCGATTTCTCTGGCGACGATATCCTCAGAGGGAAAATAAACATCTTCGAGTAGGATTTCTGTAGGCATTTTATGATCCTTTCAGAATACGGTTATGTCTCATAATAATCAGTCAATGGATGAACAATCTTTTGAGTAACTTATCATATTATACTGATAACACCTTAATTCTGTCTTTCCATTTTACCACCTCCCATGACAATTCATCATTTTCCAACAGGCCGATAAATCTGCCAATTTCATGAGCGATTTTACAATGATAATTAACAGGCGTATCCATAGTTCCATGTTCCATCCACGATTTGGCCGGGCATTGCTCACACAACCCTTTAAGAAAGCATTTTGCACAGCGTGAAAGGTATTCAGAATTGTTCGCTCTTTTTTTTCTGAGTTGTGGAAAAAACTGGGTAACCGCATTCTTTAACGACCCTTTTTTCAAGTCGTAGATTGCATCAGGGTGCCGGAGCAACAAACAGGGCTGCAAATTCCCATAGGCATCCAAATGGCAGCTTCCAACACCTGCTCCACAGTAAAAGAGTTGATCTCCAAAGGGATGTGTAAACTTAGAACAAAACTCCCTCATTTCATGAATGAAAGCTGTTTTGTTTCTACTGAGCAGTCTTAGTCCCTCTTTAGGTGTTACTCTGAGGTTTTTGATGGTTCGGTTTTTTACTTCCGAATCCCGACGGCATCGAAGATCAAAAAATTGGGAATATGAGGGCCGCTTATCCATCCAGGGAATTTTAGCTCCCCAAGATTCAAAATCAACCAAGTCTTTTCTATTAGGTGGGAGAATGACTGATTTTGCAATGAAAGGGATCTTTTTATCAAGCAATAACTCTATACCTCGCCAGGCAGCTTCAAAAGAGCCCGGGGTTCGTGTGACCTTTTCATAGGAACTTTTCTTCATTCCATAGACTGTTACCTCTATCTTTTCCCGAGGAGGGATATGTCCGAATAGCTTACCTGTTTTTGCATTAATAAGCGTTGCATTTGTAAAAAGTTTGACCCGGATACCCAATTTCCTGGCAGATATATACAATTCCTCGAAATCTTCCCGAAGCAAAGGTTCGCCCCCTGTGAACCTCACCGTCATACATCCCAAAGAGGAAGCCTCACTGAGGATATCTATTATTTTTCCTGTAGAAAGTTCCCTCTTTTTCGCAGATAAATCATTTTCAGGTAGATTAATATAGCAGTGGATGCAGTTGTTGTTGCACCGTTCAGTGAGCTCCATATCTAAGTGACTTAGAATGCGGTTTTTGGTCACAATCGTTTTGGGTTGTTTTATACTTCTTTTTGAGGAGTCAATTCTTTCCATTTTGCCATTTTTCCTATACACAAATCGACTACAAAACGATTTTAAAGCCTTTTTCCGAGTCGTTCTTCTATCAATTTTACTGCTCCATCGCTTTTATCAAATTGAAAGACATAGCAGGGGATTTCCTGAGCAATGTGTTCAACAACTGACAAAGTTTTCTCCCACCACTCTACAGTCACAAAAGGCTTAACCACGCAGGATAGAAGTCTTTTGATTATCTCCCTCTGTGAGGTCAATGGTATGAGACGGTTTCTGTGAGCTTTTTGGAGAAATAAGATTGAGTCAAGAGGAGCAGATCGTCCAGAGACAATTGGAACTTCGCCATGGCTCCAAGTACCATGGATCTTAAATCCATCATTCCATTTTCTAATAATAATCCGGTCATCACAAAGGACTTCAGCTTTGTTCTTAAACATTTTTACTATGGTTGATTTTCCAGCCCCGGATGGTCCTGCAAAAAGTAACCCCTTTAATCCGTATATTATTCCTGAGGAATGTAAATGGCAGCTATTTCTATAGGCAAAAACGTGTCCCAACTGGATCTGGTCTGTTGAAAACATGGTTAGAGACGTGAGACCGCCTTTTTTATAAGTTTTTGAATTTAAAGAATATATCTGGACCTTAGAATGATCATGGTTGAAAACAGCTGCTTGATTGAGATTTTTATTATTAGAAGGGTCAGGAGTACAAAGATAAATCCAACTCGTGCCTTTCCTATATATGAACCATGGAGGCCTTTCATAAACCTTTTTCCCTAAGTTAGTGAAATCCAGATTAAGCAAGGAAAAGTGATGTTGAATAGAGATTATATCTTTACCCGGTTCCTTTATTTCAAAATATTTAAATTTTCTATCAAATGTCTTATCTGTAAAGGGAAGATCGGATTCTACGCGAACAGTAATACCAGCAATCTCATAATACCGACGATGGTTTTTTCTCCATTTACTCTTAAAAGCTTTAGTTGCCTTGGCAATGCTGCAAAGATAATCTTGTTTGGCTGAAAACCTCCCATGTTCTAAATATGCGTAGACTGGACACCACCGGCAATCTGAACGCAGTTCACATGAACCACAATTTTCTATATACTCTTTTCCGCCTCTAACATTGTTTACCAGGGAAGGGATGAATTTTTCCCAGCAATCAGAAAAGCTGCCCCCTCTAAGATCAAAACGGAGAGAAGATTCTTTGATAAAACCGCAAAACGTCATTTTGCCGTAAGGATCAATATGAAAATTGAGTCTATTCTCAATACATGATTTAAAAATGCGATCATCCTCATCACAAGGCGAGCATATTTCATCTTTTTTTTTGCTACTGAACTTTTCATCACAAATATCAGGTTCATCCATTTTAACAGCGTCTTCAGGGTCAAGTCGCTGCCGAAGAATTTCCTGGTTTTTTTCTGAATTTTCACATGATGAAAGCCATAACCAGGGTGCACCAATTCGGAAGATCGGACTCAGGGATTCTGCCAGTTTCACCATCTCTTTATACTGTGGGTAGTTATCTCTCATCGGGATTATTTGTACTGTAAATCCTACGTCAGCCTCCTTGAGATATGCAAAACCCCGCATAGCGGCTTCAAAGGAGCCTGGTTTTCGAGTAATGTGATCATGAACCTCAGCTGTCGCCCCATACAATGCGACCATTTTATTCCCTTTTTTTTTCATTAAACGGGCAATTTGGGGCGTAATAAACGTGCCATTCGTGTTGAGGGAATAAGAAATGGATTTTGAGAGGATATAATCAAATATTTCAGGAAAATCAGGTCGCAACATCGGCTCACCCCCTGAAATCTTCCACCCACGGCATCCCATTTTTCTGGCTTCATTCACGATTTTCAAGATTTCATCAAGCGTGAGCTCATTTTTCCTTTCAATAGATTTTTCTGAAAGCCAAAGCCAACAATGACGGCAATTGTTATTACAACGGTATGTTAGATCGATGCTGCCATTGAGTGGCAGACGAGGCATTACCTCTATATTTTTTATTTTTACGTATTTATTCACTGATTTTGCTCTTTAGAATGAAGTTAAAGTGTTTTATTGTTCGATTACCTGGAATTTAGCCCGGGGAAAATATTAACGGTTGATAAGACGTCTTGTAATCTTTCAGTCAGCTTAGTTTCAATATACATTGAATAATCTTTGGGACAGAATCCACTGATACAAGATCGACAAAGTGTAATAATTGCCGGTTTTGCTTTTTTCGTTACTAGCATGCTAACCAACCTATCAATTTCGGCTTCGATCTCCCTTTTAGTAGGTAAATATGACACTTCCTTTGATTTTTTTTTGGCAATTGTTACATAATGGGTACCATTTTTTTTTTCGAATGTGAAATTCAATTCGATGAATCTGAGCCTTTCATCTTTTAGTATTTCATTTTTTTTATTAAACTGTTCCGGTGTTATCTCTATGTCAAAATGAATATGATTTTGAATTGTATCAATACAAGCAAAATAATCGAAGTCGATATCTAATATCACTCTTCTATTCGCTGGGATTTGATTTGCTATTCGAATATTATAAGAATAATATTGTAAATCGGGGAATGCCAGATCAACCCTTTTATCCTTGTTATCTTTAAGCTTCAAGTTATGTTTTAAGACATTTCCTTCGCCAAACGCAGAAGAGACATTTAACTTTTTTCGTCGAGGTTTAAATTTCCTCCATTCTGGATAGATAAAATAAACATTTCTAATTAGCCCATTGAGGATTGCAGGTATAATAAAGTTTGCAATACCAAGCTCAGTTTCAGCAATATCTTTGTAATGTTTGAGATAATTGTTGCTACTGTCGGCTGAATAATATATTGATTTTTCGAGCTTTTCAACCATTCCCATGTCAGCGTGGGCATCTATATGAAAAAGGTCGAGAGGCCCGTCGATATATCCCTCATCTTTGGCCTTGTGCCAAAAATAAAATGCCATATTGTGTTCATCAAACACATAAATCGGAACGGGGGTTTTTTTCGATTTGTTATTGGACATAAAGTCGATAATAATAACGGATTTCGAATCTGTCAAATGAATCCAAGTTTGATTTCCGTGCTATTGCTGTTCCGAAAAGGAACTGAAATTTAAAAAATCTTATTCTTAAAGGAACAAAATTAATTGTGTCTATCGCTCCGAGTCATGCAGCTTATGATATGGCCGCTCTGCGAGTAGCAATTCAAATTAACGGCCTGTTTGGTTATCATTACCGATACCAAAAAACTTAGATTATCCCTGTATTATTTGCCCATTCCGGATCCGGAACATTTATTGTTATCATAAATCCTTGAGGTTCGAAAGGAACTTCTAAATCCAACATTTCCTGAGCACCAATCTTTAAAGATTCAATGAGTTCTGCCTTTGTTTTTTCCTGGGCATTGACACCGGGTAAATCCACTAACCATCCAATCCACCAGCCATCCACCTTTTTCATAACAGCCCTATATTTCTTGGTTATTACTTCTTTTAAGGTCTGATAATCGATGGGATTCCTCCTTCATATCCTTAACCAACACCCTGGTTCCAAATGAGTATTTTTATGGCTCCAGGCTAATTGATTCCTTGATCCCATTTGTTTTCCAGGCTCCAAAAATTTTTTATGCTTCGATCTTCTCTTTTACAATTGTCAGATCAATTAGATCCAATGGGTCTTTCACAGTTCGTTTTCCAGCGTCAAGGATTTCGATTGCAACGATATTTTTTCCTCTGAGTAATCAATGATAATGCCGTCAATCTCCATCGAATCAACAATCGTCGCATCAGGAATGAACTCGATATTCAGCAAGTCATGTTTTGGGTCATATTCGATTTTCATCCATCTCCTCCTGCCAATACTTTTTTATCTGAGAGGTCAGATAGGCGGTTATGCCAGAAAGCCTATTTTGACCAGGATACCTTCCACTCTCCATATGAAGAATTTCTTTAACATTACGGTTAAGTTCCGGAAATTTTGTTCATGACGACATCCTAGCCAATTTCGTAATCTATTCAATCCCTAAATTCCTAAATCTTTACCCTGTTAAATTTCCCTGTCGGGAAACGGCACAGCCGATTTAACCCAGGCCCCAATCCCTACTGCCCTGCCACCACCGCCTTTCGTTTGGACGAAATAATTTCATCCAGGTACCACCACCAGTTAGATGTAAAAATATGAGATCTCCTCCGAATCTCCGCCAAACCAGCAACCTTTGAGATACGTTCCAGCCAAAACTCAGCCATTTGCAATAACCGCCGATCCAGATCTTCCAGATGGGCCTTTTCCGACTCATCAAGAAGAGGCTCTCTCGATGCCATA
>SDBS01006721.1_pt1 | contig 11180 bp, 8 predicted proteins | sample 2277091 | NCBI WGS metagenome assembly SDBS01 (sample SAMN10404972, study PRJNA504765) | marine sediment metagenome | isolation source: marine sediment core GS10_PC15, 163 cmbsf | place: Arctic Ocean: Southern Knipovich Ridge | collected 2010 | reverse complement strand
GCTTTTATTCCTTTCTTTCCGGGACAAATTCTCTAACAAAGCCCGCGCCCTTTGCAATGATATTCGTCAATACCAGACATTTTGTATATTCCATCATCACCTAAAGTTCGTTTTATTGCTAAATCGGGGCAGACTAGAAAACATCTTTGGCAGTTGATGCAATTTTCTTCATTCCATTGTGATACTGAAACTCCCCAAGCGCCTGTTTTTACAGCTTCTGATCCTCCTGGAGTATACCAAACACCAGCTAAATTTAATTCTTTATAACCTATAAGATCGAGATTAACATGGCTCCACTGTTCTTTTGCATCAGCTAAATAATCAGTTTTAAATCCTAAATCAAGAATTTCCGTTTGGTTATACGCCATCTCAACAACTTTTGCGTTTTTTTCTGCAATACTTTCTTTAAATGTTTTAAAGATTGCTTTTTTCAGTCGTTCAAGGGTGAAGATGTTTGACACCCGGATAATAGAGCCTAAAATAACAGTGTTTGTGATATTTCTATTTAAGACCTGTAGTGCTAATCCAGTTGCATCTATTTTTGCATAATTAATGTCATTTCTTGGGTTTTTAGCAGTATTTTTGACTTTTTCTTGGATTTGATCAAAAGACATGACTGTATTTATGATTAACCAGCCCCCCGGAGTCATCCCCTGAGTGACATCAATATCATCTAATAGTGAATCGTCTAAAACCCCAACAAAATTTGGTGAATAGACTTGTTCGTTTGTACGAACTAATTTTCTATTTCTACTCAGTCTTGCGTAAGATTCAGTGGGTGAACCCATTCTTTCCGCACCAAAGCGTGGTTGGTTCACACCATACCCTTCAAAAGAATCAACGCAAAGTTGTGATGCGGTTACTCCACCTTGACCTCCTCTGGCATGGAATCTCACACTAACTACATAATCTTCAGACAACATTATATCTTCCTTTTTAATTGTAATGTTTACCTAATTTACTAAATTTTGCAAGTAAACATTTCCTTTAAGTTTTGGTTATTATCATTCCACGCAAATTAATGACTTAAAAATATCTATTTTTCAGATACACTTTATCTCAGCTAACGTTCCAATAGTTTTTTAACATGCGAATTATAAAATTTCATATTGTTGAATGGAGAAAAACCTATCATGTTTCATTTCAATTCCATAAAAAAAAAAATACTTAATATCATTTTTATAATTTTCTCGCTCAATATATTGCTTTTGAGCAATTTATCCTCTTTTGGAAATGCGTGGGATAATGGCAATGATATTAATAATCCCATGATCACTCCCGTAGGTGATATGCCTGTAATAGATGGAATAAAGGATGATTCATGGGATGACGCAAACTCATCTGACATTACTGAAGGCACACCGATTACTTTATTTATTATGATAAAGTCAAATTATCTATTTATATTGGTTGAAATAAAAGTAGGTAACCATGATGATAACGAATACTTACGATTATTATTGTCTAATTCAACAGAAAGTGAAAATGATGACTTTTATGATGCAAAACTGATACAAAACAGAAATTTCGATTCAGAAAACAGATCTTATAGACTTAATGACCAACACTTATCTGGTGAAGAATATGTGAACGAAGATTTATCGAATTTTAATGGATCTTCGAATATCAACGAAGATGGTTATAGTTTTTATGAATTTAAAATTGGTTATAGTAGCGATAATGAAAATGATACATTGATTTCTGCTTCAAAAATTTTTGTAATCAAAATTCAGTGGGGAAATAGTGAAAACGCAAATGATCCTAGCGAAAGCACTTCAGAAGCATTATATATACAAATAAAGGCGACTATTCCTCAGGAAGATCCTGAAATAACAGAGCTGATATTAGATATGGATATTGTCTCCAATATTACATTTATTGTAGTAATTAGTGCGTTTGCGATTATATTCATGATGGTTTACAGGAATAAAACCTATTAGGACGATAAAAATTAGATGTGATATACATGCCGAAGTATAAAAAAGGAAAAAAGCGACAACAATTAGAAAATGAGGAAAAATCAAAGTCCTTTTCAGATCAAAAACGTGATATCTATAATTCATCTATCAGATCACTGATTTTAGGGGGAATTGTTCTAATCTTCTCATTGATAGTTAATGGGAATATTATTCAATTCGGAATAGAAGCTGGGACTGCAATAGATGTAATATTGACATTAATTAAATCACTTATAATTATCTTATTTTATTCATTTGTGTTTTTAGGAATTGCAAATAGTATGGAGTTAAAGGGGAAACCTGCTTCGATGAAAATAGTAATATTAATTTCAATTATATCACTATTTCAATCTATCCGTAGTGCCTCTGTCTTTTGGATTTCTTTGACAGGGATTTTACTTATGAATTTGTATTTTTGGGCTCTTCAGTCTAAAGTAGAATCGATTTAAGTTCAAAATTTCACTTTTTATTATCTTATTTCTTTCGAAGTTTTTTTCAAGTTCATCTGAATAATATTCAGATATTATCTGGATTGAAATTTCCTTAATATTTATTTAAATTAGGTGCATTGCTAATTGAAGTTAATTACACTTAATCTACCCCAAGCATATATTGATGGTTTGGAAAAATTAGTGGGGGAAGAACTTTTTCCAAATCGATCTGAAGCGATAAGAATGGCTGTCCGAGACTTTTGTAAGAAAGAACTAACTTCACAACAAATGTCAAAAATATTTGGAATTAAGTAATATTATTTAATCTCCATATTTTTTCTTAATCTATTCATTTCAAAGATGACAAAAGATTATTTCAATAAATAATTATGAAAATGTACTCATTAGAAGATATTGCACAAATTTATGAGGATTCTGCTTCCTTCAGCGATTTTTTTAAAATTTTATCGGATATTTTTCGGGATAAACGTAAAATCATCTTAAAAATCATATCATTGGAAGAATATAATGAATTTTTTGATGTTTTAAAGGTTTTTTTTACAAACATCATCCCTTCTGAGATAAAAAGTGATTCTTCTAAAAAAGAACAAGGTTTTTTCTTAACTAATAAGAAAACTTGCCGTTTTATAAACCAAAGAGTACTGTGGAATTACCTTAAACAATCAAACAATACACCAAATATTCTAGATCCATCTTGTGGAATTGGATTTTTTATAATTGATATGATTTTTCTATTGATTAATGAAAATGGTTTTTCAGATCCTCTGTGGAATGGTAAATATTCGATTTCAGATAGAATAGCAACTATAATTAAAAATCATATTTCCGGTGTTGAAATAAATAAAAATTCCGTTAAAATTACACAATCGTTGATATCTATAATTATTATTGTAACTATTTTGTTTTCAAGAACTTTTACAAATCAAATTACAAAAATCGAAAAAATGCAATATGAAGAGACAAAAAGATCACTTCAGAAAAAAATTATTGAACAGAACTTTCTTCTAATTGATAAAGCCATATTTCAAGGAAAATTTGATATTATTGTTGGAAATCCTCCTTACATCCGTGTACATAAGATAAAATCTGAATTAAAACAATTTTTACGCCAAAATTACTATACCCCCTATAAGGATTTTGATATCTATATAACATTTTTTGAGCAGAGTCTTTACTTTTTAAAAAAAAAAGGGATAATTGGATTCATAACACCAGAAAAATTCTTACTCAGAGATTATGCGAAAAAACTGAGATTATTTCTAATCATAAATACCATAATCCTTGAAATAATTGACGTTTCCAGATGTATTGGAATATTTCATGCCAATACGTATCCTTTGATCACAATATTGATGAAGAAAAAAAATGAAATCCAAATTCCTTCTGATAATCCAAATATCAACAAACTAAAGGCAGAAAACAAGGAAAATTCAGAAATTATCTACATTCGAATTGAAAATGACTTTCTCAATAAATTGAAATCTATCAATAACACCCTGAACAATCCCATAAAATCTCTAAGAACAAATAAATTAAATAATTTTATAGTCAAAAATTTTAAAAATACTCACTTTTTATCATTTTTAGAAAAACCAGGATACAGGTTTGAATTTTTATTAGATCCGTGTGTAGAAAAGATAGAAGAAATTTTTAGCGGCTTTATAAAACTTGGGAATGTTTTGGAGTCGAACTTCATTTTCTGTGGAACTCCCAGAGCAAAAGACTACCACAATTTAAATAAGGGATTATATAATGCCAAAATCCAAAGAAATCAAAATGATCTAAAATACGTTATTTCAAGGAATATAACTCCTTATGGTATTGCTTGGGGATTAAAGATAAATACTGCAGGATTATTGTATGAAAATCCATTTTATGATCCGGATAAACCTCCTTTTTCCAGAACTTTAATCGAGAAATTTCGGACAGTTCCAAAAATACTTGTCAAGGCAAATTCAAAAAGAATAACATCTGCTTTGGATACAATAGGTTACTCATTTAATGGAATATATTCAATCATATTACGTTATAAATTAGATATTAATAATAAAGATTTATTAGAAGAATTAGATGAAAATGTGATTATTTCAATTTTGAATTCGAATTTAATGAACTACTATATCCAAAAAAAATTCCAGTCGTATATGTTGAAATCCAATTATATTTCAATCAATAGTGCAATAATCAGTTCTATACCATTACCAATTCCGTTAGATCCACCGAAAAAATCTAATAACTATAATAATCGTATAATCTCAAGTCAGAAAAATAGCATTGTAGAAAAATTTTTGACTTTGAAGATACTTTCAAAGAAATTTACAAGGATAATTGAGATTCTGATTAAAAATTTTATCATCACCTTAAATTACAGTGAAAAAATGAAAGATCATTTGATAAAAAAAATAAAAAAATATGATTTCATTCCAATTGACATTGATGATAAACATTTCAACAATGTAAACAACAATAAAAAAAAAGTGATATTAACACTTTTCGGCGAATTACATCAGCTACGTGAACAAGTTGAAGCAGAAATATATAAAATATTCAACATACCTAGCAAAATTATTCAAGAAATTGAACGCCATTTTTTGAATAACTAAACTGGAATTAAACTAGTATAATTTGGCCACACAATTAAAGTGTGAATTATTGTACTTACAACCATAAAAGTGAAAAAATAACCTCCAATTCCTGTTTTTAAGGTTATTTTTACCCACTCTTTCTTGTCGTTGTTGAAAATTTCTTGCATGATAAAAAAATTCGGCAATAATGGAAAGACTAGCATAAAACTTAACATCCACAATAACATAAACCATCCAACTAATCCAATACCCAATGTGCCAATAATTGCTGCAATCGTAGCGGTTAAAACTTTTGTCCAGTAGAGTTTGTTTTCTTTGGAACTAACTTCTTCCTTTTCGATTTCGATATCTGATTTTTTACGTTTTACGATATACTTTCCCGCATTTTTTGCTTTATTTTTAATCTTGGCCAATTTTACCGACATCGAATTTTATGTTAATTTCAAAAAATTTAATCAAATCCTTACACTGTAAATAATTATCGATTGCATAATAAAATTTCTCCTAATCAAATTTTGTGGAAAAAATGGCCAAACAACATAAAAATAAAACAAACATGTCAAATTTTGACCTCTCTATAATAGCAAAAGAATTAAACGATTTGTTAAGTGGTGGTTTCATTGATAACATTTACGAAATAAGCGATTCTCTCTTGCAAATAAAATGTAGGACAAAGACTGGAAAAGTAAATATGATTCTTGATGCTTCAAAAAGAATTAATATAACGAATTATAGTTACCCAATTCCGAGTTTTCCTTCCCAATATTGTTCCGTATTAAGAAAATATATGAGAGGTAGGAGGATAATAAGTGTTTATCAACACAATTTTGATAGAATTCTAGTTTTTGTAATTTCAAACAAAGATGGTGATCCATGGAAATTTATTGTCGAAATGTTCTTGGGGGGAAATTTTCTTCTAATAGATCATAATGAACTAATTTTTATGGCTAAACATTACAAAATCGTAAAAAATAGGAAAATCCTTGCCAAAAAAGAATATATTTTCCCTGATAAAAGAGGGGAAAATTTTTGGTCGATTTCAAAAAAGAAATTAATTGAAATAATTAAAACATCGGATATTGATCTCGTAAGAACTCTTGTTCGGAATTTAAATTTGGTTGGATATTTAGCTGAAGAAGTTTGTACCAATTCAAATGTAGATAAAAAAAAGAAAAGCAAAGATCTGACGATGGTGGAAATTGAAAAAATTGAAAAAGAGATCGGAAAGATTACAAAAATATTTCAAGAAAATATGTTTTCATTTCGAATTTATTTTGATGTTGAAGAACAATATGTTTCATTTGAGCCTTTCAAGATGAGTCGGTACACAAATTTGAATTTTAAAGAATTCTCCACTTATAACGAGACATTGGATGATTATTATGCAAAAATTGATTCCAACCAACTATTATCATCTGAATTAACAGAAGCCGTGAAAAATCTATCAAAATATGAAAGAATTCATGCGGCTCAAACTCAACAGATAGAAAAGTCGAAAATTGAACGTGAAACCCATTTGGAACTAGGGGATTTAATATACGAAAATTTTGATGTAATTGAGCTCCTTTTAACAAATATTTTCGATGCACTAAAAAAAGGTATGAAATGGGAAGAAATCGCTCACAGACTCAAGTTAGGAAAAGAAAAGGGAATTAAAGAGGCGATGATTTTTGATCGAATATACCCCAATGAAAGTAAAATTTCTGTTGTACTTGATGGGAAAAAGATAAAAATGGATGTACGAAAAAGTGTTGTAAATAATGCAAAAGATTATTATGATAAAGCCAAAAAAGACAAACGTAGAATTCAAGGTGCAAAAGAAGCGTCTATAAGAACTGAAAAGATACTGAAAGAGAAAATATTTCAAAAGGAGGTTTCAGAACAACTGCAAGTAAAACTTGTAAAGAGACCAAAAAAGAAATGGTTTGAAAAATTCAGATGGTTTAAAAGCTCAGATGGATTTATTATTGTCGGTGGAAAAGATGCTTCCTCAAATGAATTGTTAGTAAAAAAGCATATGGAAAAAAATGACTTGTTCTTTCACACAGAATTGAGAGGTGCTCCTGCTGTTTTAATTAAAAACCCAGAAAACATCATTATTAATGAACAAACATTTTCTGAAACAGCATGTTTTGCAGCAAGTTATTCAAATGCATGGAGAGAAGGTTGGGGAAGCACTAAAATATTTTATGTTTACCCTGAACAGGTTACAAAATCACCGAATCCAGGAGAATTTTTAAAAAAAGGAGCATTTTTTATTAAGGTAAAAAAGAATTTTCTAACTAAACCATTTATGGAATTAGCAATTGGTTTAATTTTAGAGCCAGTAGGTAAAATTGAAGGAATTTCAGATGATTTAGAAGATATTGATGAAAAAAATACTTTTTTTTTCCCACGTATTATTACAGGTCCTCCTACATCCATTAAGAGCAAAACAAATATATATGTAAGAATTCATCCGCAAAAATCTGGAAAATCGGGGGGAAAGTTAGCAAAAGAGATAAAAACAATATTAATTAACAGTTCAACCAAATCTCAAGAAAAATGGGCAAAATTAATATCATTAAATGATATTGTTCATTTCTTACCTCCAGGTGATTCTGTATTTGCCAAAAAAAAAAAAATTAAAAAATTAAAAAATTAACAGAAAAATCTTTTTAAAATATTATCGTTTCTTTTCTTTTCGTTTTGGTAGAATCGGCTGTAAATCTTGTTCTAATTCGTTATAATCTTTTCTTATTATAACCCAAAACAATATAACTCCAACAATTTCAAAAATAATTCCTGTGACAATAATAGCGAACCAATTTCCATTAAAAAATCTAATCATTAAAGCAATCAATGGGCCAAGAATTAATAACACAGTTGATATTAGCCCCTTGAGCAATAATATTACATTATCTCCTAAAAGTTCTATTTTTCCCTTTAAAAAATTAATCTCTTTAACTTTTGCCAATCTATTCAACACCAGAACTATATATTAAAGATAATTTTGTTTTTTATTTAAATTTGGTCAGAATTTTTAATATTAGGGAATAAAATTTAATATCAACTTTATTACAATCGAATGGAAAGTTGCTAAATTCATAAATCCTTAATATGGATACAACAACGAAAATGTTTTTTTATTTTAGAGATTTTTTAAATTTCTTGTATAATATTTTATCGAGTCTTTTTCCGATAAGAGAACTTATTCTATTTGCAACGTTCCATCGGTCTCCTTCAATGATTTTTTGTTCAATAATCTCCTCAGTAGGTTTTGAACCGATTCTACCGATCATTTCTTGAGCAATTATCTCATAAATTTCAGTTTTCAACTTTCCGTAATCAGGAGATTTCATTTGTGGCCAAAGCTTTTTCATACGAGAGACTGCAAAAAAATAAAAATCTGTAAATCTTTCCAATATAGTATTATCTCCCGGAATCTCACTGTGTAATTTAATATTATCGGAACATATTGAGGTATCTTTAGTGCCATTCCAATATAATGTCGTGGGATTAATTCCTTTTGAAGAAATTCTCATTATAGAGGATGTGATTTTTCTCTCAATCCAATTGAATGTATTACTTTCTTGAGCTTTCCTAATTTCTTTCTTTTTTTTATCAAGTCTTAACTTTTCCTTATTTGTTGCCGTTTCAATTTGTAACAGTCTCTTTTCATAAAAACTTTTAAATCTTTGTAATAAATCATATGAAATACAATAAGAGACGGGAGATATCATATCCTTTGGTAGAGGTAATGATGCAATGTTATTGTAAACTGTGCTGGGCTCTTCTCGGAACGATTTCTCCGATTCTGACAGTTTTTCATCCACGAATCGTGCAAGAATGAATCCATTGACTAAAAATGGATTACGAACAGCATCAAAGATTGTTGATAATTCTTTCTGTCGATTCATAATTCTTTCTATTATCAATTCTTCAATTTTGATTGCTATCCATTTTTCTTGATTGACAGAATTAAATATGTGTTTTATTCCTAACAGATATAAAGATTTATCCTCCTTAACTTTAATGTAGGTTTCTAAAACTCTGCTTATTTGTCGAGATATTTTTGAGAAAAGAGTAAAAAATATTTCGCGACTAAGTCTCATCAGTATGTCCTTGTGTTCCAAAAATAGAACTAAAGAAGAATAATTTGAAACCTTAACTATTTCGAATAATTTTTCTCTTATAATTTGTTTTTTGCGGTAAATTTTCAGGAAATCTTCCTCATCTTTTCCAATTTTAACAGAAATTTGCTTAATAATCTTCAGATTTTCACCGTTTGGATCTTTGACTAAGTCATTCAAGGTTGAATTATCTAAATGTGGGATTTTTAACTTTAAAGCCCTTAAAACTACCTCTGCTTCAAATATAGGGTTGTTAAAAGGGTTTGATAACCTCACAAAATCTATTTTTTTGATACCATATACTTTATTTAATTTTAGAAACTGTTTGAATACTTCTTTGTCAAGATTGATTATATTCACAAAGTCAGGTATGTTAGTTACACCTAACTTATTGAATAACTCCATAATTTCAGAGAAATTCTTTTCACTTAAAGCTTCAAGAAAATATATTAGAGAATTTGGACTTCTGTCAAGAATACAAATTTCTTTGATCTTATTCTCGATAGATTTAATTATGTTTTTCTCGAATTCCTCATAATCAGTTTTATTATCATTTGCTTCTTCAAATTTAGAAATTAGTTTTTTTTTAAATTTCATTGCATCGTCAAAAGATTTAAGAGCCCTTTTTGACGTAGGAAATAAATTAAATAAATTTTTTAGAATTTTTGTGATAAGCATTCTCATAGGTATTGCTTCCATTTCCAATTCTTTAAAACTCTCAAATTCAAAATCCTCCATTATTTTCCTTTTTACGTTCTTAAGGAGCGATAATTCTATGTACTTATTTTCATTTCCTTCTTCTATCAAAGCTTTTTCTATTTCCTTTGATATAATTTTTAATTTTGATGATCTATTAATTATTTCTGACCTTACATCATTCGTGTATCCTGTTAAATCACCTGCGTAATCAATCATATAAACCGTAGGGTATTCATGGAGGATTGTTAAAATTTGATCTTCTAAAAATTTTCTGAATTTTTCAATTTCACTATTGGATATCTCCCCAGTAATATCTGATATTTTATTAATAATCCTTTCTGATATTTTGGTTCCATTTTTTAACAGGTTTATCTCATATCTAATGGAATTTTTTATTAATGATGAAATTTCTTTAAATATTTCATTTTTCTCCATTTTTTCAATTTCTTTTATATTTTCTACTGAAATTTTTTCCGTTTCTACAGTATCTATTACATGAATTCCAAGATAGTGATAAGCATGAACGGAAGATGATGCAATTAATAAGTTTGAAAGAGTGTTTTTCCTTCCGCACAAATCATATATCATTTGTTTATCTGAGTCTCTTCTAAAATGGGAAGTTATAAGTTTTGTAGTTCTAAAAAAGACGTCGGATGATTCCTCTGCTGTTTCACGTCTACGAATCCCTAAAATCACGATTATCACATAACCATTTTTTTTATCATTTTCCTTTAAATTTGGAACGGATTTGGTGCCAATTATCGGAGATATTAAGCTTAAAGAATTTTTCCCAAAATGTGAAACTTAATTCATAATAGAGCGGATTAACAAACGATTTTGAGTTATTAATATTTTTCAATATTATCTTTGATGGGACTGCAATAAGTTTCGAGAAATACTTAAGTTCAAATTCGTTAATAAAATCAAATAAATCAAGATTAACTTCGTTTATTTTGATAATATGGGATGCTCCATATTCATTTTTAATTTTTAAATGGGGAGCATGCAAATAATCAGCCGTCATCATTGGTAAAACAGAAAAGTCCATATTATTAAGAATTTTAAAAATCTTTTGTTTAAGATAATTTGGAAAATCATCAATTATATCAAGACTAAATTTATATTGTTCTAATACCAACTGTAGGAACTCTCTATCTAATTGAGAACCAACGGATGAAATGTAATAATTAATTACTTCAATAAATTTGCTGGGGATAATCAAGTCCTTAATTTTATCACTAAAATATCTTAGAAACTCATTCATCAATTTGTATTTTGACCAATTTATTCCCTTGTCTGAATCCTCCTCATATTGTTTCTGATAATTTTCCCCAAAACTCTTTATCAAATTTAATATGAATTCTTTCCAATATA
>SDBS01006720.1_pt1 | contig 11182 bp, 12 predicted proteins | sample 2277091 | NCBI WGS metagenome assembly SDBS01 (sample SAMN10404972, study PRJNA504765) | marine sediment metagenome | isolation source: marine sediment core GS10_PC15, 163 cmbsf | place: Arctic Ocean: Southern Knipovich Ridge | collected 2010 | reverse complement strand
GAAACTGAATGTTTAATCTACTTGCTTCGTGGAAGAACTGCTAAGGAAATAGGAAAAGAGTTTAAACTTTCTCCAAAGTCTGTGGAAGTGTATATTAGCCGTGCCCAAGCAAAGCTGGGCTGTATCTCCAGGAAAGATTTATTCGATAAAGCCATAGCATGCGGTTTTATTGATCTTGTGAAAAGTTCTTTATCCAAATAATGTTTTTATAAAAAAACAAAATGTCAGGATCTTCCCGACATTTTTTTCCCAATATATGTGCTATGGTTGTTTTTATTGTAGAATTTTATGAGTAATTGGGAGGCTCTTCAAAATGAATAAAAAACTTTATACAGTAATTTGTGTGTTAATAGCAACAAGTTTGAGTTTACTTAATATAACATACGGAGCAAATACTACTGCCAATGCTGCGACAGATACAGCAGCACAAGTTAAAACCTCAAATACCGGCGCGATAGTTGGTGGCGTTGCTGCCGCAACTGTGGTTGCTGGCGGAATTACCGCAGCTGTAATATCTAATATTAAAGATGAAGACAATTCATCAGATAAAGTATCATCTAGCGATGAGCTTGATAGACAGTTACAAAGCATATTAGATAAATATCGTAAGGAATATAATGTGCCAGGTTTATCAATGAGTGTTAGCTTAAGTCCAAATTCGCGTACTCGAAATTATGTAAGCGGCACAACTAAACTCAATGGCTCTCAACCTATTAACGCAGATACTATATTCCAGATAGGCAGTAATACTAAAGCCTTTACTTCTGCAATCATTTTGCAACTTGAGGCCGAAGGAAAATTAAATATTAATGACACTTTGGGCAAATATTTACCCAATATGTATCCTAAGTGGAATAATGTGAAGTTAATAAACTTAATGAATATGACAAGTGGTATTGATAGTTATACTGATGAGGAATTTGGCAAAAAAATTCTACTTGATACTATATATCGGACTAAGACCTGGACATTAAAAGAGTTAGCTGATTACGCCTATAATAAATATAGTAATTTGGATGATCCAGGCGAGTATAATTATTCTAACACCAATTATATTTTGTTAGGTATGGTGATTGAAAAAGTTACTGGAAATTCATATCAGCAAGAATTATATCAGCGATTAATTGGAGCAAATGCACCCTTGGGTCTAAAAAACACTCACTATATTTCTTCTTCTCCATTGAATTTCCCGCCATATATCAAAAACAACATGGCATATTCATATATTGAAAACAGCTATATTTATGGAAATACTACGGTCCACGATATTACAGATATGAGCTTATCTTCCTCTGCGTCTGCAGGAGGAATGATTTCTACTCCTAGAGAAGATGTAATTTGGGATCGAGCGCTCTTCTCAGGGAAAGTTTTACCTGCAAAGCAACAACAGGAACTAGAAAATGAATGTGTACATTTAACAGATCCAGATGATGTATCTGCCTATTGTCTTGGGGTTTCTTATCTTAAGAATTATAAAGTTACTGATAACCTCATTTTGCAAGGAAAAACCTGGACCTATTTTGGTTCTCAGATGGGGCAAAATTTTGCTTATGAGCTTTTGTCAGATAGCACAGTTATTGTAATAGCGGAGAATGCTAGTTATGCTGATCACTTTCTTGATATTGGCGCAATAGGCATTACTGGTAAAGGCAATATTGTTCCTGATGTTATCTTAGCGATTGAGCAATATAAAAAGGCTTATCACTTCCAAACGTAAGCATGGTGAAATGGGCGATAATTATATATTTTAAATAACCAGTTACCCACAATTCATAGTTAAAGTAGGGTAGGAATCAATTAGTTAGATAATTAAATGCGGCACTTGACATTAGATTCTCCTCAGAATCTCATAACCGTGATAATATTGGAAAGTTAGATTTAAGTAAACATAAAATGAAATGTTTAGTAGAAAAATTACAGCGATCAAGAGAGTTGAAAAAATGTGATCCGGGCGGTTTTGCAGCTGGAACTTGAAACCACTCTTTATATGCTGAACAAAGTATAATAATATTTCCAAACTCTATAGATATCCATGAGTTCCGTTGCGCTGAGAAGATTAGTGTATTTGTTTGCCATAGTAAGAAAATATAATAATGTTAGGGGTTATGTTTTTTTAGTATTTCTATAAGTTTTTTGTTGTTTTGTTCTGTTCCTACGGAAATTCTAATTGTATTTAACAATTGATATGTTTGTGAACGCAGAATAATTCCTTGTTTACTACAGTAATCAAAAACATCTTCCGCATTATCTGCTTCAAAAAGAACAAAATTAGTAACACTTGGAAAAACCTTTTTTACATAGGGTAACTTTCCTAATTCAAGTATTAGCTTATCTCTTTCTGCAATTAATTCTTTAATGTATTTTTTGACTAGTTCTAATCCTGCTGGTTGCAAAGCTTTAATTGCAGCATTGATGCTTGGAATAGTTAAGGGGTAAGGAGCTTGGATGTTCTTTAAAAGTTGCACAATCTCTGGATTGCCAATACAAGATCCTATGCGCAATCCTGCCATTGCATATGCTTTTGAAAGAGTTCTCAATACAACCAAGTTTGGAAATTTAGATAAGAAATCTGTAAAACTTGGTTCATTAGCGAACTCAATGTAAGCTTCATCAATTATAATCAAAGCTTGTTCTGATAGTTCTTTACAAAGGCGCAAAATATCATTCTTATTCATGAGGTGACCTAAAGGCGCATTTGGCGAAGGAATAAAAATCAGCTTTATAGAGTTGTTATTACGAGCTTCAAAAATACCATTAACATCAAGCTTAAAGTTTTTGTTGGGCAATAAAGGGATATCTAGAACATCTGCCCCTTGAATTTCGGCAGATATTTTGTACATGCCGTAAGTTGGTGTACAGATCACGATGGAGTCTTTTTGGGGTTCACAAAATGCTCTAACAAGAAGATCGATTGCTTCATCACCACCACGAGTAAGAAGAATATTGTTAGAGTCAACTTTATAAATTTTTGTTAGTATCTTTTTTAACTCTAGGGGTTGGGGTTCAGGATAATAATTAAAACCATCCGTACTGCCATCGGTCGGATAAGGCGGATATGGATTTAAATTAGCATCAAGACAGATCTTTTCTTCATATCCGGCATCTTCAAATATTTTCTTGGCTGACTGGTAGGGTTTAAATTTTCTAATCTCTACTCTAGCCAATTCTAAAATCTTTTCAATCATCGTTTTATCTCCACTTGACTTTTTATTTTTATGTGCCACACTGTGTTAACATGTTAGCACAGTAATAGGAAAAATCAAGATGAATATGATAAAAACATATAAAGAGAATTTTTATGCGGCAGTTTTGCAGCTTAAGACACCTAACGAAGTCAAAAGGTTTTTTAAGGATTTGTGTACGCCTGCCGAAATAAAATCTTTTGAAGAGAGGTGGTTGGTTGCAAATTTGCTTGATGAAGGAAATCTTTCATATCGGCAGATTAATGAACAAACCGGCGTTAGCACAACAACAATAAGCCGAGTAGCCAGATTTCTGAGTGAAGAAAGTTATCAAGGTTATAGGTTAATTTTAGACAGATTAAGGAGAGAAAAAAATGAAACAAAATAGATTAAGAATTGCATTACAAAAATCGGGGAAATTGTCAAAAGATAGCTTTGATCTACTTAGAAAATGTGGTTTAAGTATATTTGAAAGTAAAAGGCAGCTCTTTTGTAGGATACAAGAATTACCAATTGATCTTTTATTGGTCAGAGATGATGATATTCCGGCCTTTGTCTCTGAAAATATTTGTGACTTGGGAATTGTCGGAGAAAATGTCTTTAAAGAAACCACGTTTTCAGAAGAAAAAAATATTGATCTTAAAACCATATTGCCGCTTGGTTTTTCTAAATGTCGCTTATCACTTGCCATTCCAGATACGATGACATTCAATAGTGTCAAAGATTTAGCCAATATGAAAATTGCTACTTCATATCCAGGAATTTTAGAACAATATTTAAAAAGTAAGAATGTTGAGGCAGAAATTGTAAAGATGGAAGGATCAGTTGAAGTTGCTCCGCACCTACAAATTTCTGATGTTATTTGCGACATTGTTTCAACTGGCTCAACATTAGAAGCCAATGGTTTGATAGAAACTGAAACAATATTAAAAAGCCAAGCACTGTTAATAGGTCGCGAAAATAATATGTCTACCGAAAAAAAGGATATTGCAAATAAACTTATAAAACGAATGAAAGGCGTTATTTCAGCAAGAGAAAGCAAATATGTAATGTTAAATGCTCCAAAAGCTAAATTAGAAGAAATAACGGCTCTGCTGCCAGGAGCCGATTCTCCAACGATTATGCAACTCGAAAATCCGGATAAAGTTGCTGTTCATGCAGTTTGTTCGGAGCCGGTTTTTTGGGAAACAATGGAGGAACTAAAACAAGCTGGAGCTACCGCCATTTTAGTTATGCCAATAGAGAAAATATTGAGCTAAAAATCATGAAACTTTACACATACAATAACTTAACAAATAAGCAAATTGAACTACTTTGCAGCAGAGAATATTTGTTATCTGAAGCCACTATTAATGCCGTTAACGAAATTGCAGAACAGGTGCGGCAATCAGGTGATGAGGCATTACAACAGCTAACAAAGCAATTTGATGGGGTAGCTCTGGATAATTTTAAAGTTTCAGCGCAAGAAATAGATGAGTCTGAAAATCTTATTTCTAACGAGCTAAAACAGGCAATTAAAATTGCCAAAGATAATATTTGGAAATTGCATGAGAATCAAACTAAATCAATAGTCGAAGACAAGATAGAAACAACACCAGGTGTTTTTTGCTGGCGAACTTTTACGGCAATAGAAAAAGTTGGTCTGTATATTCCAGGCGGAACAGCACCTCTATTTTCAACTGTTTTAATGCTTGCTATTCCGGCACAAATTGCAGGGTGTAAAAAAATAGTGCTTTGCACTCCTGCTGATAAAACTAGGAAGGTAGCTCCTGCAATACTATGGGCTGCAAAATTATTAGGGTTAAATGAAATATATAAAGTTGGTGGTGCACAAGCTATTTTCGCTTTGGCATATGGAACTAAACAAATTTCCAAAGTAGATAAGATTTTTGGCCCAGGAAATCAATATGTAACCGCAGCAAAAATGAAAGCCTCATCAATTGTCGCAATTGATATGCCTGCGGGACCAAGCGAAGTTTTGATTATAGCCGATAAAACTTCTAATATAAAATTTGTCGCAGCAGATTTGCTGTCACAGGCAGAACATGGAGCAGATTCACAGGTTGTTCTATTATGCACCGACAAAAAGAAAACCGATGAAATATTAATCGAAACGACTAAGCAATTGCAAAAATTACAACGAAAAAACATTGCGAGTAAAGCATTAGATAATAGTTTTGCAGTAGTAGTACCAAATTTAGATACAGCTTTTGAATTTTCTAATTCTTATGCTCCGGAACATTTGATTTTGGCATTTGATGGTTTTGGAAAGTATTTAGCAAAAATTCAGAATGCAGGTTCTGTTTTTTGTGGTAAATATTCGTCGGAAAGTTTTGGTGACTATGCAAGTGGCACAAATCACACCTTGCCAACAAGTGGTTTTGCGAAAAGTTACTCTGGTGTTTCAGTAACAAGTTTTGGCAAGTGGATTACTTTTCAAGAAGTCACACAAGAAGGGTTGGATAATATTGGCGAAGATGTTGCTATAATGGCAGAAAATGAGAAGCTTTTTGCGCACAAAAATGCAGTTAATATAAGGATGCAATGATGAAAAAAGTTATTTTTATTGATAGGGATGGAACTCTTATAGTAGAACCATCTCAAACAAAGCAGGTTAACTCATTAAAAGAGCTGGAGTTCATTCCAAGGGTTATTTCTTCTTTGAAACAACTCTATAATGCTGGCTATGAATTAACTATTATCACAAATCAAGATGGTTTGGGAACCCCGACTAATCCACGTGAAAACTACGAGCTAATAAACAAAAAAATGCTCGAAGTTTTCTTAAGCGAGGGTATTAAGTTTACTAATGTTTTCGTATGCCAACATTGTGACAAGGATAAATGTAAATGCCGCAAACCAGAGATCGGCATGATAAAAAATTATCTCATTGAAAACGAAATTGATAAAGACAATAGTTACGTTGTTGGCGACAGAAAAAGTGACCTGGAGTTTGCCAAAACCATTGGCATAAAAGGCTTTTTGTTATCCAAAAAACAAGGATGGGAGAATATAGTCAATCAAATTCTTTTTCCACTTCGAATAGCGAAAATCGCTAGAAAAACGACAGAAACCGATATTATCCTTGAACTAAATTTAGATGGTTCAGGTAAATACAATATCAACACCGGTTTAAAGTTTTTTGATCACTTGTTAGAACAATTTGCCAAACACAGTGGATTCGATCTTAAAATTAAATGCAATGGTGATTTGGAAATAGATGAACACCATACCATTGAAGATATTGCAATTGCACTTGGAAGCGCTTTTAAGCAAGCGCTAAGTGATAAGAAAGGCATTGAAAGATTTGCTTTTGAGAGAATACTAGTAATGGATGAAGCTAAAACTGAAGTCTCGTTAGATTTATCAGGGCGAGCTTTTCTTGTCTTTAAAGCAGAATTTAAGCGCGAATATGTTGGTGACTTTCCAACTGAAATGTTAGAGCACTTTTTGCAAAGTTTTTGCTCAGAAGCCGGTTTAAATTTAAACATTATTATAGAAGTAGAAGGTAGAAATGCTCATCACCAGATAGAGTCTTGTTTCAAAGCCTTAGGACGATGTTTAAGAGACGCAGTAAAAAGAACTGGGACTGGCATAAGTTCTACCAAGGGAATATTATGAAAATAATACTTATTGATAGCGGCGGAGCCAATATCTCATCTGTTGTTTTCGCTTTAGAAAGATTAGGGCAAAAGCCGTTATTAACAGATGATATTGACCAAATAACAACTGCTGAGAAGATTATTTTGCCTGGTGTTGGATCCGCTGAAAATTCGATGCGAATTTTGCAAGAAAAAGGGTTAATTGAATGCATAAAAAATTTGCAGCAGCCATTATTAGGCATTTGCTTGGGAATGCAGCTATTGTTTGATAGATCAGAAGAAGGTGATGTTGATTGTTTGGGGATTATTCCAGGATCAGTTAAACAAATACCGCCAAAAGAAGGATTTACCATTCCTCATATGGGCTGGAATAGCTTAAACAAAGTCAAAGATGATTTGTTATTAAAAAATATTAAAGATAAGAGCTATGCATATTTTGTGCATAGTTTTTATGTGCCAACAACAAAGTACACTCTTGCGGTAACTGACTATATTGTTTCTATTGCTGCAATTGTCAATAAAGATAATTTTTATGGCTGTCAGTTTCATCCTGAGAAATCGGGCAGGGTTGGGGCACAAATATTACAAAATTTTTTGGAATTGTAAAATGGATATTATACCTGCTATAGATTTAATGGGTGGAAAATGCGTTCGTCTGCATAAAGGAGACTTTGATGAACAAACCATTTATGCTGATTTTCCTCTTGATGTTGCGAAAGAATTGCAGCAAGAAGGGGCCAAACTAATACATATTGTAGACCTAGATGGGGCAAAAGAAGAGAAATCTGCTCAAATAGATATTGTTAAAGAAATCGTCACGGAAGTGAACGTAAAAGTTCAGTCTGGTGGCGGAATAAGAAGTGCAGAAAAAATCCAAGAATTGCTTGACGCTGGCATTGATAGGGTTGTAATAGGCAGCCTAGCAACTAAGAACCCAACAATGGTAAAAAAATGGTTAGAAAAGTTTGGGTCAGAAAAAATCGTGCTGGCTTTTGACATTAAAATGCTAGATGGGATGCCAATGATAGCTATAAGTGGGTGGCAAGAAAACACCCAAATTTCCTTGTGGGATATTTTGCTGAAATATCAACAATCTGATTTAAAATATGTGCTTTGTACAGATGTAGATAAAGATGGAACCCTAGCAAAACCAAATTTTGAACTTTATAGAAAAATGCGCAGCAAATATTCCAAGTTTTATATACAAGCATCTGGTGGAGTTGCGTCATTGGCTGATATAAGGATGTTAAAAGAAATAGGTGTTAATGCAGTCATTATTGGAAAAGCACTGTATGAAAACAAATTTACATTGACAGAGGCTCTACAATGCTAACAAAAAGAATTATTCCGTGTTTGGATGTCAAAGATAATATGGTCGTAAAAGGTGTACGTTTTCGAGACCATGAGATTGTTGGAGATATTGTCGATCTTGCTAAGCGTTATCGCGATGAAGGCGCAGATGAGCTTGTTTTTTATGATATTACTGCAAGCAGTGATGATCGAGTGGTTAGTAAAAAATGGATAGAAAAAATAGCTAGGGTACTGGACATACCATTCTGTGTTGCCGGTGGTATTCGTACCATTGAGCAGGCGAAAGTTGTGTTAAATTATGGCGCAGATAAGATTTCTATCAACTCACCTGCGTTAGAAAATCCAAATCTCATTACCGACTTAGCAAGAGTGTTTGGAACCCAGTGTGTGGTTGTAGGAATAGATTCTTTAGAAGAGCAGGGTAATTATTTTGTCTATCAATATACAGGTGATGCGACAAAAACAAAAGCGACACAAAAAAGCACTCTGGATTGGGCAAAAGAGACTCAAGAACGTGGTGCAGGGGAAATAGTATTAAACTGCATGAATCAAGATGGAGTTCGGCAAGGTTACGATATTGAACAACTAATCAAAATGCGAGAAATCCTTACAATTCCGCTTATTGCCTCTGGAGGAGCGGGAAATATGTCACACTTTAGGGATGCATTTCAGAAAGCAAAAGTAGATGGTGCCCTTGCTGCAAGCGTTTTCCACAACAAGATTATTAATATAGGCGAATTAAAAACATATTTAGAAAATGAAAAAATTGAGGTGCGCATATGATAAAAATAGCTATTGAAAAGTTAGACTGGGATAAAGTTAATGGACTTGTTCCGGTGGTTATTCAGGACGAGAATACTTTGCAAGTATTAATGCTGGGATATATGAACAAAAAATCGTTAAAACAGACAATTAAAACAGGGCTGGTAACATTTTATAGCCGCGAGAGACAATGTTTATGGCAAAAAGGTGAGACATCAGGTAATATGCTTACAGTGGTTAACATTGTTCCTGACTGTGATAATGATACGCTATTAATAGTTGTTAACCCGGTAGGCCCCACATGTCATCTTGGAACTGTTTCATGTTTTGGAAATGAAGAAATTGGTTGGCTAGCAAAGCTTGAAAATATTATTGGTGACAGATACCAAAACCGCGATAAAAAAAGTTATACAAGTAGTCTGTTTAATAAAGGAGTTAATCGCATAGCCCAGAAAGTCGGTGAAGAAGCAGTAGAAACGGTAATAGCAGCGGTTAGCGATGACAAAAATTTTCCAGATGAAGCGGCCGATTTAATTTATCACTTACTAGTTTTATTAAAAGCCAAACAGATGAAACTTGCGGATGTTATTGAAGTGCTAAGAAATAGAGGTAAGGAGGTTAGACACTAGGCTGTTGAATTTGCCAAAGTGGGTGGTCGCGTTTATTATTTGAAGCTAGGCTTGTTAACAATCTGACAAAAATCCTCACCAAATCATTCGCCAGTGGCTTAAACGGTGTTTTACAGCTTCACAGGTTGAGATTCCGCAATTTTCCTGCAAAGATTATCAAATTATTCTTGGCTTTTTGTATAGCTACCGTGGCAATTCCGATACTTTTGTTGCTTATAGACGTGATCTTGAGCGTCTATTGCAATGGAGTTGGTTTGTACGAGGAAAATCTGTTCTAAAGCTTAAGCGTGAAGATATAGAAACATTTATCGATTTTTGTATATATAACACCTTATAAACGCTGGATTGGACTCAAAACTGTTGCCAGATTTAAGCAGCAAAATGGCCAAAAAGCTCCAAATTTGGATTGGCGACCATTTGAAGTTCGCATTAGTAAACAGAATCATGCTGCTGGTAAAACCCCAAATAAGAATGATTATCAGTTTTCACAACAATCACTAAAGGTGATATTTGGGGTTTTGGGGAGCTTCTACAATTATTTGATCCAGGAAGAAGTCACGCAAATAAATCCTGTGTTACTGATTCGCCAGAAAAGCAAGTTTCTCCGCAGAGAAACCCCCAGTCCTGCCATTAGACGACTGTCTGAAAAACAATGGCAAACAGTAATTAATCTTGCAAGAGAACAAGCAAAAAAAGATGTTATACATGAACGCGAAGCTTTTATTCTTTCTTGTCTATATGGTATGTATTTGCGAATTTCAGAATTGGTGGCTAGTAATCGCTGGATACCAACAATGGTGTTGACACTGATTTTATAATCATGGCAGATACACTGAATAAGTTGATATCTGATCTAATACGAGAACTTAGTAAATAAATAGGACGTTGATTTGTTGAAGAATCCCGGGAAAATAGCTAGATATATCAAGGAGTTAGGATTTTGACCCAAAATTTGTGTTTAATGCTTTTTGAATATAAATCAAAGAGTTATATGGCATCATGCAACATTTCTATTATTCCCGTGCGGGGAACCAAAAAGGCTCTATTGAGAATGGCAATGGTGTTATTCGTGCTGAACTGCCGCGCAATTGTGATGCAAAACAATTGATGCAGCAAAATGTAGACAATATAATTAATAATATTAACAACAGACCATTTGAAGAGTTCCAAAAATGTATTGATTTAAGCTAATTGCCAACATTAAAACAAATCCACACAAGAATGCAGCTGTGCTATACTGATTATTTATATTAGTTTAGAACTTTTAATTAGGGTAATTAGGAGAAGCGTCAAAGTGAATAAACATTTTTATACGGTTGTTTGTGTGTCAATAGCAGCAAGTTTGGGTTTACTTAATATAACCTATGCAGCAAATGCACCTGTCAATGCTACGGCAGATACAGCGGGGCAGGCAGCAGCTGGGCAGGCCAAAACCTCAAATACCGGCGCGATAGTTGGTGGCATTGCTGCCGCGACTGCAATTGCCGGTAGTATTACAGCAGGTGTAATATCTAATACCAAAGATAAAGATAATTCATCATCAAATAAAGATAGTTCATCGTCTGGTGATGAGCTTGATAAACAGCTACAAGCTGTGCTTGATAATTACCGTACTCAATATGGCATTCCGGCGATGCAAGCCAGTGTTAGTTTGCCCAGTGAATCTAAAACAAGAGATTATGTAAGCGGAACAACC
>SDBS01006719.1_pt1 | contig 11184 bp, 10 predicted proteins | sample 2277091 | NCBI WGS metagenome assembly SDBS01 (sample SAMN10404972, study PRJNA504765) | marine sediment metagenome | isolation source: marine sediment core GS10_PC15, 163 cmbsf | place: Arctic Ocean: Southern Knipovich Ridge | collected 2010 | reverse complement strand
CCCGATGATCTCTTGCTGCAGTTGAGCGACTTCTAATTCTAATTCGGTATTCCTTGCTCTCAAGGCAGCTAAATCGCTGGGCGAACTGATAACATCACGAATTGCAAAAAACCTAATAGATATCCATGATTGCAAACCTGAAATAGGGCGAATAATGAGATCTTGTGCTGGACCAAGCATACCGCCTTCACTCAATAGCAGCAATCCTGCAGCCACAAGAATGAGCGTGATCGCAGTTAGGACCTTAGTTGAAGTTCTACCCATCGTTATCTTTCAACAAGTTGATAAACGTATTCTAAAGAGAGCTAAGGAACGCCGCGTTGGAGGCCAACGAGGAAACGTTGATGAATATCGAGATCTTCAAGGATCATACCAGCGCCTCTCGCCACACATGTCATGGGATCTTCTGCGACCCATACCCTTGTTCGCACTTCGTTCGTGAGGCGGTCGGCCAACCCATGCAGTTGAGAGCCTCCTCCGGCCAGGCAAATTCCAACTTCCATGAGATCCGCAATGAGTTCCGGTGGCGTTTCGTCAATGGCATCCTTAACAGTATCGACGATAACGTTTACAGAGGCAGATAGGGCTTCTCGAATTTCCACGGAGGAAATTTCAACTGCTTCAGGTAATCCACTCACCAAATTTCTCCCGCGCACGGTAAAGGTTTTTTCTTCTTTTAACGGATAGGCAGATCCAATTGTGACCTTCGTCCGCTCTGCCATACGTTCGCCAATGAGCAAGTTGTATTTATTCCGGATGTAGTTGATGATATCTTGGTCGAGTTCATCTCCAGCCACACGGAGTGAACGAGAAACGACAACTCCGCCCATCGCAAATACAGCCACCTCAGTGGTGCCACCACCAATATCCACAACCATTGTGCCTCGAATATCCCCTACAGGGAGTGATGCGCCCAGAGCTGCAGCTGTTGGCTCCTCAATCAGGAATGCTTGTCGCGCACCTGCTGCCATCGTAGCATCGAAAACAGCACGCTTCTCAACATCGGTTGCACCACTTGGAATACCCACGACGACCCGGGGTCTGGGGACTGGAACAATGCTCTGCTCATGAGCTTTTCCAATAAAGTACTCTAGCATGGCCTCAGTAATCTCGAAATCCGAGATTACGCCATCCCTTAAAGGACGAATTGCCACGATGTTCGCTGGAGTTCGGCCCACCATTTGTCGAGCTTCGGATCCGATCGCGATGGGGCGCTTGGATCGCTTCTCGATGGCTACCCATGACGGCTCATTAATGACGATCCCTTTGCCCAAAACGTTTACAAGGGTATTTGCAGTTCCAAGATCGATGCCGATGTCTAATGAGAACAGGCCGAGAAGCCAATTTAGGGGGTTAAAAGCCAACTTGGTATCCTCCACACGGTCGCTGGAAACCAAGCAAAGATTATACCATAGGCGAGATAAATACAAATTTTCCAGAGGGATCCAACAATTCAGATGAAAATCCGGGCTATAATCGTCCTCGATGGATATCAAAATTGCTGTTTCAAATTTCATAGAGCAGAATGAACTTCTCGCGCCTGGGCAGAGGGTTATTGTGGGTGTTTCGGGAGGGGCGGACAGCCTTTGTCTTATTGATATTTTGCATTCGTTAGGACATAGGCCTGTGATTGCGCATCTCGATCATAAGATCCGCCCTGGTAGTGGCGAGGATGCTGCTTATGTTGCGCAGGTTGCCAGAGATTTGGGGGTTAAGTTGGTTAGCGAGGATCGCGATCCAAGGCCATTAATGGCAGAAGGACGTTCGCTCGAGGAAGCTGCTAGGATAGTTCGCTACAGGTTTCTAGTGCGCATAGCCAATAATTTAGGCATAAGTATCATTGCAGTTGGGCATACGGCGGATGACCAGGCGGAAACCGTCCTCATGCATTTGCTTCGAGGTTCTGGCTACTATGGTATGCGTGGAATGCTGCCCAAGACTTCCATGGATACCTGGGGAGATATCGATGAAAGTGAAGAAATTTCGTTAATCCGACCATTGCTCGGGATTAGGCGGGAAGATACGGAGGCATATTGCCATCAACGTGGGTATTCACCTAGGGAAGATCCAACCAACAAAGATTTATCGCTCTTGCGAAATCGGATCCGGCATGAGCTTCTGCCGTTTCTTGAGAAGTATAATCCAGGAATTCGAGATGTTTTAACCAGAACATCCTGCGTAATGACAAGGTTGACTAAATTCCTAGACATGCAGGTTGCAGATTATGAAAGTGATCTTGTTAGGGAGCAGGGTGATGAGCACGTTCTATTCAATCTTGAAGTTTATGATGCCATCCATGAAGCTTTGCAGTGGGAATTTCTATATCAAACCATGGTAAGAATTTCCTACGGTCAACAAGCAATTGATTATGATTCAGTCTCCCGTGCAATTGAATTACTATCAGGTCCTGATGGTTCGAGAGTGAGTTTGTCCAGTGGATTGGAGGCCTTACGCTTTCAAGGCTTGGGGTTAATCCGAAAAATTGGTGCGCGCATACCCTTTAAGATTTTCCCTCAATTCATCTCATCACAACCGACCGCGATAAATATTGGTAAGAGTTTTCAACTCAATGATGGTTGGGCGATACACTCAATGTCAATGGAAATCACTGAGGGATGTGATGAAAAGATCTATAGTAATTCGGATCCTAATATCGCTTATGTGGATGCTGAGGCGTTGTCCAGGGAAATTATAGTTAGAGCACATAATCCGGGAGATCGTTTTCGACCTCTTGGAATGGACGGCACCATCAAATTATCTGATTACTTCACCAATGAAAAAATTCCTCAACTCGCTCGAGAATTATGGCCTATCCTGGTGGAGGGCGATGAGATTGTATGGGTCGTAGGAATGCGAACATCTCATCCCTATCGAGTAAGAGAAGGTTCAAGAGTGGTGATTAAGTTCCACCTACGCAAACTGAGGGAAGGAAATGAAACCTAAATTTAACCTCTGGATCGAAAAAGATGAGAAAGTTGTGCTCAGTACATGGCGCGTGAACCTGTTAATGGCAATCGATAGTACCGGTTCGATTTCGGCAGCCTCTGAAAAAATGCAGGTGCCATATCGGCGAGCGTGGGAGAGAATTCATGAAATGGAGCAACGGTTAGGCGCCTCGCTTCTGACAACTGAAGTTGGTGGTGCTCAAGGAGGGGGTGCACATCTAACCAGCTTGGCCAAAGATGTGATTCAACGATTTCAATCTTTCTCGTTGGGATTAGAACAAGAGGTAACTAACCGGTTTGCGGAAGCATTTGCAGAATTTGATTTGATATCGGATAAGTGAATCGGAATGTATTTTCAGGCTCTACACAAACCGCTCCCCTCGCTTTGATGGCAGAAATTTTAATGCACTGATTTCCTATGATTGATGCGACAATGGGGTAAAATTCGCTCTTAACTGGTTCAAAAGGCGGCTATGATGATTGAAGAGATACTTAAGCGGGTCAAAGAAGACGGGGTGAAATTTGTTTGTCTACAATTCACGGATGTTACTGGGTCTGTAAAAAGCGTAGACATTCCCGTTGGGAGGTTAGAGGGGGCAATCGAGGATGGCGTCTGGTTTGACGGATCTTCGGTTGAGGGTTTCGCCCGGATCCAAGAGAGCGATATGCGGCTTAAACCAGACATTAATACCTACGCGGTTCTCCCCTGGGGTGTCCCAGAACGACGACGGGCTCGTCTATTTTGCGATATTTATCTAACGAATGGCACTCCCTTTGCAGGTGATCCCAGGGGGATACTAAAGAAGATACTCTCTCGTATTGAAGAGAGAGGGTGGCAATTTAATATTGGACCCGAACCTGAATTCTTCCTTATCCGAAAAGATGGCCCTGACGTGATACATCCAGTTCCTCACGACGTCGGAGGATATTTTGACTTTTCCGCCAGCGATGACGCGCAGAGGGTTCGATCTGAATTAATGCTTGCGCTCGATGGAATGGGGCTGGATATTGAGATGGGGCATCATGAAGTCGCCTTGGGTCAACACGAGATAGATTTTCGGTTTTCCGATGCTCTCACTGCTGCAGACAACGTGGTCACACTTAAATACACTGTCAAGGCATTGGCGGCTCGGAATAACCTAATCGCTTCCTTCATGCCCAAACCGATATTTGGCATTAATGGCTCAGGAATGCATACGCATCAATCCATTTTTGACCAGTCGGGCAAAAATCTATTTTTTAACACAGACGATGAATTTGGGTTGTCTAAACTGGCCTATGGTTTTATTGCAGGCCAGATCAAACATGCGCATGCGTTGGCAGCTGTTGTTGCTCCCACAGTAAATTCGTATAAGCGCATTGTTCCTGGGTATGAAGCGCCTGTCTATATTTGTTGGGCGCAGATAAACCGTTCTGCAATGATAAGAATTCCTCAACCGGGCCTGGGGCGTGAGGCATCTAGCCGCGCAGAATTACGATTCCCTGATCCATCCTGCAACCCATATCTTGCGTTTGCTGTAATGCTTGCAGCGGGATTGGATGGGGTTGACCAGGAAATGGAGTGCCCACCGCCGGTGAACGACTTGAATATTTACGAAATGAGCGACAGTGAATTATCTGAGTTGGGGATCAATCAATTGCCTGGGTCGTTGGCCGAAGCCCTGGACGCCTTGGCTGATGATGAGTTGATAAAGGCTGCCCTAGGGCATGAAGCCTACGACATCTTTGAAAGGGCAAAACGGGCTGAGTGGGATGCGTATCGCACATGTGTTACAGATTGGGAGGTTGAGACCTATCTGGAAACGGCGTGAGAAAAATGTAATCTTTCTCTCACCGTCCCCCACATTCGGCAGTATGCACATTCATCCGGTGCAGATGTGGGTTGACCACAGGTGCTACATTTCCTAAGTGGAGTATCTCTCAAGTCGGGGTCTGAAGTAAATGCTCCGTTCTCTTTTGCCCTTAAAAAGGCAAGGTAGTACTGAAGCTTTGTGCCGGGTCGATCCATCTCCATCTGGTTCAATATCTCTTTGTAATAAATTGATTTTGCTCCAACTGCAGATGGACACTCTTCGTAAATATAATCAATGCCCCTCAAAATGGAATATGCTGCTGTCTCACGTTCATAGAATCTACAAAATGGCTTCGCGCGCTTGATGAAACCCTTGGGGTTTCCATCAAGAACTGGTCCTTGCCGGGCCAGATAACCTACTTGCCAATTCATCGCGTTGCCAAATAGTAGCGCAGCCTCGTCATCGAGATTATGACCAGTAACCAGAACGTTGTAGCGACCCTCAAACCCGACACGATTCATAATATGACGTTTGGTTAATCCACAAATGGAACATGGTTTGTCTTTTCCCCGGTGGGTAAGGCTTGCGGCTTTGAGGATAGAAGCACCTTCCATCTTGGTTACTTCCGCTACGATCAGCTTCAACTTATTTGAAGTAGCGAATTCTTCTGAATAACGCTTGGATTTTTCAGAGTAAGCGTACTCCCCATCAATTCCTAGGTCGATATATAAGCCGTCGGCTTCATATCCAAGCTGCTGGAGAACATCCCACAGGGCTAGTGAATCTTTGCCACCAGATACCGCGACAAGGATTCGATCCGCGCGGTCGAACATCTTATATTTCGTAATAAAATGTTCTGTTTTCTCAGGGAGCCAACTTAGGTAATGATGGGAACAAAGCGCCAGCTTGTGCTGGCGCATGTTTATTACTGCTTTATTATCACATTTACGACACTTCATCCTGATAATTCTGCTCCGTGCTCTTTAGACCAAGCCTTCCCTCAGCCACCGGAAATTACGGCGACGAGCTTAATTTCATCACCATCTTCTAAGATTTCATCATCCGTCAACAATTCTCCATTTTTTACCGGTAGAACAGATTCTGGAATGATATCGAGCTTTAATATTGCGTCGCGAATGGTCATCCCCGCTTTGACTTCATAAACCTTTTTACGCAGGATCATACGAACGGTCATAGTGATCGCCTCCCAGAATTCCTTCCTCACGCAACATTGTTCGGAAGGCGGTGATGGCTACTTCGAGCATATCACTATCTGGCTCTCTTGTTGTGAGACGTTGCAATGCCAAATTAGGCAGGACAAGGGGTTTGATTAATGGGGAATTAAAATGTTTGGCAGTGAATCTTACGTACTCATAGGCAACCATGGCCAATGCTGGAACCAGGAGTAATCTGCTAAGAAGTCGAGTCAGGAGCGGGAGCGGCCCAATAATACTGAATAACACAATCGAAAATACAACGACTGTTAGTAGGAAGGCGGTGCCACATCGTGGGTGCTCTCTTGAAAATTTTGAAACCGTCTCTATGTCCAATTTTGCGCCAGCTTCATAGGCATTTATGGTCTTGTGCTCGGCACCATGATATCCATAGACCCTTCGGATTTCAGGCAAAAATCCTATGACCCAGATGTATCCAACCAACAAACTTAAACGGATTAAACCTTCAAAGACGTTCACGATTAAACCTGACCAACCCAACCCTAGCTCAGTAAGGTAGGCAATTCCTGTTGGGAGTAAGAAAAATAAGCCGATGCTGGCAGCAAGTGAAAGGAGCAGGGTTAATACCATTGGTGCTCCTTCAATTTTTTCATCCTCGCCAGTCTGAATGTTTACTGAGAAGGTCAGGGCTCGCATACCAAGCACTAGTGCATCTCCCAGAATTAATAGACCACGCATAAAGGGTAGCCGAGAAAGTCGACTACGATACACTTTCGCAAGCTTCTGGTGTTCAACAACAATCGATTGATCAGGCGCGCGAACCGCCATAGCACACACCTCGCGACCGCGCATCATCACACCTTCAATAATTGCCTGACCACCGTAATTTGGAAGCGATTCTCTCAATATATTAGCCTCAACTTTCGCCAATGTTATGAATAAAGTGGATATATGTCTCAATTCCGCGATAAAAATTCGGGAGATAGAATCTCTCATTAGGAGCGTGCAGGTTATCATCTGGAAGTCCAAATCCTAACATCAAGCTATCAATGTTCAGGGCCCCTTTTAAAAGGCTAACAATGGGGACTGAGCCTCCTTCCCGTTTGGAGAGAGGTTTCTTCCCCCAAACGCTCTCCAAGGCAGCCATTGCCGCTTGGGCTGCATTAGATTTAAGATCGATTATACCGGGCGTACACCCGGCATGTTGTTCGACCTCCCAAGTCATCGTCGGAGGCATGTTGGATTCGAGATAGGATATCAATGATTTTTCAACAGCATCCGGTCTTTGATTTGGGACCAACCTCATTGACACTTTGGCCATTGCTCGGGATGGCAGGACGGTCTTCGATCCATCTCCAATGAAACCGCTGTACAAGCCATTTACGTCAAGAGTTGGTCGACCAGTTGCCCGCTCCACTGCTGAAAATCCCGATTCACCTCCGAGTTCCTTTGCTCCGGATTGGTCTAGCCACCACTGTTTGGTCTGTGGCAGCTTTGCCAATTCAGCTCTTTCTTCATCGTTCAGAGGAATGACATCGTCATAGAAACCTGGGAGGGTCACTCGTCCATTCTTATCTCGCATTCCTGCAATCAGATTGCATAACACATTTGCAGGATTTTCGACCGCTCCACCGAAAGTTCCTGAGTGTAGATCTGAAGAAGGACCTTGTAACCTTATTTCGAAGTATGCTAATCCGCGCAAGGCGTAGGTCAGGGAGGGAGTGTTAGCGCCGAGAATTCCACTATCAGCATTTAAACAAAAATCGCAGACGAGCAGTGATTGGTTCTTACGAATGAAAGCTTCGAGACTTGGCGAGCCAATTTCCTCCTCACCTTCGACTAAATACTTAAGATTTATCGGGAGTTCTGATGTCGAAATGATGGATTCGACAGCTTTGAGTTGTGCGACGATCTGACCTTTCATATCCGAGGCGCCTCGGGCGAATATATAATCGTCACGAATGGTTGGTTCAAAAGGATCGCTGTCCCATTCATCCACGGGATCAACAGGTTGAACGTCATAGTGTCCATAGATGAGGATTGTCGGAGCGTCGGGGCCGGCTTTATCATGTTTGCCATAAACGACTGGATGCTGATCAGTCGGCATCACTTGAATATCACTAAAACCTAATTGATCAAGTTGCCCGGCAACCCATTCAGCAGCTGTGTTCATATCATCCTGTCGTTCAGGATCAGTGGATATTGATTCAATACGAAGAAATGAGGATAACTCTTCTAAGAATCTCTCCTTCTGATCATGGGCGAATTTAAGTGCCGACTCTGGGTTTGACATCCACATCTCCTTGTCACACATTCTGCATCCTGTACTCCTAACAATTATAACCTTGCCATTAGCTCCTCTCTAGACCAATTACAGCAGCACATTTCCCGTTGATCTGCTTGTGAAAGACCGAGTCATCCATTAATCCATTGAAACCCTTCTCCCTCTCGTATCGCCGCGGTAAATACTTTCGAAGGCACCTAAATTAAGTGTCCCAAAAAGTATGGTGGAAGAAATGAGGTAGGATTACTGCACGATGTCCAATTCGAGCAAGGATTCAATCATGACATCAGAACTATCATTTTCAACCGAAAGAAATGTACATCCTGATATTTCCGGTACGATTGGAAGAACCCCTCTCGTGCGAATTAACCACATCACTCGCGGACTCGACTGTGAAGTATTCGCCAAACTTGAAATGTTCAACCCTGGAGGGTCTGTAAAAGATCGCATTGCGTTTACCATACTTGATAAGTATGAAGAGCAAGGCTTGTTGAGCCCTGGCGGGACTGTGGTCGAATCAACATCTGGAAATACTGGTGTAGGGCTTGCGATTGCCTGTGCGCTGAAGGGATATCGTGCCGTATTCGTGATGCCGGATAAAATGAGCCAGGAAAAGGTTCAATTGTTACGCGCGTTCGGTGCGCGCGTGGTGATCACACCAACTGCAGTTGAGCCGGAAGATCCACGATCTTACTACTCGGTCGCTAAGAGAATTGTTGATGAAACGCCGAATGCAATCCTTGCGAATCAGTATCACAACCCCGCAAACCCGGAAGCGCATTACCGCACGACTGGTCCAGAAATTTGGGAGCAGACCGAGGGTAAAGTAACCGATGTGGTCATAGCGATGGGCACCGGGGGAACAATAACCGGAGTGGCGAGATATATGCAAGATCATGGGTATGATGTCAGGATCGTTGGGGTAGACCCAGAAGGATCTTTACTCTATGACGCTTGGCGGCAAGGTGGATCCACAGAGGGGCTAACGGCACAGACCTATAAGGTCGAGGGCATTGGAGAAGACTTTATCCCCTCAACTCTGGACCTTTCTCTGGTTGATGAAGTTGTTAAAGTGAGTGACGCGGAATCTTTCCATTGGACTCGGCGGTTAGTTCGAGAAGAAGGAATCTTCTGTGGAGGTTCTTCTGGATCAGCACTTGCCGGTGCCATCAAGTATTGTCAGAAGTTGACAAAGGATCGCCTCGTAGTCGTTTTGTTTCCAGATTCAGGCTCCAGATATTTATCAAAAATCTTCAATGATGCCTGGTTGCGAGAGCATGGATTATTCGTCACTGATCGTCCTCAAATCACTGCCGGGCAAGTGGCCCGATTGAGAGGTCTACCGGGACTGGTTGTGAGCCACGAAACCGATAAAGTCGTAGATGTTATTGCCAGGATGAGAAAGAATGGGATTTCTCAAATTCCAGTCGTTGATCAAGATGAACAGCTGATTGGCTTGATCTCCGAGGTGGATATCCTTGATCGATTGCTCGCTCCTGATCAGACCGTAGAGTTGGGAGATAGAATTGAACCGATGGTGGTACGCGAGGTGTTTATCGTGCCTTTTGATACACCTTTTGATACGATTCTGAATGAATTAGTGACCGTCAAAGTCGCGGTTTTAGTTGACCAGGAGAATAAGCCTGTGGACATCCTGACAACTATCGATGCCCTGGATTACTTTGCTTCTCCTTCGGGAGTATGAACCAATTTCGCGATTGAAAATTGGGTCTGAATTAAGCATTATGACTCAACGTTTAAATGCTTGGTCGATGTCTTCCAATAAGTCGTCGATATTTTCAATTCCAACGGAAAGGCGAACTAGAGCAGAGTCTACTTCAAGAGGTGATTCCGTAGTCGAGGCGTGGGTCATAAGTGCAGGCACCTCAACCAGAGATTCAACACCGCCTAATGATTCAGCCAAGATAAAAACCTTGGTCCTTTCTGCAAAAAATTTGGCTGATTCGCGGCCGCCTTTTAAGGTGAAAGAAACCATTCCACCGCCATTTTTCATTTGTTTATGCGCCAAATTATATTGTGGATGAGAGTGGAGGAAAGGATAATAAACTTGCTCTACCTCCTGGCGATCTTCTAGATATTTCGCAATTACAAACGCATTTTCAGCATGGCGCGTCATGCGAAGGGCAAGTGTTCTCAATCCACGCAAAGATAGGAAGCAATCGAGCGGACCAGGAACAGCTCCAACAGCATTTTGAATGAATCCAAAATGCTCTGCCAAATCGGAATCTTTGATAACTACTGCGCCACCTATTAAATCCGAGTGTCCTCCAATATATTTCGTGGTGGAGTGAACAACGATGTCCGCACCTAATAAGAGTGGTTGTTGAAGGTAGGGCGTTGCAAATGTATTATCCACAGCAATGAGGGGGGGACTGCTGTGTTTTTTTGTGCTCTTAGCAAGCTCGGCAATGTCACAAAGTGTTAGAAGTGGATTGGTGGGGGTTTCGAGCCACACTAGAGTGGTATTTTCCTGAACTTGCTCAAAGAACATGGCAACGTTAGTTGCGGGGGCATAGCTAAAGCTGATTCCGTAGCGGGTATAAATTTTGTCGAATATTCGGAATGTACCACCATACAAATCGTTTACGGCCAAAACATGATCCCCTGGCTTAAGCAACTTGAGAACTGCATCAATAGCTGCCATTCCAGATCCAAAAGCAAAGGCGCTGGTTCCAGCCTCAAGCAATGCGAGCGCCTTCTCTAAAGCGCTGCGTGTTGGATTCTTCGTTCGTGCATATTCAAATCCCTTATGTTTGCCAATTTGTTCTTGCATGTACGTGCTGGTTTGATAGATCGGTGTGACCACTGCACCTGTGGAAGGGTCAGGGTCCAGCCCAGCATGAACAACAAGAGTTTCAAACCTGGGTGATTTTTTCATTACCGCCTCCTCACGATCATTCTAAGGTTAAGTAGATGGAAGGGTCAATGCGCAAATTCCTTTCCAGCACGAAAATATTTGAAGGTAT
>SDBS01006718.1_pt1 | contig 11184 bp, 12 predicted proteins | sample 2277091 | NCBI WGS metagenome assembly SDBS01 (sample SAMN10404972, study PRJNA504765) | marine sediment metagenome | isolation source: marine sediment core GS10_PC15, 163 cmbsf | place: Arctic Ocean: Southern Knipovich Ridge | collected 2010 | reverse complement strand
CTACCAGGTCTCTCTCAAGATTAACACCAGCCATTACCAATCCATCCTTTTCCAAAACCCTCCTATAATCATTATTCAGCTCGTAGCGGTGGCGATGACGTTCAGATATTATCCTTTTCTCATAGGCCTTGAAACTAATAGTTCTTGGCATTAATTTACATTTATACGCTCCCAGCCTCATTGTTCCCCCATATTTCTTTTCTTTCAAAAGGGCTTTTTGCTCGGGCATAACATCAATCACATTATTAACTTGCTTCTTTTTTGCAAATTCGGTTGAAGTTGCATTTTTTAAACCGCAAACATTTCTGGCAAATTCAACCACCGCTAACTGCATTCCCAAACAAAGCCCCAGAAAAGGAATTTTGTTCTTTCTACAGAATTTAATTGCTCTTATCTTCCCCTCTACTCCCCTGGTTCCAAAACCACCAGGAATAATTATACCATCATACTCTTTTAATTCTTTTACTGAAGCAGGATTTTTCTCGTATTTTCCTGCTGATAACCAAAAAATCTCAGGTTTTCTTTTAAAATAATAAGCAGCGTGCTTCACTGCCTCAATTACTGAAATATAAGAGTCCATTAAAGTAAATTTACCGGTTTCAAAATATTTCCCTACAATACCAATCTTGACTGTTTTTTTGGAGTTTTTTATCGTTCTCACTAAGGCCTTCCAGTCTTTTAGGTCTATTTTTCTTTCTGGTTTTAAATCTAATTTTTTTAAAATTTGATTGCCTAAATTTTCTTTTTCAAAATTAATAGGAATTTCATAAATTGTTTCAATATCCGGAGCAGAAATCACATCTTTGGGAGCTATATTACAGAAAATTGAGATTTTTTTCTTTCTAATCTCGTCCAAAGGAACTTCCGAACGAGCAAGGATTATATCTGGTTGGATACCAGCTGAATTTAAGGTTCTGACAGCGTATTGAGTTGGTTTGGTTTTCATTTCTCCAATCCTTTTTGGTATAGGCAGATAACTGACCAAAACAAAAAGCACATCCTTGGGATGGCTTAATTTCATCATTCTGGCTGCTTCTAAAAAAAGCATATTTTGATACTCGCCTACTGTTCCTCCAATCTCAATTAGTACAAAATTAGCTTTCGTCTTTCTTCCTGCCCGCTTAATTCTTAAAATTACTTCATTTGGAATATCGGGGACTACTTCTACGCACTTACCGTCATACCCTAAATTTCTCTCTCTGTTTATTACTGCCTGATAAACCCTGCCAGTGGTTATATAGTTATCTGTATAAATATTTTCATCTAAAAATCTTTCGTAGTTGCCAACATCTTGGTCGCATTCAATTCCGTCATCGGTCACAAAAACCTCTCCGTGCTCAATAGGATTCATGGTTCCGGCATCAACATTGATATAAGGATCAATTTTAATTGCTGTCACTTTGAATCCTTTACTTTTTAAAATTCTTCCGATCGAAGCTACAGCTACTCCTTTACCAATCCCGGACATTACACCGCCAGCAACAAAGATGTATTTAGCCATAATTACTTTTCCTCAGTGATGATAATTCTTATTTCGGCTTCTAAATTATGTTCAAATTTAACCTTTAAAGGAAACTCGCCGAGTTCTTCTAAGGGTTTTTCTAATTCAAGCTGAACCGGTTTTATTCTAAATCCTAATTCTTTTAACTTTTCAGAAATCTTTTGGGCAGTTATTTTTTCAAAGAGTTGTTCTTTTTCTCCGATTTTAACAGGAATCATAACTTCAACTCCATCAATCTTAGAAACCTCTTCTTCAATCTTCTTTAATCCCTCTTCAGCTTTTTTTTCTGTGATTTCTTTTTGGACCTCCAACCATTTCAAAGCTTCCTCTGTTGCTAATTTAACCAAACCCTTGGGAATTAAAAAATTCCTGGCATAGCCATCTTTAATATCCTTTATCTCATACTTCTTTCCTATATTTTCAATATCTTGCAAAAGAATAACTCTCATATTACTGTATTCTACTCCATTTCTTTTATTATTTCAATAGCTTTATTCAATTGAGGATCACGATCTTCATTATAGTCTTCGTCAGTCATCTCTATTTTAATATCCGGCTCTAGCCCTACATCAGTAATAAGGTTGCCATTGGGTGTTAACCAGTAAGCTACTGTAATTTTTAAACTGGAGCCGTTTGTTAAATTCTCTAATAGCTGTACAGAGCCCTTCCCAAAAGAAGTTTCCCCGATTATTGTTATTCCCCGATTATCCCGAAGAGCTGAAGCTAAAATTTCAGAAGCAGAGGCAGAACCCTGATTAATCAAAATTACTATTGGATATTCTAAAAGATCAGCATTTCCTTTAGCTTTATAAATCTCTTTTTCTCTTTTGCCGCCAAAATCTTCAATAACCACCACCTGGCCTTTTTCTAAAAACCAGCCGGCAATATCTTGAGCTCTTTCCAAATAACCCCCGGGGTTGCTTCTTAAATCTAAAATTATCTTTTTAGCTGAACTTCCTAAAATCTCCATTGCTATTTTCCTAAAATCACGGTCAGCTTGTTCAGAGAAATGATACAACTTTATATGCGCAATGTCATCTTCTTTCCCGCCAGCTTCGCCTGTCGAGGCGAGTAATTCCCACCTCATAGAGGGAACCTCAATAACTGCTCTTTTAACCTTAATTTCTTTTGACGCATCCCATTCATTCCGCATAATAGTTAAAGTTACTTCTGTTCCTTTGGGACCCCGAATTAAAGTTACTGCTTCCTCAATAGTAATATCTATTGTTGACATGTCATCTATTCTTATGATTTTATCACCCGGCCGAAAACCAGCTCTTTGGGCTGGCGTTCCTTCTAGGGGAGCAACAACCTGAAGCTGCCCTTCTCTTATGCCTATTTCCATCCCTATTCCTTCAAAACGACCGCTAATATCTTCTAAAAATGTTTTTGTTTCATCCGGAGTGAAAAAAATAGTATGGGGATCTCCTAAAGATTCCACCATTCCAGAGATTGCCCCATAAATTAACTTTTGGACATCAATACTGTCGGCTTTGATGTATCCTTCTTGGATTTTATGCCATGTTTCCCAGAAAAGAGAAAAATCAAGGTCTTCAGGAATACAGAACCTACAAATGACCGCACTTTTCCCAACCAAAATACCAAACCCGAAACTAACTATAAGGGCAATTGTTATAAAAATTAAAACAAAACTTCTTTTGATGTTCCACATATTATATTATCTGATGATAACAAAAACTAATTTATAAATCAACATTAAAAACAAAAACCGCTTAATAGGCGGTTATAAAAACCTTAACTCATTACCCGATTTTACTTAAATCTCCACTCAGGGCAACATCTGTCATCGCTTTTATTTCATCAACATAAGATAGATTCTCTGGAATATCATTTAGCAAAAACACCTTTTTATTATTAACATGAGCAAAGCCAATCTCTATTAAAGTATTACCACCCACATAATTCCTAATATTGTTTTTATCAAAATTACAAATAAGAACCGCGTCTGAATTTTTAATGGAATTATACCACCATTTTATGTATCCGTATTTTCGCTTGATTTCGTAAAGCTCTACTCCATTTTCTATTTCTTCCAATTCTGGAGCTGTCCCGTCTGCAACGCCAAACATATCTTTATGCATCACTGGCTGATGGCCTAATCCTTCAAGTTCGTGATAAATTTCAACTAATTTATCTGCAAATTTTATGCTTCCACAAAGTGTTATTTTCATACTAAATGATTTCAAAATTATCCTTCTTTATAACCAATTTCTTTTAACATTTTAACTATCTTCTCTAAGGGAATACCTCCTAAAAGATTATAGTAGCTCCCTTCTATTCTTTCAACAAATGAAGCGCTGTAATGCTTTACAGGGTCATATCCTAAAGCATAAGTATTAAAATTAGGGTCCTCGTCAAGGTATCTATTGATTTCTTCTTCAGAAAGCTCTCTCATAAAAACATCTGTTATAACAATTTTTGATAGCACCTTATCAAAGCCAGTGTTAATCATATGAATTCCTGTGTAATATTGATGGCTTTTACCGGAAAAAGTTTTCAATCTTTGAAAATCTTCTTCTTTTGATTTAGGTTTCTCAAGAATTTGTCCATTAAAATAAGTAACCGAATCCATTCCAATCACAATAGCATCCGAATGACTTTTTGCTACTGCCTCGGCTTTTAATTTTGAAAGATGTTTTACCAGTTTTTCGGGGTCGTTTCTTTCAAATTGAGATTCGTCTACGTTGCTTCCTTCTGCTTCAAAAGGAATCCCTAAATAACCAAATGTTTCTTTACGATATGGTGAAGTTGTAGCTAAAATTATTTTAGTCATATATTTTATTCTACTCCTTCGGGATTCTCAGGGCAAGCCCGTCACTACCCCGCTAAGCGGGGTGTGAGGGCAAGCAAAAAAAAAAGCCCAACAAGTTTTGTCTTGTGGGCTATTGAATCAACTTATCTCTATTTGCCAGGCCTTACTCCACCTTTCACGAGCTGATCTTCCTTGAAAAAAACTTCGTGGGTACAACCACTAAGAACTTGGGAGCCATTTTCCCGATGAACTCTTCCGCATTTTTTACAAGGATGAGCTGCATCTTCCGAAGAGGTCCCAGTCAAAGGAACCCTAATGTTAAAATCAATCTCTCCCCTACAACGATCTCCCTTGCAAACGAGCCTTTTCGGATAAAATCCTTGGAGCTGAACACATTCAACATCCATTCCTAATCCCAGAAGTATTTCAAGAATTTCTTCTGTATGCTCTTGACAGGAGCTTACCAACCTAAGAAATGGCTGATTCTTACCATTTTTATCGACAACAGTAGTCGGATAAGTAGTCACTACCATTTCATCGACGTACTTCTTCTCGGAAAACATATCAAAAATTATTGTTTCAATAAATTCCGCTTGTCTTACTTTCCCATGAACCTCTATATTAGGCATCTCTTGCTCCTTTAAAATAAATTGGCAATGAACTAATCTTTACGTTAATTGTATTATACACCTATTACTTAAATATGTCAATAGCGACCGGCGTGAGTTCAAGAAATAAAATTGGGCTGGGTACTTCGACGTACCCAGCCCTTCCCACTGTGTTGCCCTCAACATCACACCTTAACGCTGTTCCTGGGGAGATCTGCGCTTTTTGCGTTAATAAAACGATGTGACAGGCAACGCCTTCAGCACCAGCAGTAGCTGACAAAGAGCTTATCACTTTTATAATACACTATAATTATAAAAAAGGAATCCTTGCTTGTCAACCCAAAGGCACCTGACCCCATTTTTTATTTTTCTTCCAAGTAAACACTGAAAAGTTCTAAAAAGCATTTAGTAAATCTCTCATCTCTCTTAATCATTTCCTTTATCTCATTTATAGAAAAGAAACCGACTTTCTCAATCTCTTCCTTCTTAAAATCAAAAGGGCCATTGTTTTTAGCAAGAAACAATCTTACATTTTCACTGTCTGTTTCCTGCCTCACTTTTATAAAAAAAGATTGTTTCAAGGCAAGCTCAACCCCTAGCTCCTCTTTTAATTCTCTTTTTGCAGCATGTTCATAAGACTCATCAATATCCAAATGGCCTGAAACAGAACAAGCCCAATAACCCTTATACAAATCTTTAAACTTTGATCTCTTCTGTAATAAAAGCTTTCCCTGATCATTAAAAATAAAAATAGCAACTGCTCTATGAATTAAATTGCTCTTATGGCAATCCTCTCTCTTTGCTGTATCAACTATTTCGTCATTTTCATTAACTACATTTAAACATTCTTCTGTCATATATTTTATTCTAATTTAATCTTTTTGTAGTTATATTCTTCTAAAAAAGATTGAATATCCTCATATTTCTTCCCTGCTAAATAACCTGCCGCCGCAAACTCCTCCTGAGTAACTTCTGCTAAGCAGAAATCCGGCATTGTGAAATTTGATTTTTCTTCAGACGAATTAAACTCAAAATCTACGGTAGAAAATCCCTCTAAATCATCTAAATAAATATCTATCTCTGCCGTCCTGTTGTTTATCGGATAAAAATGGCGGATTTTTCTTAATCTTTTACCATTAAGAATTGATAATTCAGAAAATTCTTCTTTTGATAAAGGAATGGTTTGTTCTTCCTGCTCCGAAGAATCATTTTTTATTGGCGATTTTTTAGTCATTTCAAAAACCTCTCCTCTTTTCCGAATTCTTAAGATAGGATGAAGGGCTGACTGAGGAATGTAAATATCAAAAATCTCAATAGATTTACAATCCTTTAACCCCTCTGGTATTTTATTTAACAAAAAAGTTCTCTCTAATTCTATTTCCATAAATTCTGCGCCCTCACGCTAATTTGGTAGTGACGAGTTAATCAATTTTCCGCCTTCGGCGGAGATTTTTTATTTAAAAAGACTCCTGACCCCCCCCCTTTTTTTTCTCATAAATGTAAAATAATCCGATAATACAGAAACCAGCCGAGAAGAACTAAACCGCCAGATATTATCAGTACTAACAATCTTATCTTTAGATTCAATTTCTTCATATTTTCATTCTACCAAAAAATCGCCATCTTGGCGATTTTTTTATCTTTGCCTGTCCCTCGCCAGGGCGGGGGGGGCTAAAATTACTGGATTCATTTTTCTGTTTTTATTAAAAACAACCCTTTTTTAAATCCGCCGCGCTTTTTATTTTTAATCTTTTGTTGTTTTTTAATTTGCGATTTTGTTAAGCGAAGTTCTGATATTATCACATCAATCAACTCTTGAATATCAACTATTTCATTAATAACTTCTTTTTTGCTTTTAGCTTTAATTAATTCTTCAGCTTCCTCTGATATTTTTTTCTTTATTTCTTTTAAATATTCCTTTTTATTTAAAACTCGAGAAAAATGTTTCTCTCCCACCTCTTTAATAATTTCCAAGATTCAATCTCTAATTAATTTATCATATTTTATTACTTTTTTCATTAGCTTTAGCTGGAATTATTTGGTTTTAAAAAATAGAGCTGACCCTATTTTCTCTCCTTTCATTAAGATAAGTATTCTTTAATCGGTTCCGAAGTAGTTTGGGTTAGGTTTAACGGAAGATTGCTTAAATTAAACCATTTAATTTCTTCAATTTTTTCTATCTCTAAATTCTTCGGCTCTCCTTTAATAATTTTTGCCAAATAATTAAAAGCTACCCAGTGTTGATTTTCAGATTTTATTATATGATTAGTAAATCCTAAAAATTTAACTAACTCAATATCAACGCCCAACTCTTCTTTTATCTCCCGTTTAACTGCATCTTCTACATTTTCATTAAATTCCACCGTCCCGCCCGGCTTTGACCAAAAACCAGCTTCATTTTGACTTTTGGGATTTCTTTTAATCAATAAAGTTTCATTTTTATCATTAATAATCAACGCTCCGCAACCAATCCCAATAAAATCAACCCCGGGTTTTTTATTTATATTATTTTCCATAAATTTTATTTAATTTTTTTATTGTCTATATATCCAATTTACCTCTTTTTTTGATTAAACTCAAGCTAAAAATTAAAAAAAGCTCGTGGGTTTAAACGAGCTTTAATTTGGTTGAGATTAGGCGGATGCATATCCCAAATCGAGATCGAGTGGCCTGACAAAACACTCGACCATGTTGGTTTCTGGAAAGAAATTTTTGGCTGTTCTTGCTACAGTTTCAGCAAGGCGTTTTCTTACATCTTTTGTTCTTTCCGGCCGTTGGAAAAGACCTTCCACAAAAATAATGATTTCTTCTCCAAGACCCTCTTCAAGCCGGTCAGGAGGAAAGAAAACACTGACTCTATCTTTTGCAATCTCGAGTTCTTTAATAGCTACTACAGAATTTCTAATAGCTTCCCAAAAATCCTCTATTTTTGTTTTCTCAACATCATCTGGAATTCCATAAACAAGTAAAACCGGCATAGCTATCTCCTTTCTTTCAAAAAATTTCCTTTATTAAACAACTACCCTTATCATACGCCTATTATTTAAATTTGTCAATCCTTCTGTCGCACAATAACAAAAAGAATTAAAAAAAAGCCCCGATGGGCTTGTTTTAAAAAAACTTAGTTATTTCACGATACCGATGCTGTTCAAGGATATGAACAATCCGTTCGTTGTCATATGGAACAACTACTATCATAGAACGAAACAGGCTCGGATGATTGAAATTACGCAAACGACTGATATCTAAATATTGTTTATCTTCACTATCACAAAATATACTATATGGAGGAGAGACAGACATCAGCATACCATTTTTAGTCCAAGGACGCTCAAGGGAAATTTCATATACTTGAAGCATTTGGTCACCATTTTCATTACGGACATACTTCACAAAAGAAAGCCATTGCATCCATTCGCCGATCTTTTCACCATTGGAAAGAATGAATCCAATCGGACCATGCCCTTTTTGAAGTTCCGAGAGATAAAGTATGCGAGGCGGACCGGGCGGTTCAGAATGATGAAGAAAGGTATCGGGATTTTCAATGAAAATCATACTATCATTAAAATTCTCACGATATCCCTTTTTGCCCAAGAAAGCTACGAAATGTTTACAGTCATCCAACGAATAATCAAGCTTTTGTACCCCTGGGAAACATAGCTTCTTCCCCTCTTTACAGATATCGGCTAAGGTAAGTTTTTTGTTTTTGAGATCAGAAAGACTATTAAGCTTATACTGATATGCTCCTACATCTGCTGCTACAAAAATGGTTGTTGTAATATAATTGAGAATTACTGAGAAAATTATTTCTCCTTTTCTCACGCAAGCAATGGATGCTGTCGGTCCGGTAATTGTAACCGGTGATTCAAACATTTTTTCCCATAACTTTTTAGTATCACAACCAGCCATAAGCTCACCAACCTTAGCTAGTAAATTATCTTTTGAGATATGTTCAAAAAATTCTCTGAGTTGTTTTGATCGATCAGTCGGATCACAAAAAAACATAAGTGGCTGTTTAATAGGGTCTGATCCTGCTGGCCAACGTCTATGAGCTTGCTCATCAAGTTCCTCGGTTATTAGGATACTATGACTATCAAAATCTCTCAGTCGTTTAGAGATGACAAGCTCTGGAATAGCGTCTAAACCAAGTGTATCCCCCTTTCCGTAACGCACACTGCGAAGAGTTTCAGCACAATTAGTGTCCATTAATTCATGCCCTGCTCTTATAAGAGCATTAATACATACATCACAATATTCTCGTTCAATGCCTTGCATAATAATAACCCCTTTCTGTTTTTAAAGAACTATTTAACTACTAATGAAAAGTATCACGAAAAAATAGTTTTGTCAACGCCTACCTGTCGCACAATAAAAATCAGCCCCTGCGTTGCCGAAGCTGATTTCTTGTGGACTTCGTGAGATTCAGTTGGTCACGTCTGACGTGATGGAACCAGATTATCACAGAATTGCAGGTTTGGCAGCAACTAAAAATCCATATAGGCACTTTTTAGGTGTTATGATTTACCGTCAAGATAATATGCCACGATAAAACCATCTTTGTCAATAAAATGTTTATCTGGTAATTTTTTAGTTTTATTCACTTTGAAAAATTCTTTAGCTTGGTAAGGTGTTCTAAGAATAACATATTTTTTACCATCTACAATCTTATGTTTTGTAATAGAATTTCCTGTTAATTGTATCTTACCAACAGAAGGAAGAACAATATAAATTGGTCTTTCATGTCCTGAAAATTGTTCTAAATATTTCATTATTCTTATTCCCCTCTCTACTGAAGTTCTGAAATGACTTGCGCCCATCATAGGCATAGCGTGAATTAAATAATACGGAATTATATTATTAGCACACAACATTCGGCACAATTTTGAAATAACTTTTGGGTTATCATTAATACCTTTAAGAAGTCCTGTTTGTGCCCAAACACTAATCCCTCTTGAAGTTAGTTTATTTAATGACTCTAACACTTCTGGAGTTAGTTCGTCAGGATGATTAATGTGAACTGGACACGATATATTCTTGCTTTGAGATGGATTTTTAAAATTTGGCTTTATATATTTTAGTAACATTTTAGCAAATTCCTCTGTAATCAAATTAGGATTCATTATTGGTCTGCCTAATGCAAGGTAAATCTGATTAATATGCTTTATTTTTACTAACTCTTTGATAACGTCTTCAATATATTTTATCCCAAGCAATAGTGGAGTTCCACCTGTTAATAATACATTTCTTATTGATTTATTTTTTCTCACAAAAGCAAGTGCTTTTTTAATGTCTTCTTTTCCCATCACTTTTTCTTTAGTAAAAACATAACCTCTTCTATAACAAAATCTACAATAAGAAGGACAAGCACTTGTTAATTTAAAGACAACTCTATCTTCATACAATCTTTCAAATCCTTTAATATCTGTTTTTAATAAACCTTTAAACGGCTCAGTAATCTGTATATCTTTTTTTAATTCTTCTGTTGAAGGCAAAAACTGATTAGCAATAAATCTACTCTTTTTAATTTGTTCTAGAAGATAAGAAGATATTTTAACAGAATATAGTTTTTCTATATTCTCAAAGTCTTTTTCTGATAATTTCGTCAATTTAAGAATTTCTTTTCTCATATATTTCACTATAACAAAAAATCGCCATCTTGGCGATTGAAATTAACTAATGTTTAATTGCTTAAAAAGATTCTTTAGTGAATCTTTAAGTTGTCGTCTGCCATAACCACTTTTGAGATATTTTTCCCTTGCTTCAGCGTCTTGCTTTATTAAAAATGATTCGTAATGAACAAGCTTAATTGGTAAACGATTCCGTGTTGATGTAACGGAACCTCGTTTATGTTCAGTAATTCGTCTTTGCAAATTTTCAGTCAATCCGATATATAATCCTCTGTCTTTTTGGCTGTGGAGAATATATACATAATACATAAAAATGGTCACGTCAAACGTGACACCTTGCAAACGCTAACCGCGTTTGACGCGGTGGACCCAGCGAGATTCGAAAAAATGGTCACGTCAAACGTGACACCTTGCAAACGCTAACCGCGTTTGACGCGGTGGACCCAGCGAGATTCGAACTCGCGACCTCCTCTATGCCATAGAGGCGCGCTACCAACTGCGCCATGGGCCCAAAAAAATACCCTGCGGTTTTATTATACAGATTTCTTGTATAATTAAAAGGCGCAGGGTTCGTTGGCTAACTTCAAAAGAGCAGTTACAAGTTTTTGAGTAATTTCTTCTTGGTTTGTTTTTTCAAAGTTTAAGGGTTCGCCGATTTTGATAGTTATTTTTTTC
>SDBS01006717.1_pt1 | contig 11185 bp, 8 predicted proteins | sample 2277091 | NCBI WGS metagenome assembly SDBS01 (sample SAMN10404972, study PRJNA504765) | marine sediment metagenome | isolation source: marine sediment core GS10_PC15, 163 cmbsf | place: Arctic Ocean: Southern Knipovich Ridge | collected 2010 | reverse complement strand
TTCAAGTACGCCGACGCGGTGACCACTGCCGACAATATTGCCACCTTCCGCTTCATCGTCCGGCACGTGGCCCTTCAGCACGGACTGCACGCCACCTTCATGCCGAAGCCGGTCTTCGGCATCAACGGATCCGGCATGCATACCCATCAGTCCTTGTTCCTCGATGAGGAAAACGCCTTTTATGATCCGGCGGGGGAACACCAGCTTTCCGAGCTTGCGTTACATTACATCGGCGGGATTTTACGCCACGCCCGCGGCTTTTGTGCCATCACCAATCCGCTGGTCAACTCTTACAAGCGGCTGGTTCCCGGTTACGAGGCTCCGACCAACGTGGCCTGGTCGATGCGCAACCGTTCTCCTCTGGTAAGAGTGCCGGAAAAGAGGGGCCAAAGTACCCGGATCGAGGTTCGAATGCCCGATCCTTCTGCCAACTCCTACTTGGCCTTGGCGGTCACGCTCAAGTCGGGTCTGGATGGAATCAAGAACCGAATCGATCCCGGCCCTCCCGTCAACAAGAACATTTATAAAATGAGCCAGCGCGAGCGGCGGCGGCTCAAGATCCGCGAGCTTCCGGGAGATCTACGTGAAGCGGTCGATGCTCTGGAGAAGGACAAGTTGGTGCAGTCGGCGCTCGGTCCCCACATCCTTCAAAACTTCGTCGCCGCCAAGCGCGCCGAGTGGCACGACTATATCGCTCAAGTCCACGACTGGGAATTGAAGCGCTACCTGTCAGTTTATTAACATTAACCGCAGAGGCGCAGAGTGCGCGGAGGTGAAATGACTTACTCTGCGTCCTCAGCGTCTCTGCGGTTAGTCTTCTTACTGTATTTCCAGGGGCACGTACACCAGCGCTCCCTGGCGCTGGATGTGAAGGACGACGGTGTCTCCTTTTTGCAAGGCAGAGACCGCCTCGCGAAGCTCCGAAAGACGATCCACCGGAGCTCCGTTGATGGAGAAGATAACGTCTCCGGGGAACAGTCCCAACGACTGAAAAGCGGGGGAATCCAGAGAAGTTGCCGCCACCACGATGCCGGTCTTTTTTCTCAAGCCTGGAAGCATGGCGGCAATGTTATCGTTTAGCTCGATGGCAAGGATTCCCAGCTGGCTGATGTCGTTCTCTCCGGGGCGAACCATATCGGCAAACCGGTCCGGATCGTTGCTGCGCTCGGAAACTTTCGCTTGAAAGTCGAGCTTCTTCTCGCCTCGCAGAACCGAGAGTTTCACCGTTTCTCCCACCGAGTGTCGGTAGATGTTGACTTGAAACTGCCGGCCGTTCTCCATGACTTTGTCCTCGAGGGTGAGGACCACGTCGCCGATTTGCAGGCCTGCCTCATCCGCCGGCCCCCGTGGATGGACGTCGGAGATGACGACACCCCAATCCTGGGCAAGCCCTAGCCCTTTGGCGAGTAGAGGGGTTATGGTTTGAGCCCGGACTCCGATTTGACCTCGACGCAGCCGGCCGGTTTTGCGGATCTGCTCGAAAACGTAGCGCACGATGTTGCTCGGAGCTGCAAAACCCAGGCCCTCGCTGCCGCCCGACTGAGAGAGAATCATGGTGTTGATTCCCACTACCTCCCCCTGGGAGTCCACCAGCGGACCGCCGCTGTTGCCCGGATTGATGGGTGCGTCGGTCTGGATGTAGATCATTGGATCTTCATCGCGAAGCTGCCGCGCCGTGGCGCTGACCACGCCGATGCTCACCGAGTTCTCCAGCCCCCGGGGGCTTCCAAAAGCGAACACCAGCTGCCCCTGCCTTACCTCATCCGAGTCCCCCAGGGAAAGAAAAGGTAGATCCTTTTTGAAGGTCTTCAGCACCGCCAGGTCGGTCTCGCGATCGATGCCCACGATCTGGGCCCCCAGTAGCTCGCCGGGAGGCTTCAGGATGGAGCTTGCTGCCCTGCCTGCACCGGTCGGAGAAGCCAGTCGGATTTGCACCTTTCGAGCTCCGTCCACAACGTGTGCGTTTGTAATGATGTAGCCCTCGGGATCGAGAATGACCCCGGAGCCGCCTCGCCGCTGGGTGGTGAATAAATCCGAGGAGTTGACCAGCCCCTGGGCCGGTGCGTAGCCCGTGGTGACGATCTCCACCACCGCCGGGTTGACCCGCCGGGCCAAGGCCTCGAAGGAGTCACTCAGCTCCGCGAGTGCCGAGAGTCGGTCCTGCCCCACCGCCGGAGAAAACGGCCATAGGACTATCAGGAGTGCTATCCGGCAAGTCTTTTTCATCGCGATCTAGCTCCGGGTAATGGCAACGAGGTTCACGTCGTCCGGTAAGGGTTGGTTGTTTCCAAAAGCCAGGCCCTGCTCCATGATCTCTTCGATCACTTGAGCTCCGTTCTTTCCAGCCAACTCGGCCAGGCCCTGGCGCAACTGGTGGTCTTCGAACATCTCCTCTTCATCTCCTACGATCGAGCCGAGTCCGTCCGAACCCACCAGGAAGACATCGCCGGGCTGCAAGTCGGAGGAACGGGCTTCATATTGTACGATCTCGATGTCACCGAAGAGCCCCAGGGGTGGGCCGGCCAGCGCGATCTCGTCCAGCCGTTTCTCGGCGCTGCGGAGCACGAAGGGATAGGGAAGCCCGGCATTGGCGAATTTGATGGTTGAGGAGCCCGACTCCAGCGCCAAGACCGACGCAGCCGCATACATGCCGTCCGGTAAGATGCGATGCAGCCGCGCATTCATCTCGGTGAGAAGCTCGACGGGATCCGTTTTGTCGGCCGCCGTCTCCTGAAAGATGCCTTTGAGCAACATGGTAGTGAGCGCCGCCTGAACCCCGTGACCGATGACGTCTGAGACGAGTACCGTCGCCCCCTTGCCGTTTGTCGCGAAATCGTAGAAATCCCCACCCACCTCTTCGCAGGGGCGGTACAGGTGGGCAAACTGGTAGCCATCCAGAGAAGGAAAGGCTTCGGGCAGCAAGCTGCGCTGTACCCTGCCCGCCATTTCCATCTCTCGTTCCAGGAAACGATGGCGGATCTCGAGGTCGCTGTAATCCCTCACCATTTTGTTCAAGTCGGCGATTTTCTCGGATAGTTGTAGTCGAAGGTTCCTCTCCTGGAGGGCGTTTTTGATGATGTTCAACATCGCCTGGTTGTCCCAGGGCTTCTCCAGGTAATGGTAAAGACCCACCTCGTTGATGGCTCGGATGGCGTTTTCCTTGTCGGCGTAGCCGGTCAACAGTAGGCGGACCGCCTCCGGTTGGATTTGCCGAACTTCCTTCAGGAACTCGATGCCGTTCATCTGGGGCATCAGGAAATCGGAAATGACGACGTCCATGGGCTGACGCTTGAGAAGTTCTATCGCTGCCCGGGGGTCGGTTTGGTCGATGACCTCGTAGTCAGTTTGAAGAGTGAAGACTCCTCGCAGCGACGATAGAACCAAATCGTCGTCGTCGACGATGAGAATGTGCGGTGTTCTTCTTTCAGTCATGATGCAAGTTATCTTTCCGTCTCAAGCAAAGGCTTTGAGAATTTCCTTTTGAACGTTTAAAAGCTCGCCGTGGGCTCGGTTGACCTCGTCGATCTTTTCCTCGAGACGCTTCAGCAAAACTCTTTTTTCCAAACCGTTGCGGATGATGAGCTTGAGATCTTCGTTTTCCCAGGGCTTTTCGATGTACTGGTACAGGCCCACGTCATTGATGGCCTTTATGGCGTTTTCCTTGTCGGCATAACCGGTGAGCAAAACGCGAGTCGCCTCCGGTTGGTACTCTTTCACCTTAGCTAGAAACTCGATCCCGTCCATGGCGGGCATGAGATAGTCCGAGATGACCAGGTCCACTTTGTTGCTCTTCACGTACTCGACGGCGTCGTGGGGTGAGGTGAAGGCTACCACCTCGTAGTCGGTTTCCAAGGTCAAAAAGCTCTTGATGCTGGTTATGACCATTTCTTCGTCATCGACCAGCAGCACAACGTTGGCCTGAGATTGTTTATTCTCCATGGATCAACCTTTCTGTCTTGATGAGTTCGGGGATGAAGGCGCCTTTACCGGCAATGTGATCGTAAATGTCGTGCCTTGGCCGAGCTGAGACCGCACGTCGATTTTCCCGCCGTGCTCTTTGACTATCTTGTAGCAAATGGCCAGGCCCAATCCCGAGCCTACACCCACTCCTTTGGTGGTGAAACCCGGATCGAAAATCTTGCTCAGATTCTCGGCATGAATGCCGCTGCCGCTATCGGAAACAGCCACCGTCACCGACTCGCCTTGCGCCCGGGTGGTGATGGTGATGGTGCCCTGCTTTTCGATGGCGTGGGCGGCATTGACTAGAATATTCATGAAAACCTGGTTGAGCTGGTTGGGAAAGCATTCGATCTCGGGCAGATGGCCGTAGTCGCGCACCACCTCGATGCGGTTTTTGATCTCATGGTGCACCAAGGTAAGGGTGGATTCGAGCCCTTCATGCAGATCGACTTTCTTGCGCTCTGCCTCGTCGAGGCGGGCAAAGTTCCTGAGACTCCGAACGATGCCGACGATGCGCCTGCAGGCGGTTAGGTTGATGTTGCCTATTTCTTCGAGGACGTCGAGGGTACGGGTGAGCTCGCGCTTGTCTCGGATCTCGGGTGGGGCCTGACTCAGAACCTTCCGCAGCTTGCCCATGGCTCGAACCATCACGTCGGCGTTCGAGTTGATGGAGCCTAGCGGTGTGTTGATTTCATGAGCCACACCGGCCACCAGGTTTCCCAGGCTGGCCATCTTCTCGGACTGAACCAGGGCGGCTTGAGCCTCTCGCAACTCTCTGTTGGTATTCTCGAGGTCGCGGGCGTAGCGGTGTATTTTTTCATCGGCTTGCCGGTGTTCGGTTACGTCCTCGACGATGATCAAGCACTCCTGCCGGCGTAGGTCGGGGCTGAAGGTGACGGAAAGCGAGCGACCTTCGTGCTCATGAAGCATTCCCAGGACTCCCGTCCGTTTCTCCAGGATGGATGCGATCTGCTCCCGATAGTCCGGCGGAAAGACGCGGGCTGCATCTTTTTGGTCTACCCCCAACCCGATGAGGAGGTTCTCGGCGGCAAGATTCATGAAACGGACGCCGCCTTCGGCGTCGCACTTGAAAACCGGGAACGGGTTGATGTTGGGCATGTCGGCCAGCTCTCGGGTGAGATGCTCCCCGGCTCGCTCTTCCGTCACATCTCGATGCAACGAGACCCGACCAAGAAGTTGCCCGTTCCGATCGAGGACCGGTGTCGCCCGGATAGCTATCGTACGGGGCTCGGGCCGCGCGAGCTCGAAGTCCATCTCGGAGGCCTGCAGAGGGTCGGAGTCGGCGCGCACCATCGCAGCTTCGATGGCCGGGCGAGCCTCCTTATTGACGGTCGACAAGATGAGCTTGCGGCAGGACTTGAGATCGAGGCATAGGGTGTCGTCCACTGGAACACCGTAAAGCTCGGCGAAGCGCTGATTGACTGCCAGAAGCTCTCCGTTGAGGCCGAACACAACCACCCCGTCGGGAAAGGCTTCGATGACAGCCTCCATTCGTGCCGACAGAGCAAAGTTATCAGTGGCCTCGGCAGAGGACACCTTCAGTTCGCGCTTGTCCTGAGGCTGTTTGCTCATGCTCCTGCGGTTCTGGCCAGCTTCCTCACCCGGCGCACCAGGGCCTTCAAGATGCTTTGTCCCATTTCGGGGTAGTCCAACAATAAGTCATAGAAGTCGTCCCGATCCACCCTCAGGAGAAGACATTCGGTGGTTGCACGGGCACCGGTGACCCGCGGCTCGGCTTCAAAGAGATCCCAGGCTCCCAGTGCTTCCCCTTCCCCGAGGGCGACCACCTCATGACTGTCTTTCACCAAAGTCACTTGGCCGCGAACGATGACATAGAGGCCATCAGCCGGCTGGCCCTCTTCGAAGATGGTTGTGCCCTCCGGGTAGAGGACTTCTTCGGTGATGGAAGCGAGCAGGCCCAGGTCCTCGGTGCGAGCTGCGGAAAGGAGGTCGACTTTCTGCAAAAAGAGAACCTTTTCAACTACAGTGTACACAGCACCCTCATTCTATCGCGGTTACCCGCTTCACAAGTTTGCCTCATTTGTCCTGTCAAGACGCCCAACGCTCGAGTACTGCTTTTGCCGCCTCCCGTACCACCTCATCGGGGTGATCGGTGGCGGTACGAACCGGTTCGAGCGCCTCGGCGATCCCCATCGCTCCGGCCAGAGTCACCGAGCAGGCGGCAAGCCAAGCGTCGGTCCCCTCGATCAGCTCGACCACCGTTTCCTGAAAAGTCGCACCCGGCCGGTGGCTGGAAACCCTGTCCCATCCTCGGCTGGCCACTTCGTCCCAGGAGGCAGCCTCGAGCAGTGGAAGAAGCGACTCCTTGTGGCGGGTGCTGAGCAGGTTACCAAGAAACTCCAGCGCCGCCGCCCTGATCGACGGCCGTCCATGAACGATTCGGTGCCAAGCGTTGAATATATCGCCCGCCGCGTAGGTCAAGCCCAGGAGGCGGAAGATTCTCTCCCGGGTGAACGTAAGGCGCTCTTCGATGGCGCGGAGCAGCAAGGCCTGGCAGTCGTTTTGCGGCCTTCCGCTTCGGATGAGCACCCATCGACTCGCGGTGGTACCGTAAGTGTCACGTTCCACCTCAAGGAGTCGATCGACTTCTCGGGTCGGGAAACGGAGCCCGGGGTACCGGGACCTCATCTTGCCCAGCGTCTTGATGGCCTGATAGTGGAGGGGGAGGTCCTCTTCGGGCAGGTGAGCCAGGATGCCGGTGACGATGCTCTGATCTTCGAACTCAGCCAGGACTTGCGGCAAAGCGCGCCGCAGCGTCACATCCTGACCCGGGTCGGCCATCAACTGTCCCACCCTATTCACGACCTCCGGTCCCAGTCTGGAGAGGGCGCTGCGTGCCGCTACCCGTAGCGAACGGCGAGGAAGCTGGGCGAGTAAACCTGGAATGAGCTTGTGCTGTTGTAGCTTCCCGGCGCTCGCCGCCGCCGCACGCGCCACCGGAATAGAGCCATCAGCCAGCAGAGCCGACAAGAAATCAACCACCTGCTGAGTGGCGGGCAGGAATCCCAACGCTCGTGCCGCCAGCTCTCGCTCCTTGTCCCCTTTTGCCTGGACATAGCGGCGGGCGAAATCCTCATCCAGGATACCCTCGAGTAGATCCGGACTGTTTTCCATACAGTTGAGCATGGCGTGGATCCGGGCTGCGTCGCCGGATCGAAATATCCGGGTACGCTCTTCCGCCGCACGGGGACGGTCTATCTTCAGGAGCAGTCCCATGGCTTCGGCGCTGACGTCGGCGCTTCGATCTCTCGACAGAGTTGCCAGGTTCCCGAGCTCGGGCGGGTTGGGGTACCCGCGAAGCAGCTTCAGGGCGGCGGCGCGAATGGCGGCACTCGGATGTGAAGTGAGCTGGGTCAGCGGCTCGATCAGGGCCTCGTCGTCGGTTCCCTGCAAAAGCTCGAGCGCGTAGAGAATCTGCTTCTCGTCGGTTCCGGAAAGCACCTGATGCAGAACCGAGAGGCCGCTTTGATCCTGGACTTCTTCGGTCAGAGCGGCGATGTCGATGTCGCGCCGGGCGAGCGACGTGCGAAACGCGGTGACATATTGCCGTTTGAGTCGGATGGCGAGCGCAATCCAAGGGATGAGCAAGCCAAGAACCACCAGGCTCACCTGGCCGACAGTCAAGGACAAAACGCCCGTTGCCAGGAGTATCACCAGCCCGCCGATACCCCGGCTTACTCGCTCTACGAACATGTCGAGCCAGGCCTTGGTTCGGTTCTTGATCTCGAGGGGTATGGGGAGCCACAAGATCTCGCTGCTCGATTTGTTGAGGGAGTTGCTGAGGCCATTGTCCGAGGCCTTGATGAACGCCGCCGCCCCAAGGCCGGGTACCAGGAGAAAGGCCAGGGAGCCGGAAGCGAGAGCCAAAGGCAGGAAAAGAAGGCCCGCACCTACACCGAGGTGACTCAAAATGCGCCCGGCTACAAAGAGCTGTAAGAGGAAAGCCAATATATTGATGGTGGCGAAGAACGTGCCAAAGAAACTGGTGAGAGCGTCCATGCCTTGATAGTTTTTTTCGGCAACTGCGTTGAACTGGTAGTCCACCAAGGTTGAAGCCACCGTGGTCAGCACCACCAGAAGCATGATGGAGGTCAAATAGCGCGACCGTTTGATGAGAGCGAGCGTTGCCTTGCTCTTGCCCGCAAGTTGGCGCTTTTCTCGTCTGCGGAGGTCGGAGCGCCGCTCGGCTATCCTGTCCTTCTCCTGAACCTCGATCCAGGCGATGAGAGCCGCGATGGCCACGAGCACGAAAGCTGCATAGAAGAGCAGGCCGGCGGTGCCGGTCGAGCGGACCAGAACCGATGTCAGCGCCCCTCCGGCGATGGACCCCAGGATGCCGCCGGCGGCCAAGATAGCGAAGCCTCTTTTCGCTTCATTGGAATAGAAGATGTAGTTGGCGTAGAGCCAGAAGAGAGTGGGCATGACAATGGTGAAGATGCTCACCCAGAGGTAGAAGACGAAGCCGCCCTGCTCGTACTGGACGATCCGCCAGAAGACGAGCAGGTTCAGAGCAAAGAAGATGGTGCTTCCCAAAAAGACCCGCTTGATATAGAAACGCGAGACCAGCCGGGCGAATCCAGAGGCAACTAATCCAACCACCAAGGCAATAAGGATATAGACGTAGGGTAGGAAGTCGGCACCGTACTGGCTGAGGAACAAAGAGTTGCGAACCGGCTTGATGATGTAGCTGGTAGTAATAATGAGGCCCAGGAGGGTGGCCATGGCTGCCACCCGGCGGAGCTCGCCGGGGCGCAAGCCGAGGAGCCGATGGAAGAAACCGAGGATCATGGTCATACTTCAGGCGCTTGTGGCTCCCGGGACGGCCGAATTTAACCGGTCCCTGGGTGAAAAGCAATTGCCGGGTCTGTTTTCGCTAGTGCGCCCCTAGTGACTTGATATAATGCCATTCCCTCGGGTGAGCGGGTAATCCAGGCGTGTCATCCATGGCTTCGGGTCCGTGGAAGTGCGGAAACAAGGCCAACCGAGCTCACCTATCAAGGACTACGAACATGAAGATCCATAGCTTCTTGATTTTGTCGCTTCTGCTTATCGGGCGGCCTGCCTGGGCACACCCATCCGAGCAACCGCCGGAGGAGTCAAAAACCCGTCAGGAAATACTCCAGAAGAAGAGGCAGACCAAGGCGAAAAACCTCGAACCCTATGAAGTCTCCTCGTTCGAGAAACGTGCTCGCGGCTGGGAAAAGGCCAAGTTTCCTCAAAACATCTTCATCAAAGGGTGGCGCGGCTTTCGTCCGGTCATCGGAGGCATGCCGTCCGGATCGGGTTTCGTCCTCGGCGGCGGCTACATCCACGGTCTCGAGAACCAGTATTTTCAGTTTCAAGCCAACGGGCGGTACTCCACCAAGGGCTACACCACCGCCGACGCCGAGGTGATTTACCCTACGCCCCAAGAAAAACGGCGCTTCGAGATCAAGGGCCGAACCGAGTACCGGGATTTGACTTCTTTGCGCTTTTTCGGCATCGGCAATGACTCGAGCCTCGATGACCGAACCACTTACCTTCTCAACGATCGGACCGCCATGGCTTACTTCTGGCTCAATCCCCGGGGGCTGCTGTCCTTTGGCGCGCAAGCCGGCTGGTACAGCTCCAAGACCGGCCCGGGCGACGACGGTCGACCGATCAACGATGTGTTCGGCCCGGGGGACGTGCCTGGTTTCCGCATCGATCGCACCCAGTTCGGTGTTACCGGAGGGTGGCTGGAGTTCGACATTCGGGATAAGTGGGCCGAGCCCCCGGTGGGAATCGAAGCTCGAGTGACCGGTCTTCGCTACGAAGACTACGATTTGAACCGGCTTGATTTCACTCACCTGATTGCCGACGTGAAAGGTTACATTCCCCTGGGGTACCGAAACCGGATTCTGGCGCTTCGCTTCCGCACCGCCCATTCGGTGGCGGATAGCGGCCATGACGTTCCCTTCTACTTGATGGAGACCCTGGGAGGAGCCCAGACCATCCGCGGATACCAGGAGTTTCGATTCCGTGACACTCGGAACCTCCTGCTCCAAGTCGAGTATCGATGGGAAGTCTGGTCCTTCGTGGACATGACGGTATTCCTGGACGCCGGAAAAGTCTTCTCGGAAATGGACGATTTCAACTTCAAGGACCTCCATACCGGATACGGATTCGGTTTGCGGGTCCACACGCCGGGAGGTTTCCGGATGCGATTCGATCTGGCGCGAAGCACCGAGGGCGTGGTGTTACACATCAGCGCCGGCCCTAGTTTTTAACTCCCGTGAACGAAGGATTTTTCACGTGGTTCACGGGAGCTCCGCCCAAGTGATCCGGGGAACTAAAGGTGAGGATGTAAAGAAAATGAAAAAAATCACAACGGCTGCGTTGTTACTCCTCCTTTCTTTCGGATCGAGCCTCCAAGCCCAAAAATTCTATCCGGATGATCCTTTGACGGAAGACAACGATCGTTTGGACACCCCGGCAAAGCCGGCCGAGATCGAGCTCAGCGATTACTTCGACCGGTTTGGCCACATGTTTCACGACTTCGGCGCCTCGCCCATGGGAAGCGAGGCACAAAACGTCAATACACTCGACGAAGTTCCCAATAGTAGTTGGTTCACCAACCGACACGGCGTGAATCGATTGACAATCGAGGAGCTCAGGCGGGGCCCCAATCACGGCAGCGGACTGAACCCGGAAGGGACCTGGAAAGTCATACGGGGGAAGAGTCAGGGCTTGACCGCGCTAGGGTTATCAAACCCTTTTCTTCGAGTCTCGCGTGCAAGCTTCTCTGGTCCAGTTAACCCCAGGAGACCTTCACGTCGTCGCTCTGACACTTGGGACAGATGGGTGCTGCCGCTCCGGACTCGAAGGTATTTTCGCAGTTCTTACATTTCCACTTCATTTTTACACCTCTGGTTGGGCTAAAATGCCAATCTGGCTTAAAACATCTACTATTATTGGAAATGTGCAAGACATTATCTTATATATTCTATATACTATCTTAACTTGTTTTAGCAAAATTTCACTAAACCCGTCTTAAGGATTTCTATCTTCTCGATCGGCTATTTGAAATAAAGCTTGGGAAAAATGTAATCCGATTAAATTGTCAAACGACATGAAAGAGAAAACGATCATATGGGTCGAGGAGAACCGGGATCTCATCATCGACGCCCACCAAACGTACTGGGAGAGGGCCGAGGTGGGGCTC
>SDBS01006716.1_pt1 | contig 11186 bp, 12 predicted proteins | sample 2277091 | NCBI WGS metagenome assembly SDBS01 (sample SAMN10404972, study PRJNA504765) | marine sediment metagenome | isolation source: marine sediment core GS10_PC15, 163 cmbsf | place: Arctic Ocean: Southern Knipovich Ridge | collected 2010 | reverse complement strand
GAAAATATTGGAATTAATCTTTTTAAATTGTGGAATAATTTAGATTGGAGAAGGTTATCAACAGACGATCTTAAAGCAAAATATGCATTAATGGATGGTGCGAAAGAACTTAAAAAAGCTAATCATAATGCTAAAGAAGCTTCAACAATTATGATATTATTACTCTGTAGTATTTTTGATTTTAAAGGCAACATTATTGAATGGACAAAAAATTTAATTCAAAAAGAAAAAATTGATAATATTCCGAATTTTGTTAGAGATAAAATAAAGAATTATTTGTAATTAATATAAAAATAAAGATACAAGATATCTTAAATTAAAATAGGGACAACACATCCCATTTTTTTAGACAATTAATATTTTACTTTTAAATTAAATAAATAGAGAAGGTGTGCCAAGTCAATAATTCGGTAACCTTTAGCAGAAAACCCATAGGATCTGAAGACTTTCTTAACCGGATGATTGAAACTTTAGGTATTACTATAGATAAACGTCCCAAAGGAAGATCTTGTAAAATGGAAAATTGTTTAAATAAAAAAAAGATTAAAAAAACTATAGAGAGGCATTAAGATAATATCGGAAAGTAAAAGCTTTTATGATTTTTGTTTTGTTAAATTGTAAAGCCTGACCTTTTCAAATTTTAAAATGGAGGAAAATAACTATGGACAAAGTTAATCTGATTAAACCCGAAAAAATAAATCTATTGAATCACCCTACATTAAATGAGAAATGGGTACAAGAAGTTATTGCAAAAGATCCTTCAATATTAGGGTTGGGGGAGTTAATTTTAAAAGACAAGGAAAGAATTCAACCTAAAGCAGGGAGGCTAGATCTATTATTACAAGACCCGGAGACAAATCGTAGATATGAAGTAGAAATCCAATTAGGAAAAGTTAACGAAGGTCATATTATTAGAACAATAGAATATTGGGATATTGAAAGAAAAAGATATCCCCAATATGATCACTGTGCTGTAATAATTGCTGAAGACATAACAAGTAGGTTTTTAAACATCATAAGTATCTTCAATGGCTTTATTCCCTTGATTGCCATACAAATGAATGCTTACAAAGTCAAAGACGATTATTTTCTATTATCCACAACAGTTTTAGATGAGATGACTTTAGGATTGTTGGAAGAAGAAGAAACAAGAGAAGTAACAGATAGAAATTATTGGGAAACAGTAAGGGGAACAAAAAAAACTGTTGCAATTGCTGATGAACTCTTAAATATGATATCCGAATTTGTACCAGGGTATGAACTAAAGTATAATAAGTTCTACATTGGTTTGGCAAAGGACGAACAACCAGACAACTTCGCAATTTTTAGAGCTAGAAAGAGCAGTTTAAATATGGAGTTAAGATTAAAGCAATCAGATGAGATCGAAAAAATGCTTGAAGAGGCAGGATTAGATTTGATGAATTATGATAAAAAATGGGGGAGATACAGAATAAAACTCTCTAAACAAGAGGTTAACAAACACAAAGAATTAATAACCAGCTTATTGAAAATGGCTTATGGAAAAACAACAGAAGAATGAAACGCCAAAATCTAGCATTGAAATAAATTGGGACATATACAATTTCCTACTCGATGAAGTTTTATCATAGTTGTGTATGAGGGAAGGCCGCCGTAAAATATTTTTATTTGAAAAATAAATTAAATAGTTGTCTAGTCTAAGTTTACCAAGATAATACAGGTGAGTGAAATATGAAAAGCCAAAATAACTTAATAAAAAACATTGAACGGCTTGGGGAAAGATATTGCAGGAGATATCTTGATTCTTGGGATAATAAAAAGTTACAGGATGACTGGTGGGAAGCGCTAAAATTCTTTTTTAGTCATTCGTTTATGAGGGGAAGACGAGATGAATTATCTAATGAATACTATTGTTTTACTATTAGTACCTTGGAAAGTTATTTTTCTTTTTCCGATCAAAATTCAGATAGATTTTATGAGAAATTTAAAGAACAGAAGAAGTATTTTAATAAAGAATTTATTTTGAAATTCAAAAAAGAGAAAAATATTGGTAGAGGAAACAGTATTAAACATGAAGATTTCGGGAAGGAAATGGTAGAAAATAATCCAATTATAAAACTCTTAATCACTCCAAAAAAAATTGAAGTAAAATGGGAAAGTGAAACTTACAATAAAAAGTTATTTTTGGGAAATGACGAGGATATAATGATGGTTTTAGATGTTTTAAAATTTGTTTCAGATGATACACAAAATATTTACAATTATCTAAGAAATACGATAGTTAATTCTGGAGTAAAAACGGCGTATGAAAAGTTAACGAAAATGAGGGCTATTTCAGATAAGATAGCTACCTTCACTATTAGGGATATTGGACTAATTAACTTGGGAACAGTGAACAAAGATTACGAATTGGCATTCCCTGTGGATACTTGGGTGATCAAGATAGCTCATAAATTAGGGTGTAATAGTAATGGTATTAAAGAAATTAAGCAATATCTTATTGAAAAGTGCAAGGATACCGACATAAATCCATTAAAATTTGCAGCAGGACTTTGGTACTTAGGATTTCATTCGCTGGATATATTGCTAAAAAATTGTTTAGATGTAATTGAAATTTGAAGTATTTTTCTTAATGAAAATATAACAAAAGAGAACAATTTCTTGATACGTTAAATAGAGGAAAAACCTGAACCTCTAGAATTATTTCTTATTGCACTTTAATCATATTTTTAAAATACAATATATCAAATGTTGAAACCAAACCCCACTACTCGCCCAATTCAAGAACAATTAGACGAAATGGTTTATCAACTATATGGCTTAGGAGAAACAAACATTTAATTGATATTTTTTAAAAATTTCAAGAGAAAGGAAAAATATAAATATGTATGTTTGATATGTTCAAAATCTTCACCATAAATTAGAAAAAAGAGTTAAAAAATTAAAATTAGAGGATTGGCGCACATTTCACTTTTCTCTAAAACAATTTTGGGGTTTCCTAAAAAGCCATCTTATTTTTGTAGGCGTTCTTGAAGATTTGGAACGTACTTGCCCGTACATGGAGACAAATTCAGAAAAAATTGTTAGAGAATTCAAAGTAATTCAAGTAGATGATGAATTACAAAAATAATAGGGACAGCACCTATTTTCTTAGATAATTAATATTTGCCTTTAAATTAGATAAATCGGGAAGGGGTACCAACTCAATAATCCGGTAACTTTTTGCGAAAAATATATGGGGCCTGAGGAGTTTCTTAACCAGATGGTTGAGGCTTTAGGTATTATTATAGATAGACGTCCTAAAGGAAAACCTCGTAAAATGGAAAGCTAAACCATAGAAAAAATAGGATGTGTCTATTTTAATTATAATGTTAATTAAAAATTATTATCACTGTTCATGGGGTAGTGAGAGAGGATAGCAGAATGATAAGACCTATTGATCCTGACTTTGACAGACTGCCAGAAAACCTAAAACCACAAATAAATGATATCGTTGAATGGGATGATGATTTTACAGGAGAAACCCATCTAGCAGTAGTAACCTGGGTAGAGAGTAACGAGGCAGGCCTAATATATATAACTCCAGAAGGCTACTGTACAGAAGCAAACGATGTAGACAGAGCTAGTTTAAAAGTAATTCAAAAAGTCCCTTGCCGTCAGTTGGCTTGTTTTGAAATATTTTTAAAGCATCAAAATAGATTATAATTTTCAATTCTATAGGAATAAATGGAGTAAATAGGGACGTTTCCCATTTTACTAAAATTATATTTTCAAAAATAATATCAAATAATAAAAGGAGAGCTTTCTATGGCTATTCATGAGAGTGGCGTAAATTACCAAAATCTCATACGAGATTTAGCTGAAATTTATCCTTTTGACGTAGATGAGGTAGTGCTAGTGGAACTCGTTGCTAATGCGTTAGATGCAAAACCTACTCGCATCTCGATTGATTTTGATCCACATAAGAGAATTCTTGTTGTTACAGACAATGGGAAAGGAATGACAGCTTCATATTTTGACCAATATCATGACTTTGCCGCAGGGCTTAAAACTCGAGGAACAGGCATAGGTTTTGCAGGTGTTGGTGCAAAGATTAGCTTTAATATTGCCACAAGAGTTATTACTGAAACATACAGTGAATCGTTTATTGGAGGTTCTAATTGGTATCTACAATCGAAAAAGAAACTGGTGTGGGAAGATATTCAGCCAAAACATTTGCATAAGCACGGAACAAGAGTGGAAGTTATGTTTTCACAAAATGCAACACTTAATTATTCTTCTACAGAAGACATGATCAAACTACTAAAACGGCACTATCTCCCACTTTTGGATAAGGAATATCTTGACTTATATGAACGCTTGGGTTATTACTGCGGTGACCTTAAATTTATAGTCAATGGTCAAGTTATTACTCCAGGAAAACTAATCGAGGATTTTAAGTTAGAAAAAGTAAGGGAATTTTTTCCACAAAAGGCTGGAAAAAGAATCGGCTACGGTATTTTTGGTCTAGCTTCTGTAGAATATCCGCTTGGAGCCAGTATTTGCGGTGTTCTATTGTGTACTTTAGGGAAAGTTATTAAGGCTGATTTATTCAACCAGTTTCCCGGTAGTATTGGAGCGAATATTTTAGGAGTAGTAGAGGTTCCTGGTTTTGCAGAATTCCTTACTACTGCTAAAACTGACTTTATTAGGCGATCAAAACATCGGAAATTCGAGAGCTTATATAATCCAGTTAGACAGGAATTTAAAAGTTGGCTAGGAGAATTAGGTATACAATCCTCAGAAATTTCTGGGACTAATGAGGCAATAAAATTAGAAAAAGAACTTAAAAAACTTTTAGATGATATCCCAGAATTATCCGAGTTTTTTGGATTCCGAACGAGAAAGACTATACTACAACCGGATAATAGTGGAACCACAAAAGCTAGACAACAAGAAGGAATAGAATTGACTTTTCCTATTGGTGAAGGTAAAAGAGGGGAAGGTTTAGGACCGGTGGATGAAGGTGAACAACCTGGACAAGTATTATCAGAAGATAAAAAAAATGGAACTGAACCTGCTAAACCGATTAGCCGGGTTAGTCGTCGAGGGCCTAAGATTACTTTTGTCGAAGCCCCTGATAGAGAGGATCTAGCATGGGTTGACGGAAACAATCTGGTTATAAATAGTGGACACCCTTCGTATGTCAGAGTTCGTTCGGATGCTACAGCAAGAATGCTTCACAATTTATTTGCTATATCAAGTGCAGTACAAAGATTTATGGCAACTGAAAGCGAAATTAAGGAACTCATGTTTATAGATAAAATGATGGCTGCTTGGGGGAAAAAGAAATGATTAAAGATAAGCTAACTTTCGTTTCTTTTGAACCGGTCGATAAACGATTTAGAGCATATTTATCAATGGAGGAATTTATTTTGAGTGATAAAGACCCCGAGCTGATGATTAGAAAAGCTGTTAAAATCTATGAGAACTCTATAATAGAAACGCGTACTTTTATTAAAGAAATTCAGGATTTCAGGAACAATCGTAAACTTTTACCGGCACGTAAAATATGGCAGCTTGGAAATGCGATATTCGAATTGCAAGGCAATTTGAGTAAATTATTTCTTCAGCTTGATGGTCTTTATGATCATCTTGTTCGTGAGTTAGGCGTGAAGAGAAAATGGTTGGAGAAGGTTATTATTTTTCGACGATATTTACCTGATGAAAATGCTATTCCTAAATCGTTGAATTGGGGACGTTGTGAGAAAGGAACCCGGCGAGTTGCAGAAAAATTGAGGAAAGGATTGCCTTTAGGATAGATAAGAATGGATGACAACCAAATTATTTACATTCTAAATATTTTTGCCCAATATAAGCACTGCTTTACCCTCGAAGACCTTTCAAATTTTGCAGAGCCTGATTCTGATAGTGAATTAATTAAACATGCACTTTTAACTGATTCTAGATTTATATTGTTGAATGAGGTAAGCTCTGATAAAAAACATTTCATACCAAAAAGAAGGCTTTTTCAATGGTTTTGCCAATTGAATCTTAAATTAGCACAAGCAAAGCAAACTCGACTTAGCAAACATCAACTGGCAAAACTTATAAGCTTTCTTTGTATTCACGAACGATGGGATACTCCACCAACAGAAGTTATTCAGTTTGGTAAACAGTTTGGATTCATTGGAACTACTTGTACAGAGAATCAATATATCTTTCCCCTTGCTTATGTTTTGTCATTCATGCCGTATAGCTTATCTGAAGTTACCGTTAAGTATATAATAAAGGAGATTTCATCGGATACAATAGATGTAAATTTTCCTTTTAGACATTTTGCTCAGGAGTTAATTCAAGAGAAATTTTCTTGTTTTACTGAAAGGGAGTGCTATATTATAAAAGCAAGAGAAGGTCTTCTAACAGGTAAAAAAATGACACTAGAATGGATTGGGATTCACTATGGTATCACAAGAGAGAGAGTCCGACAGATAGAATCCAAATTCTGGTATAAGCTTCGACATCCAGTCCATGCCCCCACCTTTTCTAGGGCTTTAATCTATAATATTATGAGTAAACAAGGAAGTTTAATGGTCAAAACAAATTCTCCCGAAGTGTTAACTATAAGTTTTCTTTCTAAATGCTCAGGAGTACCTTGTACAACAATCTTACATACCAAAATGTTAATTTTATTGGGAGTTTTACCAGAAGATATTATTTTACCTAAATCCAATAGCTTAATTCCTAAATATGTTGACGTTGCTTCTATAATAAGCCATTGGGAAACAAAAGGTCGACTCTGCCTTATTGAAAGTGATTTGCAGATTCTTGCTGAAAGTATTGCATGGTTTAACCGAAGCCATCTTAATAAGAGACAAAAAGTGTATCTTGCCCTCCGAACTATCGGAAAGCCAGCACACAGCGCTAAAATCACAGAAGTATATAATTCTTTTTTTCCTGATCAACCATCCACTGAGCGCAACATTCATGCTGTGCTCAGTCATGAGAAATATGGTGTAGTTTGGATTGGGATTCGCAGTACATTTGCACTTAAAGAATGGGGCTACGAGCACCCACCAGCAACCCTTTTTGATACTGTAACAGAAATTGTAGAAGAAAAGTATAAAGAGACAGCTAAGCCAGTTCCTTTTACGATAATAGTTGCAGAAATGGGAAAATATAGACAGGTTGTGAGAAACTCCAGTTTAACGATTGCCTCGCATTGCAATCCTAATCTACGTCGCATCGGCAAAAATTCCTTCATACCCAAGAAACATAATGAGGAGACAAAAGAGGAAATTTACGCAGAGGAATTAGATAGAATTCTAAGAGATTTCAAGACAAAAGAGCAAGGTGAGGCAACAATTGCGAATATCCCAAAAAATAAAAAAATAACCGAAAAACCAATAAAACTATCCGATGCTAAAATTAAATACTATAAAGAAATTTTTCAATTATATAAAGAGTTTGGCACGTTTGAAAGAGTTGCAAGGAAAGTAAGTTTAACTAGCGAAAGGGTTCGGCAAATATTAGAAAAAGGGAATAAGAATGGATTATTCGAATATCCAATAAAAGAGGTTCAAATTCCTTCAATTAATAAAACAAAGGAGAAGAGTGAAGAAAGCTTTGAAATTAAAAAAGAGAGAACATTGGAAGTTTTAATTAAAAAAGGTAAAGAACAGGGTTACTTAACCTACAAAGAAGCAGAGAAATATTTAGCTGAAGATATTTTAGATATGAGTAAAGTAGTAGACTTATACGATATTCTAAGTGAATCTGGAATTGAGTTAGTTGAAACTGAGGAAGAGGGTAATTTATTAGTCAAGGATAAAGGCATAGAAGAGAAAGAGGAGAAAGTATATCCTCCCGAAAAGAGATTAAATTTAGAAGTAAAATTGGCAAAAGAATTAGAATTAGACGATTCAGTAAAAATGTACTTGAGGGAAATAGAGCAAATAAAATTATTAACTGCCAATCAAGAGTTAGAATTAGCTAAAAGAATACAAAAAGGAGAACACGAGGCCAAGAAGAAATTGGAAGAGGCAAATTTAAGGTTGGTAGTAAGCATTGCCAAAAGATATGTAGATAAAGGAATGCTATTTCCGGACCTTATACAGGAAGGTAATATAGGTCTATTAAGGGCAGTAGAGAAATTTGACTACAAAAAAGGATATAAATTTAGTACTTATGCAACCTGGTGGATAAGACAGGCAATTACCAGAGCCATAGCAAATCAAGCCAGGACCATTCGTGTTCCTGTTCATATGGTAGAGACTATTAAGAAATTGATAAGGGTGGCACGCCATCTCTTGCAGGAATTAGGACGAGAACCGACGGTTAAAGAAATCGCTGATAGTATGAAAATATCTGAAGATAAAGTAAGGGAGATATTAAAAACTGCCCAGGAACCAGTTTCTTTGGAAACTCCAATGGATATTACCGGGGTGACTAGGGCAAATAGTAAAGCAAGGGAAATATTAAAGACTGCTCAAGAATCATTTCAGGAACCCGTTTCTTTAGAAACCTTAAAAGATTCTATAGAAGATAAAGAATCACCTGCTCTTTCCAAAATTGCTACCCATGCCCTTTTAAAAGAGCAATTGGACAAAGTCTTGGAGACTTTAACTTATCGGGAAAAGAGAGTGTTGGAATTAAGATTCGGAATAACCGGTGGTCATCCCCATACTCTAGAGGAAGTTGGAAAAAAATTTGGGGTGACCAGAGAAAGAATTCGTCAGATTGAAGCGAAAGCACTAAAGAAATTGAGATACCCGACTCGAAGTATAAAATTAAAAGATTATTTAGAATAATGACTAAAATTAAATCAAATAGGCGTACATCCCATTTTCTTAAATAATTAATATTTTACTTTTAAATTAAAAAAATAGAGAAGGTGTGCTAAGTCAATAATTCGTTAACTTTTTATGTAGGGTAACAAGAGTCAGGCTTCACAATTTCACATTATTTAAATTTCTATACTCGATTTAATAATGAAACCATCTCATTTATATTTTGTGAATTTGTGCAAATTTGTGAAGCCTGACTCTAAAAGACACACAGGCTAAAAAAGTCAAGATTTAAAAGGAGATGTTACTATGAAAAAAGAAAAAGAAACTATTACAATAACATGTCCCGAATGTCAACAGAAGAGCACTATAAAAGTAAAACTTACTTCTCCTGCCCTCTATTGGGGTGTCTGTCCAAAGTGTATAACAGAAGAGGGTTTCCATGTTGATATTTTTATCACTACTTATGAAATGAAAAAAATTAAAGAAGAAGAAGCTCAAAAAGAGAAATAGCAGAAAGCTATTGAGGTATACCAGAAAGCGATCGAATTAGATCCTGATAAAGTGTATGCTTACACGAAATAATAAAATAATAGAATAAAATAATAGACACCTATTTTCTTAGATAATTAATATTTTACTTTTAAATTTAAAAAATAGAGAAGGTGTGTCAGGTCAATAATTTGGTAACTTTTAGCGTAAGAGCTACAGGATCTGAGGAGTTTCTTAATCAGATAGTTAAGGCTTTAGGGATTATTATAGATAGACGTCCTAAAGGAAGACCTCGTAAAATAGAAAGCCAAACCATAGAGAAAACAGGATTCCTATTTTCCAAAGTGGGGTTTGGGCAGATTTATTACTACTTGTTTCAGGTATATATGGTTTGATTATCTTAATCAAGAATCGGAAGCTTATCGGGAAAGGATAAAATAATTTTTAAAAATTTTGGTGGGCTTTGGAAAGTTTATCAGGAGACGATCCTTTGACAAGGTTTTGCTGTAGGGGGCGGATTTATCCGCCCCGCATTATTACTTATAATTTATCAATCCCATGTTGTTTAAGCCACTCCTCAAATCCACCTTTTTCCTCAAAATATTCTTTATCATAATTTTCTTCTAACTTTTTTATCTGGGCAGCGAGAAGGGGTTGTTTATGAACTAGTTTATCTATCTTTTTTTCAAAATGGGTGCTCTTTACCGACAAATCGGTCAAATCAATATCTATTTTCAATAACTGTACTAGTTTCTCAGTAACTGCTTTTATCCCTTTGGGGTTTTGGGTCTGTATATAAACTGGTATTTCGACTACAAAATTGGTCATCTCTACTCCTTTTTCCGGAGAAAGCCTGGTCAGTAAAGTAGTAAGGCTTGCTGGACCCTGATAATTGGAAAACCTAATCACACTCTCTTTAAGTTCTGCTTTTTGCTTTTTACCAGATACAGAACAGGATATTCTTATCCCCCTGGTGTGGGGAGTTGGTCCAGCAACACTGCCCACAAAATAAATCTTTTTCACTCCAAATTCTTGGGCTATTTTAAAGATACAATTAGCATATTCGTCCCAGTTAATATTCGGTTCTTTACCGGAAAATAAGATTAAATTATTCTTTTCATTATAGAAAAATTCATTTTGAGGATATTGGAAATCAGTTATCAGACCATCTTGAATTTTAGTATAAGGCCTAAATTGAGCGGTTTCCTGCATTGCCCCGGGAAAATTAAAAAGATAAAACTTTTGGGCATCTATTTCAGCAAATTTATTGGCTTGTAGTTTAAATCTTAAATATTGTATAGTGCCAGTAGAGACATCTCCTCCATCCATCCAACCTGAAAAACCTATAACCAGACGCGGATTTTTTAATCGTGGCCTACTATAAATTCTTAAGCTTTCCATTTCCATCCTTCCTTTCCTTTTTAAAGTAAAAATAAATTAAAAAAGCCAAACCTATAAATATTCTATCATAATGGGATAAAATTCCGAAACGCTATTGTTCGGATTCAATAAATCAAACCTCCATATCTGTCATTTCCGTGTAAATAGGAATCCATAAAAATGTCATTTAATCAAAAACTTTCCCAAAAAAGCAGGATTTCCCCTCAACTTTGTCGAATATAAAAAATTAAATAAATAGCGGTATATCCCATTTTATTAAAATATTAATATTTTACTTTTAAATTAGATAAATCGGGAAGGTGTGCCAAGTCAATAGCTCGGTAGCTTTTAGTGAAAAACCTATGGGGTCTGAGGAGTTTCTTAACCGGATGGTTGAAACTTTAGGCATTACTGTAGATAGAAGTTGTGGAGCCCAACCCCAGATCCTCCTAATTTCCAGCCCTTTGGCATTTTGCTTAAGGGTTTTTTTATTTTTAAAATAATTTTTAAGAAAAAGAAGGATTTTTAAATAGACTTATAGTACAATGTAATGGATTTATCCAAAAAGAT
>SDBS01006715.1_pt1 | contig 11186 bp, 5 predicted proteins | sample 2277091 | NCBI WGS metagenome assembly SDBS01 (sample SAMN10404972, study PRJNA504765) | marine sediment metagenome | isolation source: marine sediment core GS10_PC15, 163 cmbsf | place: Arctic Ocean: Southern Knipovich Ridge | collected 2010 | reverse complement strand
GACGGCAGTCAAAAGGGGTAGCAAAGGCCGTCACCTGGAACTCTGCGCTTCTACCACAGGCTGGCCTGGGAAAGGGAGCCGAGTCGAAGTGCGGCGATATGCAGCCGACGTGGTTGTCATCCATATACACGTTAAACCCGTCAATCGCCTCCCGGTCTCCATCCCATGTCCAGTGCAGATACACGTCGCTGCCACCAAGTGCCAAGTAGGTGAGAATCGGCGGCGAGAAGACCGCTTCTTCGCACGAGCCGGCGCAGATGCGATACAGCGCTCGGAACTCGTTCTCACCCCCACTGGACCTCGCCTCAATCTCATGCCCATCCCAGTCCAAAGGATCGTGGCTCGCAGTGTAGGAACCCAGGGGGATGAGGTATCCCGTTGCGTCACCCGGTCCGGGGCCGGCCTCTTCGTAGGACACCAGACCCTCGCATTCCACATGTACGTCCAGGGGCCCGTCAGCGGGTACCAGGACTCTGACACTGCCCAGGTCCTCCGGCACGTCCCAGTACCTCTCGCCCGCCGCCAAGAAGGGACCGTACTGCTCCTCGGGTGCCCCGGCCAGGCTGACATAGCAGTAGATAGAGTTGTAGTCATCGAATACCTGGAACTCGTATACCTGAACCTCAACATAGGTCGTTTCTTCTGCTCGGTACAGGGCGCGGAGAAACGGACCAACGTCGAGGAGTTCGCCGATCCCGCCGTCCTCCTCGTCGACTCCCCCGTCGGGCGGCGGACAGCCACTGGGGGGCTCGCCGGGGTCCTCAGCGCACTCATCGTCGGGGTCGGGGACGCCATCCCCGTCGCTATCCACCATGTCGGTGTCGGGAGCACCATCCCCGTCGCCTTCATCCCCGGGCACATCGTCGGCATACGGGCATCCATCGAGCTCGGGCACACCTGGCACTTCTGGGCAGCGGTCATCCAGGTCGCGAGTCCCGTCACCATCCAAGTCGGGGCAGCCACCGTGCTCCGGCAACCCCCACTCCTCGGCGCACTCGTCATCCCCATCGGGGATGCCATCGCCGTCCAGGTCTCCCTCGACCGTACAGCCATCATGCTCGGGCAGGCCTGGTACCTCGGGGCACGCATCTTCCGCATCGGCCACCCCATCCCCATCGGCGTCGGGGCAGCCGTCCGTGACAAAGGAGCCTGGATCGTCTGGGCAGGCATCTACCTCATCGAGGAGACCATCGCCATCACGATCCCCGTCGCCAGGCGACGGACAGCCCTCCGCTTCGGGCAAGCCCGCCTCGTCAGGGCACGCGTCCTCGGCGTCCGGGATGCCGTCACCATCCCTGTCAGGGCAGCCGTTGGCGGCCTCCCAGCCTGGCTCATCCGGACACAAATCAACTCCATCGCCCAGTCCATCACCGTCTCGATCTGCTAGCTCGATGACCTCTACGTTGACCGAGGCCTGGGCTTGGGCACCCTCGGAGTTGAAAGCCCTAGCGGTTAACGTATGAGTCCCGGGGGAGAGAGGCTGCCAGTGCGTCAGCAGAGGCAAGGGCGAGATACCTCCAGGGAAGGTGCTTCTCTTGGCCTCAAGCAACTCGCCGTCCACCCACAACTCGACGAGGGTCACCTTTGCCTCATCACGGGCGATGGCTCGAATGGCCACCCTCTCCCCCACCTCTACCTGCTCTCCGTAGCGAGGTGAGTCGATCAGCACGACGGGCTTGGCCTCCGCCGTTGGCACAAGGAAGAAGTAAGCCAATCCGCCAAGCACGGCTGCCACGCAGCAGAGCGCCAACAGTACGAGGACCGGAACGACCACCCTTCTTCTCATGTCACAACTCCGCTCCAAGACATTCGAGGACAGTCCGTCTCCACAGAGGCCAGTGTTTCTGACACCAGTGTCGGTCCCTAGCGCGCCTACACGGTCCCAACGTCACCCAAGGCTCGCTGGGTTAGATGACTCTTCCGATATCACCGTCCGATTCTACCGTCGCAGTCGAGGACGCTTGTCATGGAGGCCGGCAACCGGATCGTACTTCGGCCCGGTGAGGCTAGCCCCCCATCCAGTCCCAGATTCTCATGGTGACCTGCACGCGACAAGGCACCACTATGTCATAACTGGGCCAGATGTAGAAGTCGGTGTCGTGTACGTCATCATACTCAAGAGTGGACTCGCCGCTGCAGAGCAGCACATCTCCACGGTCGCGATGATACTCCCAGATGTTGAACCCGAAGGTCAGAGCGTCTCCTTCAGGAAGCGAAACCATGGCGAACGTCGAAGATGGGGCATCATAACTACACCCGGAGCATCCAGACTGTAATTGCCCAATCGCATGGAACATCTCTCCCATCAGAGTGTTTCCCGCAATATAGTGGCCGCACTCGGTGCCGTAGAAGCCGCAGATAGACGAATCGGCGCCATCAAAGGAGAGCACTTCTTCGTTGGCCCAGAAGTCGCCGTAGATGGGACCCCTCCGGTCCACGGCCGGAATAGGTCTGAACCACTCGAAATCGACAGTCACGGTGCGCCCACGCGCGCATGGCCCGACGTCCACGAGCGCGATATTGCTCTCAGGCGATTGGGCCCCGTCACTGGCGCGATAGGCATTCACGGACCACTCGCAGGTGTATAGGCACGTGGGCTCGAAAGCCAGGATCGAGATGAGACGGTCGGTTTTCGGAGCGCGCAGCACCGCGCCCTGCCACCAATCGCCGCGACGATTGTAGCAGTTATATCGGATCCGGAACTCATCTATAGATTCCTCGTCCCCCTCCCACTGCCATGCAATCCATCTATCCACGAACTGCTCATTCAACCATGTGCCCACCTGCCAGGCGAAGGGCGGCGGCAATGGTGACTCCTCGCACGAACCCTCACAGATGCGATAATCGACCACGAAGGTCAAGCCGAAGGGCTCCTCCTCCCTCTCCGATCTGCCTTGCAGCCTGCGTCCATCCCACTCCCTGGGGTCATGCTCTTGCCGGAGGACCCCCAGATGGAGGGGCGGCTCGTCTCCGACGTAGGCCTCGCACTCCATGAACACCTCAAGCGGCTCATCCTCCGCTGTCTCCACGACTAAGCTGTTCTCGCCGCCCAGGTCCGTGGCGATGTCCCACCGAGTCCCTCCCTCCAGTTCATAAGGACCATACTGCTCCAGGTAGTCCCCCACGCCGACGTAGCAAGCGACTTCGTCGTACTGCTGGCCCAGGAGGAACTCCAGCCCTTCGACCTCGACGATGACCAACAGCTTCTCCAGCGGGAACGCCGGGATCGGCCCCAGTGGACCTTCCGGCGCCTCATCCTCGTCGGAGGTACCGTCGCCATCCAGATCGTCTCCGTGGCCAGGTGGTGGGCAACCATCGTGTTCAGGCAGGCCTTCCTCATGATCGCAGCGATCGACGTCGTCGGCTAGGCCATCACCGTCGGTGTCTGGAGCGCCAGAGTCAGGCGCACCCCGGTCCTCTGGCCGTCCTGGCTCGTCAGGACGGATGTCGTCCCCATCACGAACGCCGTCTTCATCTCTGTCGGGGCAGCCGTCCTGTTCGGGTGAACCTGGCTCGGCCGGACAGTCGTCATCAACGTCGCCGACACCGTCGCCATCCAGGTCCGGGCAACCGTCGAGCTCGCTCAGCCCTGGGTCTCCTGGGCACTGGTCGAGCTCATCATGAACACCGTCGCCGTCCCAGTCCCCTGGTACGGAGCAACCATCATGCTCTGGCAGCCCCGGTTCGTCAGGGCAGGCATCGTCGGGATCGGCCACGCCGTCCCCATCTCGGTCCCCCTCCGTAGCCGAAGGGCACCCCTCGGCCTCCGGCACGCCTACCTCGTCGGGGCAGGCATCGTCAGCATCGCGGACGCCATCTCCGTCCCCGTCTGGGCAACCGCCCGACGGGCCAAACCCGGGCTCATCGGGGCATGAATCACCTTCGTCGGGCACGCCATCGCCGTCCCTGTCCGCCACCTCATAGGCTTCCACGGTAACCGAGGAGTAGGCGCGGGCGTCCTCAGTGTTGAAGGCTCTCACGCTGAGAGTGTGAGAGCCAGGTGAGAGGGGCTGCCAGTTAGCAACCAGCGGGAAGGGCGAGGTGCCCTCAACCAAGCTGCTGTTTTGGGCTTCCCGCAACTCGCCATCCGCCCAGAACTCGACTCGCGCCACGCTCGCACGATCACGAGCGATAGCGTGGATGGACACCGTCTCGCCCACCTGCACTAATTCGCCCTGAGTGGGCGAACTGATCAGCACTACCGGCTTCGTGACAGCTCTTGGCCACCAGAGATACAACAGACCGCCAACCACGGCTGTCGCGCAGCAGAGGGCCAACAAGACGGCCACCAGGACCAGCACTCCTCGTCTCATTCTCTTACACTCCTTTGTCCCAAGGTACTCAGGGCATCCGCACTCGCCCGGAAGGCACACCCCTACAGACGCCAGTCTTGGTCAGATGCGGCCAATCGCCGGCCTACCAGCCGATAGTGGATAGCAGGACCGTCAACTCGATATTGCGGTCCTCGATCACGCAATAGCCCGGGACCAAGCACTCGCCCGAGGTGTCCTCGGAGATGTCCTCGGCAGCGATCGTGTACTCGGCATCGAAAAGCGTGTCGCTGGGGTTATCCTCATCACTGTCGTAGATCGACCCTCCGAAGGTCAAATCATCATCGGGACCCAGGTCCACCGTGACCTTGTTGTCTGAGGCAACGTAGTAGTTCGGGCATCCCCCTCCCATGCAGTTCATGCGATCCCAAATCCACTCGAAGATGTCGGTGATCCGGTACGCTCGACCGTGGTCCAGCCGATAGCCCCTGGTCTCCTCCCCCCACCATGAGCCAGGATCAACGGCGTCGAACTCGAGCCTGTACACCCGGCCGCCGGCATTGACCCGGAAGTGGCCGAAAATGGGACCCACGTCGTCGTGATTCCGCTCGTCACCTCCCAGGTGGCCCGTCTCCAGGGTATAGAACTCCACCTGTACGGTGCGCGGGCACGGCCCACCATCCCAGAAGACGGTGTTGCTGCGAGGCGATTCCCCCGCGCGACCCCGAACCGTCGCCTGAAACTCCCGGGTTTCACCGCAGGCTGGCTCATACCAACGGACTGAGCAGTTATTCCTGTCCAGCGCCACCGGAAAAGCGTAATTACCGTCGATGTACACGTTCCACCCAAAGACGTCAGTCGGTGGGTCGTCTGCCCACTGCCAGATAATGACCAACAGCGTGTCTGCCCCAGTGGTCACCAACTCGACAAGAGGTGGCACATACGCCACCTCCGCACAGGAAGGGGTACAGATGCGGAACTTCACCTCGAACCAGTCATCCGGGTCACCCCTTCCGGACCTGCCCGTGATCACATGTCCATCCCAGTCCTCCACCGGGTACCCGATAGAGTCTGGGTCCTCGGGGTCTGGCTCCCCCCCGATGAACACACCGAGGTTATCCTCAATGGTCTCAGGGATGCACTCACCGTCCCGACAGACCTCCCCTTCGTGGTGACCCTCGCACTCAACGTAGACGGGGAAGTAGTGTTCGTCGTCGAACGCAGTCACCAACCTGCCCATGCTCGCGGGGATGCGCCACTGGGTCTCGCTTAAGGGATCGAAAGGCCCCTCGTGAAGGGGATCGTGGCGACCGACGCGTACGTAGCAGGAGATGCTGTCATACTCCTGCCCCACCGTGAACTCCAGGGCCTGGAACTCGACGGATACTTCCTCCTTTGGTGTTAGCAATTCAAATATGGGCCCCAAGAAGAACACACCATCAAAGGGGCCTATCGGGGCCACCTCGTCGTCGGCGATGCCGTCGCCATCGGCATCCTCTGCCCCACCAGGAGGAGGACAGCCAAAGTGCTCGGGCAACCCTTCCTCCTCGTCACATTCGTCAACATCGTCAGCTACCCCATCCCCATCACTGTCCGGTCCACCTGTATCCGGCGCGCCATGATCCTCAGGTGACCCCGGCTCCTCAGGCCGTAGATCGTCCACATCAGCTACGCCATCCCCATCACTGTCCGCACAACCACCGAGCTCCGGCAGCCCCGCCTCGTCCACACAGGCATCATACCTGTCTGCAACTCCGTCACCATCATCATCCGCGCAGCCTGAGTGCTCCGCTAACCCCCACTCCTCAGGACACTCGTCCTCCTCGTCCGCTATACCATCGAAGTCAGCGTCCCCTTCCACCGGACAACCATCATTCTCCTGCCAGCCTACCTCACTCGGGCACGCATCCTCCGCGTCACCTACCCCGTCTCCATCCGCATCAGGACATCCCTCCGCCACAGGCGCCCCCGCTTCATCCGGACACGCGTCTACCTCATCTACCACTCCATCACCATCACCATCACGCTCGCTGGGCGCTGGACATCCATCTCCATCCGGCAACCCCGCCTCTTCCGGACACGCATCCTCCGCGTCCGGGATCCCGTCCAAGTCACCGTCAGGGCAGCCGGCAGAACCCCTCCACCCCAGCTCATCCGGACATGAATCGGCCTCGTCAGCCACGCCATCCCCGTCTGCATCCGCCTCCGCTATGGCCTCCACTTCGATCGATGCATGCGCTCGCTCACCCTCAGCGTTGAAAGCCCTGGCAATCAGCCTGTATGTCCCACCAGTCTCCGGCTGCCATTGGGCTGCCAGCGGAAAGGGCGATGTACCCCCAGGCAGAGCGCTGGCCTGCGACTCCAGCAACTCCCCGTCTACCCATAACTCCACGCGGGTCAACTTCGTCTCGTCACGGGCCAAGGCGTGGATCGTCACCGTCTCCCCCACCGCTACCCTCTCCCCGTACCTCGGTGACTCAATCAGTACCACAGGCCTCGCTGCCCCCCGTGGCCACAGAAGATACGCCAACCCGCCAACCACGGATAGCACCACGCACAGAACCAGGAGAACACCCACCACAGTCAGCGTTCTGCTTCTCATTCTCTTATCCTCCTTTGCTCCACCATCGTTAGGGTAGGGAGAGCTGTCAACAAGTCTGAGACTCCCCGCGCTCTACGATCTCACAACTGCCACAATCTATGAGACTACAACGGCGAACCTGCTGCCTACACCTCGTAGGACAGGTTGGCAACCTGTCCTACGGTCTAGGTGATCTCCACCGTGAACTCGGCCCAAGCTGACCAGGGGCCCATGTTGCCCAGGCCATCTTCGGCCACACTCCTACTATATGGGGCAGTCGAACATAGACTCGGTGTGAGTAGCCGAATCACTGCAGTTCATCAGATCCACCATGTCACAGGCCCTGATACGCCACTCAAAGGTGGCCGACTGCCCTCCAAGATCGGGAAGTGAGTAGCCCGTGCGATATGTGGTGCCAGAGACCAGTTGCATACCCCCAGACTGGTCAGGTCCTCCGTCGACGGAATAGATCAGCTTCACCCAGAGCACCCCCGAAACATCGCTCACGTTCGCCTGAAACTGATATGGTTCCAGGCCTCGGCACTGATTCCCATCGGGTGCCCACATCTCCTGCGGGCCTGCCTCATTCTGGATCAACGGGCCCTCCGTATCTGGCGGCGGGGGGGTCGGCGCCTCCGTCACATTCACCCGCACCGTAGCCGTGTCCTCCCCTCCCGGCCCCTCAGCCCGCAACGTGTAGGTCCTCGTCACATCCGGACACCTCTGCCTGGAATCGTGGTAAACTACCCCCTCCCCCTCGAAGTATACCGCGCTGATTACACCCTCCACCGCCCAACTCAGCCTGCTGCATTCGCCAGCCATGATCCTGCGTGGATTGGCCTCGAAAGAGACGATGGTCGGCCCAGGCGGTGGAGGCGTTGCCGTGGGAGGTTCCCGGGTCACCGTAGGCGGGCGCGGCGTCCCGGTGGATGGCGGAGTAGACGTTGGGGACACCCCCGTCGCCGTGGCCGACAAAGGGGTCCCGGTAGGTGGCACCGTACTCTCTACCGGTGTGGGGTTGAGAATGAGATCTGGCGGCTCGCCAACCACCGTGACCGACACCCTGTCGGGGTTGGTCGCCGCGCCGGTCATATCGAAGGCCACGACCGATAGGACGTAATCCCCGGGTTCGGTGGCCAGCCATTCCATGGAGATCTCGGCGAACTGCTCTCCTGGCTGTGCAGGTGCAGCAAGTCGATACGGCTCCCCGTTAACTGCAAGCTGCACCTCGGCCACGCCTTCCCGCGAGAAGGCATGGCAGGTCACAGATACGGTGGTCTCCGGAAAGAACTTGGACCCGTCCAAGGGGAAGTCTATCCACACTCGCGGTCCGGTCTGCACCGGCGCACAGGAGAGGATTCCTGCGGTCAAAGCCAGCGGCGCCACGCGGAGAATCAGCTTAGACAAGAGAGCACGCACCCTCATTTCTCACCTCCTGGTATCTCACTCGACCCTGCGACACTGTGAACGCTGCCACAAGCTGGAACGGTGGTTATCACACGACAGCGCCTCCAGCTGTCCATTTGACGATCTCCCAGTCACCCGTTATCTAAACGAACCAACAACCGAGAGGGCACAATGCTGATCGCAACGGTGCGGCGAGCACACAGAGGGCCTTGGGCCTTCTTGTCGTGCTTTCGTCTCCCGCTCTGAAGCGCGTAGTTGATGGCTGTGGACTCCATGATTCGACTGACACAACTTCCCGCACCGACCCGTCCGAAGATTGGCCGCACCCCCTCACTCAGAACAGAAGCTTACCGCTGCCCCCCGGCCTCGACCAGCGCTCAATTGCGAAACACCTCTTTGTCGCCGATTATCACACAGTCTTCATCCCGGAACATGAAGCTACCGGTGCGTATCGCCCGGGACCGGATGGTGTGGTGTTCATAGAGAAGCCATTGGCCGCCACCGCCGCAGTCACAGTCCCCGATCGCCCCGCTGATGGTCAGATCATCATCTGGGCCTAGCTCAACAGTCACAGAATTGCCGTCAGGAGCGTCATAACGATCACCTTCGCAAGGCGATCCGCCCCACCCACCGCCCATACAACCTAGCTTCTTCCGCCAGATCCACTCGAAGATATCATCCTGGATGTAATACTCGGGGTGCGGGCTCAATCTAAGGCCCTTGCACCACCCCCAGCAATCTGCCGGGCGACAGCATGCATCGAACTCCAGCCAACGAGAGGAGGGTGCAGTCCAGAAGGCTCCGTCGATAGGCCCCACCCGGTGGTCCCCCTCGTCCCCAGGCAGGTCGTGAGTGATCAGTCTCTCGAAGGTGAGTTGCACGGTGCGGGAGCACGCCGGGCCCCGCGCCACCCCAGTATTGCTCGGGGGCGATTCATACGGGCCATCATACGCGGTCATGTAGAACTCGTACGTAGTGTCGCAAGGTGGTGGGGTGAATGGACCGATCAGACCGAAATTCCCCGACTCGTCTTGCCTGATCTGGATGCCGGCGCCATACAGGTAGAATCCATCAATGCTGGTTGGGTCTCCCTCCCAAGACCAGATGACCCAGTCATCATATACCCTCACATAAGGTGGAGATGGCAGTAGTTCCACCGGCCCGTCCCTGGGTGGGCACCTGAAGCTACAAATACGATAGGTGATGTCGAACCAGGCTCCCCCATCCCCCCGAGGACCGCCGAGTGATCTCAACTCGTTGCGTTCACCTGGTAGGACAGGTCACCATCCTCTCCTACGCGCTATGGAAGCTCCACGCCGAATTGACCCCAGCTTGACCAGGGACCCACGTTCCCGACGCCATCCTCCGCTCGCACGGCCCAGCGATACTGCTGCCCACACTCCAGCCAAGCAGCCGCGATGGTGAGATCGGTGTCACTCGTCGTCCAGGCCCCAGACTTGTATGTCCCTGTCACCTTCTCCACCTTGACGTAGTAGGTGTTGATGCCGCTGGGGTCGCTGGCCGGATTCCAACTCAGTGTCACGGCTCCGCAGCCCACCTCAGCGCCACCCGTTGGGCTCATTCCACCTGGTGCAGGCGGCCCTTGCGTGTCGGGTGTGGGGCTGGGCGGCTCCGTAACGTTCACCGTAGCGTCAGCGGTAGTCTCGCCTCCCGGCCCCAAAGCTCGCAGGTTGTAGGTTGTGGTGGCATCGGGACACATCTCGCTGGAGTCATGATCGTAAACGCCTTCTTCGCCGAGGTACACCGCGCTGATATGCCCCTCGACTGCCCAGCTAAGCGTGGTGCACTCTCCTGCTGTCACCGAGGGCGGATTGGCCTGGAAGGAGGCGATGGTGGGAGGAAGGGGCGTTGCCGTTGGCGGAGGTGGGGTCGCCGTGGGAGGCAACGGAGTCCCAGTCGGCGGTGGGGAAGTGGCCGTCGGGGGAGGTGGCGTCGCTGAAGGAGGCCCGACACTGGCCGTTGGTTCCTCCGGCGTCTCTGTGGCCGGGGGTGGTGTCTCCTCGGCCCCGGGCGTCAAGATCAACCGCGGTTCCTCGCCGGTTACCCTCACGGTGACGCTCGCGGGGTTGCTCGCCTGACCATTCGCGTCGAAGGCCGTGACCGACAGGAGGTAGGTGCCGGGTTCGTCGGCAAACCACTCCGTATTGAGCTCGACGAACTCCTCTCCTGTCAAGTCAGGCGTGACCACCCTGTAGGGCTGCATATCCACCGCCAGATGCACCTCGGCCACACCCCCCCTGGCGTAGGCGTGGCAGATCACGTCCACTGTGGTGCCCACATTGGTTTCGTAGCCATCTCGGGGCCAGTCGATCCAAGCTCGGGGTCCCGCTTCCACAGGGGCACAGGAGAGGATTCCTGCCATTAGGGCCAGTAGCCCTAGGGGAAGAATCGCCCTCGATAACACGCGCCGTGCGTTCATCTCCACCTCCTCTTCTATGGGCTCTGACACCGAGGAGAGAGCGTGGTTCCTAGAGGCGCTGTCCTTCCGGTCGCCCGCTCGGAAGGCTCTGGATCTGCCGCAAACCAGGCTCTCGATGTGATGACACTTATTATACTGCAACAGGGAAAGCGCGTCAACTGAGGCTGCCGGTGTCGGGCGACATCCATCATCGCTCACATCCACAGAAGCGTAGGGCTGCCAGGGCCAGGGTGCGGACCGCCGCCACAAGATCATCTACCGGCACATACTCGTCCGGCCGGTGGGAGGCGCGTACATCGCCAGGCCCGAAGAGCACCGTCGGCGTGTCACCCACGTTGACCAGCAGCCGCATGTCGGCTCCGTAGGTCATGCCCTCCACCCGAGTTGCCTGACCGGTGGCATCCCCGAAAGCACCGGTCACGCTCTCTACCAAGGGATGATCCGCGGGGATGCGTGCGGGGTCGAATTGTCCGCCCCACCACTCGAC
>SDBS01006714.1_pt1 | contig 11186 bp, 11 predicted proteins | sample 2277091 | NCBI WGS metagenome assembly SDBS01 (sample SAMN10404972, study PRJNA504765) | marine sediment metagenome | isolation source: marine sediment core GS10_PC15, 163 cmbsf | place: Arctic Ocean: Southern Knipovich Ridge | collected 2010 | reverse complement strand
GCCGACACCTTTCTTATGCAGGGTGCCAAGATGGCTCTGGCTAAAGCTGGCCGCGGCGCTGCGTAATATGCCCTGAGACTCAATATCTCAACTGGGGAACCGAATATAGGTTTGGAGTGCAGACCTCAAAAATCAGTCCTCACCCCGCTCAAGTTGTCTCAGTCTTCCCTCCCCAATACCAAAGTGATGGGCTATCTCATGCTTCACCACCCGGTGTATCTCGGCAGTAATCTCAGCCTCATATCTACATTTAGCCTCAATCGGCTTCTGGAATATAGTTATCTTATCCGGAGCCACCAGCCCGTAGCGGTGGCCTCGCTTGGTCAGGGGCACACCCTGGTAAAGACCCAGCAACGTTTGCCCCCGCCTCAACCCGACACTGGCTATTTGACCTGGAGACGGCCAATCCGCCACCACCACATCAATATTTTCCAGCCTAACGCAAAACTCCTCCGGCAGACTATCAACCGCCCTGATTACTAGCTCCTGAAACCTTTCTCTGTCCACAGTCCCACTTCCTGAATTCTAGCGTGGTTTATCACCCTTTATCCAATCTAAATGAGGGCTGAGATTCTTAAGGCTTAACCTTTGGATGTCATTCAGGACTAATCTTCCAGTTGTGTATACTTGCTCCCCCGCCGATAGATAAAGATATGCGAGAACTCTGAGTCGGCGGCCGCCCCGTGCCAGTGCTTCTCCCCGGCCGGGATGAAGATGACATCACCCGGTGTCACCATCCTCTCTTCCTGTTCTGTAGCTACGATGCCGTTCCCTGCGGTAACAATGAGAATCTGCTCACTATCATGAGCGTGGAACTTAAGCCTTACTCCCCGCCCAAAGTTGACCACATTCATCTCGTACTCGCTACTATAGGGCAGGATAGCTTGCCTCGTAACATCCTCGGACGTGAACAGAGGATTCACAAACGGCTCCTTCGTGACTTCGTTTATCCGACTTACTTTCACTGGTATCCTCCCTTACTAATCAATCGTCTCTATATCGTTGGCACCGGTGCCATTTCATACGCGCTGCTCTTAAGATAGTCTATCGCCCACTGGATAGCCTCCTCTCCTTCAAGCTCAAGCTCATAATCAGGGTCTATCCCTTTACCCTCGATGAGACGACCATTAGGGGTAAGCCAGCGAGCCGTGGTAATATAAAGTCCGGAGCCGTCGCTAAGCTGACGCAGGATATTAACGCTGCCCTTGCCAAAGGTGGTCGTACCCGCAACGGTAGCCCGCTCGTAATCCTGCAGCGCCCCAGCCAGTACTTCACTACCGCTGGCACTAAATTCGTCCACCAAAACAACCAAAGGCAGGTCGGTAGTAACCCGCTTACGTTCAATAGAGATAGTGGAATGCTCTCCCTGATTATTCACCACATCGACCACTGTGCCCTCGGTCAAAAAACGGCTGGCGACATCAACCACCGCCGGTAGAATACCGCCGGGATTGCTACGCAGGTCAAGGATAATGCCCGTAGCCGCCTCACGGGCTATGCTCTCCAGCACCGGCGATAGTTCGCCGTCAGTGCGTGCCGAAAAATGGGTAATATTAATATAAGCAATGTCTTCCCTCATCTCAAAGCTAACACTGGATAATTCAATTTCAGCTCTAACTATCTCGATTTCCACCGGCTCGGTCTCGCCTTCGTGAAGAATAAGGAGTCTCACTGGTGTCCCTTTGGAACCGCGGACCAGAAGCACCGCCTCAGCCAGGCTCATCTCCAGGGTAGGTTCATCGTCAATTTCTAGGATTTTATCGCCGGCCCTGATACCCGCCTTATCTGCCGGCGAATCAGGAATAGGCGCAATAATGACTAGCTGGTCGTCCCTAATAGCCACATGAGCACCAATACCCTCAAATTTACCTTCCAGGTCGCTCAAACTCAGTTGGTACATTTCGGGGTCTAGATAGGCAGTATAGGGGTCATCCAGTGCCTCCACCATACCGATGATAGCTCCCTGGCTCAGCTTGCCAGCATCAAGGCTATCCTTCTCCACATAGTCTTGCAAAATGATGTCCCATACCTCCTCCACGATATCCAACCCCTGAGCGGAGCCTGAGCCAGTATTATTAGGGGGAGTATCGGTGGCAGGAGGAGTATTAGTGACCGGGCTGCAGCCAGCCACAAAGGACAGGGCAAGACCCACCAGTAATAGAACGATAACCGCGATTCTTGCTACTTTTGACATCAGACCTACTCCCCCATAAAGTGATTTATTTAGGAAATTTAACAGGTTACTTAATGAAGATTATGATTGAGGTAGAGATAAACAAGTAATATCAGATTCAGGCACCGGCAATCTATGAAAGTCGGTCAAGTAAACCTGTAAGCCGAGTTCTGTACTCCGAACTATCGGAGCGGTGACCATCTATCTAGCCCTGATGTTACCACCAGGGTCAAGCGACCTACCCGGGACAGGCCGGGCGTCCCTCAGTCCCTCTGTTTGGTCTTGCTCCGGATGGGGTTTACCCAGCCGACTGGTCACCCAGCCGCTGGTGAGCTCTTACCTCACCATTTCACCCTTACCCCATTTAGATGAGGCGGTATGTTTCTGTGGCACTTTCCGTAGGGTCACCCCTCCTGGGCGTTACCCAGCATCCTGCCCGGTGGAGCTCGGACTTTCCTCCCGCCTTTAAGCGAGCGGTCACCCGGTTCACTTGACCTATTTTTATACTATGCCTAGAGAGCGCTAAAGTCAACTATTAACCCCATAATTATTATCTCCGAGCGAGAGCAGCGGTAGTCACTTGAAGACAGCATTGGCCAGCCTATCCGCCTCGGTGTTCTGCTGGCGCGGGATATGGGTGATGGTGAAGCCCCCCAGCCGACCCAGCAATCTCTTTGCCTCTTGATATAAGGGCTTAAGGGCGGCGTTCTTTACTCGATACTTGCCATTTATCTGCTTTACTACTAGCTCTGAGTCCAAAAATATACTAGCCTCAGTGGCACCTATCTTGATAGTCCCTCTCAGGGCGGCGATGAGCGCCCGGTATTCAGCCTGATTATTGGTTGCCCAGCCAATCCCCTGGGAGATAGAAGCCAGCAGTCGCCCCTTTTCATCTTTTATCGTGGCCCCAATAGCAGCCGGGCCGGGGTTACCTCGGGAGACACCGTCAGCATGTATTATTACCCCTTTTGGTTCCAATCTTTGTAACCCTATCCCCTTTATCCCCTTTCCCTTAATTAAGGGGAAGGGGAAGATTTATTAAGAGGGGCTTCGTCCCTCTTAAACTCCCCAAAATGGGGCTCAACGCTAAGCCAAAAACAGGATACGTCCACAGCTACTGCACTGCATTAAACCGCCGCCCCGGGCTCGCTGTAGCTCAGCGTTGGATAGCGCTATGCGACAGCCCCAGCATACCCCCTGCTCCACCTTAGCCACTGCCGTTCCCTTCTGCTTCTTGAGTTCACCATAAAACTCAACCACCGTAGGGTCAACCTGGGCTGACATCTCCTCCCGCTTCTGCTTGAGATTGGCCAGCATGACTCTTAGCTGCTCCATATCAACTTTAAGCTTTCGTTGCTGGCTCTGCCACTCAGCCTCCAGAGTTTTAAGCTCACTCTTCAGAGTTTTGGTATTGGCGGTGGTCACCTCAACCTGCTCCATTAGCTCCAGCGTCTTATCCTCTAGCTCGCTACGTCTGGCTTTCAGTATTTCAATCTCATGCTGAAGGTTAGCCAGTTCTTTCGGGTTTCTTACCCGACCACTATATAGTTCCTCTTCAACAGCAGTTAGCTTAGTTGTGATGCCATCTATTTCCCATTCCATGGAATGCTGCCCGTGCTTTAGCTCTTCCAGGTGCTGACCTTCCATGCCAAGTTGGCGACGAACCGTAAGCACCATCTGACTTTCCCCAAGCTGACTTGATAGCTGCTTGAGAGCCTGCCCATGAGACTCAAGCTCTAAATCAACCTCTTGTAGCTCGTAAAGCTGTTTGGCAACACCCATTTTTGGCTCCGTCCCATTTTATAATGGCGACAGAATAATATCAATCTAGCCGACTCCCAGTTGTCAATCCTGACCCCAGAATAAGACAAAACCCTATAGCCTAAATAGAACATATGTGCTATTATAAAAACCAAGCTACTCTCTTTTAGGAGTGGAAGTTATGAGGCTACTCAGGTTAGCGGTAGAAAGCCAGCGGTGGGACCTAGCCGCCCACATTATTGTCCTTGCCTCGGCGCGTGTTCTTACTAGCCGACACCATGGAAATAAAAAGCAGAGCGGAGATAGACCGAATGTCAGCCAAATCAGAGAGAAAAAAAGGCGCCCCCAACGGCAATCAGAACGCTAGAAAGCACGGCTTCTACTCCAAGGTCCTTGATGAAGCAGAAAAGCTGGACTTTGAGATCGCCACTGGCGTGGAGGGCATTGACGATGAGATTGCCCTCCTCAGGGTTAAGATAAAATCACTTATTGCCCACGACCCGGACAATATCAAGCTTATCATGCAGGCAACCAATACCCTGGCCCGGCTGGTCAGAACGAGATATAACATCAACAAGAAGGACAAGAAGGGACTGAAGGAGGCCATCGGCAATGTCCTCAGAGATATCGCCCTACCCCTCGGCATCGGCATCGGGGCCACAATCAACAAATAGCCGGCAGACACCGGATAATGCTACATCTCCAAAGGCTAATTCAAGGGCTAAAATAACCAGACTGAGACCCTATCAGCGAGAGGTGGCTCTGGCGATACTGGATAGCGTTTTCTCTAGGAAGGGGCTTACCTTCTCTGTGGAAATTGCCCGACAGGGAGGCAAGAATGAACTCTCAGCCCAGCTTGAGCTCCTGCTTCTAACCCTGTATATGCTCAAGCCCAAGAATCTGGTTAAATGCTCACCCACCTTCAAGCCGCAGACCGTTATCTCTATGATGCGGCTTAAGGACAGGCTGAACGATGCCGGTTTTAACGGTATCTGGGTAACCGAGCTGGGCTATATCATAAGGTTGGGCAATGCCCGGGCGGTATTCCTCTCGGCGGATGAGTCAGCCAATGTGGTGGGTAACACGGCTCATATCCTGCTGGAAATAGATGAGTCCCAGGATGTCAGCCGGGAAAAGTATAATAAAGAGTTCAAGCCGATGGGGGCAACTAGCAACGTAACCACGGTTCATTACGGCACAACCTGGGATGACTCTACTCTCCTTGAGGAGATAAAGCAGACAAATCTGGAACTAGAGAGGAGAGACAGCCAAAGACGCCACTTTCGCTATGACTGGCAAGAAGTAGCCAAGTACAACCCCGATTACCTGGCTTATGTTGAAGGCGAGCGCCAGAGACTGGGAGAAAATCATCCCCTCTTCCTTAGCCAATACTGCCTTTTGCCAATCCACAGCGGCGGGGGTTTTCTGAGCCACCAGCAACGGGCTCAGATAAGTGGAAAACAGTCTAGAAAGCACCAGCCCGACCAGGGCAAGGTCTATGTCGCCGGTATTGATTTGGCCGGAGAGGCTGAGGGGGAAGAAGCCAGGCTAAGAGTCCCTAAGCCCCGCCGTGATTCCACCGTGGTCACGATTGGTGAACTGGATTTCTCAATACGCAGCGAGCTTATTAAACAACCCATTATCAGGATTATTGAACACTACTGGTGGACGGGCAAGAAGCACACTGAACTCTACCTTCAGTTAATTGATATTCTCAAGAACGTGTGGCACTGCCGCAAGGTAGTCGTGGATGCTACCGGACTAGGGCAGCCGGTAAGTTCCTTCCTCAGGCAGTCACTAGGCTCAAGGGTATCTCCCTTTACCTTTACCGCCCAGTCAAAATCACAGTTGGGCTTTAACCTGCTCGCCGCCGTTAACTCCGGCCGACTTAAGATGTATGCCGCCGATGGCTCGCCTGAGTATCAGGAATTCTGGCAAGAACTGGAGAGGGCTAGAAGCCACTATCGCCCCAACCAGACGATGAACTTCTACGTCGACCCCACCCAGGGACACGACGACTTTCTAATGAGCCTGGCACTGCTCGTGGAAGCCTCAAGCCAGTATACTCCTCGCAGTGCCAGAGGAGTTTAAGAGTGGGCTAAAGCCCCTCCTCCATAATAAATTCCCCCTCTCCCTATTCAGGGAGAGGGGGATGTGGGGTAAGTTTAACACAGCTTAATAGTAATAGGCCCGTCTCTTACCCAGGTAGTAGCCGAGAAAGCCGATTCCCAGAACGCCTAATCCCCACCACAGGTGGATAATCCAATCGGGCCAGGCGAAGCCAACAGAGAATTCACCAGTACCTGTCCAGGCACTGGCGTTGGAGGCACCATCTGTGGCTCTTACCCTCCAGTGATACGGCTCCTCCTCAGACCTTGACTCCAGGGCTTCTTCTTTAGTAAGGGTATACTCAGATTCGGTAAGTCCCGTCTTCTCCAATACCATAGCCGAGGTAGTAAATTCCTCATCGATGGCAATCTGGAGGTCATAGGTTACACCACTGGGGTCAGTAACATTCTCCCAGTCAAAGTAGGTCTGTGACGCCGCCTTATCATTCATCAGTGGCAACAGTGGCGCCGGTATTGGCGGTGCCTGTGACTCCATATAGAAGGAGACTTGAAGGGAGTTGGTGCCGTCACTGGCGGTTAAGGTATGCGCCCCAGGCTCGCTCGCCGGAATATCAAAGGTGGCGGAAAAAGCCCCATCGGCATCGCTGGTCGTGGTGGCGACCACCTGCGGTTCGGTAGCGTAGGTGATGGTTATAGCAGAGTTTGCCAGAAAGCCAACGCCGCCTACGATAACACTATCTCCGACATGACCGGGTGAAGACGCGCTGGTAACCGGGCTGACGGTGGCTTCAATACCCTTCTCAACAGTGAAACTGGCTTCAACCTCATTGCCGTCTTCATCCTCAGCCACCAGGTCATAGGTACCCTCTTCCATTTCGGGCACGATAAAGCCAACCGTGAAGCTGCCGTCACGGCCAGCCTGCTTAGTAGCCACAACCTGGGCATTAAGGAAGATATCCACATCTGCCCTATCCCCGAAACCGGTCCCGGTGACCTCCACAGTATCACCGGGCGGAGCCAGGATCGGGGTGAAGCTCATCTCCGGCTCTACGGTAAAAGTCTCCTCAACCTCGGAGAGAGACCCATCGCCGATAGTGACGGTATGGTCGCCGGCGGTACTGGGCGGGATGATAATGGTGCAGTCAAAGTCACCCTGATTGTCGGTATCATCACAATCTCCAAGGTATTCATCATCCAACTCATCACCATCATACTCTATGGTAAGCTCTTCATTTTCCGCGAAGTCCTCACCGCTGATGTCCACCTCGGTGCCCACCGGGCCCTCATCGGGGTCAAAATCGGTAATCTCCCCGGCAAGTATGGTGAACTCGGCAACCGCCTTTATGTCTTCATCATTCCAATAAGTAGCGCAGACATAATAGGTGCCGCCGCGGACATCTTCATCAGGACTGCCGTCGCTGAGTTCGCTGGGCACCTTAAAACGGCCGCTGATGTCACCGTCCGTGTCAACCTGAATCTTATCCTCCACAAGCTCATAGACATTGATCTCGTCGTCAATGTCTTCACCAACGCTGGCTTCCTCAGAAGTGAAATATATGTCAACATATTTATAAAACGGTGGTTCTGCGGCCGGGTCACTGGGGGGCCAACCCTCACCATCAAAATCAATGTATTCCCCAATTTCACCCTCATCCTTCTCCAGGTCAATCTCCCTCGCCGCCAGCGCCGGGGAGGCCGGGATGACTACCACTAATAACGACAGGATAACACCTATCGTCAGTGCTTGGAATATTCTTCTGTACTTCACCAGAAACTACCTCCTGTATTTCCTTACATCATATATAACGTTACATTATAGAGAAAGTTAGCTATTTCTAAACGGTAAACAACTTTCCCATACTCCCCTATTTCCCTATATTATAAAGGAAGTCAGGATATTTTGTAAAAGAGCTTTATAAGATAGTCAGGATATTTTTTAAAGATTAACTATACCCGCCGGGAATAGGCGGTCCTGCGACCCATCCAGAAGCCGAAGAACCCGGCCCCGGCTATGGCCAGCCCAATCAATACCTTCCTGACCGTATCCGGCAGCGTGAACGAAGAGCCGACATAGAATGAGCTCACATCCGACCACTCGCCTTCGTTAGACGCTCCATCTACCGCCTTTACCCGCCAGTAGTGCGGGGCTTCCTTACTACTTGGCTCCAGCTCTTCCCCCTCAGCAATGGCATACTCAGAAGCGATAAGCCCCGCCTTCTCCAGCACCAGGTAAGACGCCGCAAAATTATCCCTGGTGGCAACCTGAAGAGTATAGGTAACGCCGCTGGGGTCAGTAACATCCTCCCAATCAAAGTTGGCCGCGGCCCCGGTTTTGGTGTCATCTTCCGGCAGGAGCAGCATCGGTGCCGGCGGTGCCTCCGTCTCCATAGCAAAGAAAACGGTCGCGGTATTAGTGCCGTCAGTAATGGTTATTACATGATTGCCACCAGTGCTGACGGGGACAATAAAGGTAGCCGAAAAGTCACCGTTACTACCAGGAATCGCCGTAGCTACCTCAAGGCCGTCATAGGTGATGGTAACGAATGTGCCCGCCTTAAACCCGACCCCACTAACAATAACTGGGATACCAACAAAACCCGCAGCCGGGTCAAGACTAGCCCCGACAGCCACCGTAAATGTTACCTCAGCCCTGTTATCTTCATCATCGTCTGCCTCGATACCATAGGTGCCCGACTCCAGAGTCGGCACGTTAAAGGTAACTTCAAAGCTGCCATACTTATTAGCCGTGTCTTCAGCCATCATGATATTGTTAAAATAGATGGTGACATCACTCTCACCGCCGAAACCAGTGCCGCTGACGGTTAGTTCGCCACCGATAGCCCCTGAAGATGGGCTAACAGTGATGGCCGGAATCACTTCAAAGCTAACCTCAGCCGAGTTGTCCAGTGCATCCTCCCCCTTGATTTTATGCTCACCGGCGCTACTGTCAGGAATAGCGAGGGTATAGGTAAACTCACCCGTAGGCCCGGCTACCCTGTCACCCACATTAACTCGGCTACCATCCCTATAGTAGTAGAGGTCTACGGTTCCTCCGGCATAGAAACCCTTCCCTTCAATGGTTACCGTAGTACCCACCGCACCCTCACCAGTGTCTAGCCTGATTTCAGGCTCCTCGACAATAAACGACTTCCTGGCTTCACCACCGAGTATGGTTCTAACCCTAACATAGGTCATTCCCGTTTCAGTATCATCAGGAATTTCAAAGTCGGTGGTGAAAGTCCCGCTTCCAGAAATAGTTAAGGGGCTGTTAGCAATCTCTATGTTATCGAAGAAGATGCTGATATCCGTACCCTTAAAGGACTCAAAACCGGTTCCGGTTACGGTAACCCGGGTACCTACCGAACCAAAGGTTGGAGACAGGGTAATCTCAGGCAGAGCCAGAGCCGGAGTGGCGGGTATAAGCACCACCGCCAGAGTCAAGATAACAGCCACAGCTAAAATGCGTAAGATTTTACCGGTTTTCATTCGTTATCCCACCCGATTTCCGTCTCCTTCTTATTTTAACAATCTTCGCCGGGCACCGCGTTTGGGGACATAGGTAGCAGCGAAGTTATCCAGAATATCCCGTTTAATCAGCCAGGTATTATGGAGCTTTATCGCCGGCAGGTCTCCCTGCCGGCACAGCCGCTTCACTGTCTCCGGATGAATCCTGAGCCGGCGACTGGCCTCAATCACATTATAGTAACTGTCTAAAAGTGTCATCGTGTCCCAGCACTACATATTACTTTATTAAAGCAATAATAATCCAAATACCTATTTTTGTCAAGCCCACCTAATCAAGCCGGACACACCGCATGAAAACGTCACCGGTAAGGCCCAAAATATGACAAAACACTATTGACGATAATAGAACATATGTGCTAATCTGGCATCACCTAGCCCTTTCCCCGGAAGATAAGTCATTGAGTTAGAGTTGAGAGATTTGGGAAGACAAGCTATGGAGCTAGAGCTGGAAAGAATTAGACCCGGAGGAAATAGCGATTTTGCTGAGAATCCAGACCATGAACCAGATTTGCTGCCCGAATATTACCACTACCAGGATGAAGGTTGCGAATTTGCTGATTCCTGCCTTGATTGTCCCTTCGCCAAGTGTATCTATGACGAACCCAGAGGAAAACAGCATTTCGTTAAAACCCTGCGAAACAAGGAGCTATTAAGGCTATTCACTGAGGGGAAGGAAATAAAAGAAATGGCGGTAATGTTTGGCATCAGCCAGCGAACCGTACAAAGAGCATTAAAGAGGGCGAGAAATGAATGAAGGTTTCACTCCATCAAAGCTAAATCACCGCGATACTGGTCGTCTCAAGGGCTATCGAGAACTGCTTGATTTCTACTACGGGCAGCACTGGGAAGGTTATGCCCGGCGGGGTGAGAAACGTCTAACCTTTAACTATGCCAAGGTTATTATTGATAAGATTACCTCATATTTAATGTCCGGGATTACCTTTACTGCTGACCCGATTGAAGATACGGATGAAGCTAGAACTAGAGCCCAGAGAGCCGAGCAAGCCCTATACCAGGTGTATGAGGATAATAACCTAGAGCAGCTTGACTTTGAGACCGAGATTGATTGCGCCGTACTGGGTGACGGCTGCTTTAAGGTCATCTGGGATGCGGAGACAAAAAAGGTCAAGGTTACGGCTCCTGATATCCAGGGTGTCTACGCCTGGTGGGTGGGGGATGATACCTCACGGGTGTGGCGGGTAGCTTCTAGATATAGCCTGACCGTCGAAGAGGCTGAAATCCTGTATCAAATAACCCCTAAGGGCAAAACAGTCAGCGTCATTGAGCTATGGACAGCTCAGGATTTTGAACTCTGGCTGGATAATGCCCTGCTAGAGAAAAAACCTAACCCCTACGGCTTTATTCCCTTTCTTATCTACCCTAATCTGAGGGAGCCCAAGAAATTCTGGGGTATGTCTGACTTACGTCAGCTTATGCTGCCACAGCGGGAGCTTAACCGAGCCGTGAGCCAACTTTCAAGAATACTGGAGTTATCGGGTAACCCTATTGCCGTGCTGGAGAATGTGGAGGAATCCGAGGATATTGCCGTTAAACCCGGCGCCGTCTGGAATATACCTGAGGATGCTAAAGCCTACCTACTGGACCTGCTTCAAGGCGGCGGTGTCAGTCTCCACATAGATTATGTCAACCTGTTATAC
>SDBS01006713.1_pt1 | contig 11186 bp, 4 predicted proteins | sample 2277091 | NCBI WGS metagenome assembly SDBS01 (sample SAMN10404972, study PRJNA504765) | marine sediment metagenome | isolation source: marine sediment core GS10_PC15, 163 cmbsf | place: Arctic Ocean: Southern Knipovich Ridge | collected 2010 | reverse complement strand
AGGATAAAGGAACAGGTGAGAAGCATAGATATTTTTCCTACTGTTTTGGATGTGTTTCAAATAGATATCCCTCCCTTTTGCCAGGGAATAAGTCTGGTTCCGGCAATAGAAGGGAAAAAAATCAAGGAAACAAGGAAATCTTATGCTGAGACTTATTATCCTTTGTTAGCCCACGGCTGGTCAGCCCAAGAATCGATTAGAACGGATAAATGGAAATATATTCTCTCACCTCGCTCCGAGCTGTATGATCTAGAGGAGGACCCGGAAGAGACAAAGAACTTGATTGCGGCGAAGCCTGAGATTGTTACTGAGTTGGGGAGAGAACTGGAAGGATTAAAGAAAAAATTTTCTTCCTCCCGTAGCCTTCCTATTAAAGAATTAACTCCTGAGGAAAAGGAGAAACTGAGAGCCCTTGGATATGTTGGTGGAGCGCTGCCTCCAGGAAGTGATTCAAAAGGGCGGCCTGATCCCAAAGACAAAATAGATACGTTGAAGAAATTATATGCTGCAAGAACGGCCATCAGGCAGGGAGAATTAGAAAAGGGAGAAAGAATATTAAAGGAGTTAAAAAGGGAAGATCCAGAAAATCCTCGGGTGTATCAATCCTTGGGGAAAATCTACCAACAGAAAGAAAACTGGGCAAAAGCTATAGATGAATTCAGAAAGGCTGTAAGCTTAAACCCGAGAGATGTGGTTTCTTACTTTCAGTTGTCTCAGAGTTATTCTAATCGGGGAATGATGGGAGAAGCCGCCAGGGCGGCTCAAGCAACCTTAAACTTGCGTCCCAATCACCTGCTGTCCTTGTTGTTCCTGGCTTATTATCATAAATCCACGAATAATATCACAGAATGCATCCTTTATTTAGAAAGAGCCCTTCAGGTAGCTCCATCCAACACGAAAGTTAGGCTGGATTACGGGGATGCTTTAGTTTTAGCCGAGGAGTACGAGAGAGCTATCGGGGAATACCAGCATCTTTTGGCTGAGATGCCTGAAAATCCCCAAATCTATAATAAATTAGGTTCAGTCTATTTTTATGTGGATGATTACCTAAAAGCCATTGAATACTTTGAGAGAGAAGTGAGCTTCAAGACTAATCCGAATTCTTATTTTCTTTTGGGAGCAGCCTATGGAAAGTTAGGTAAATATTCAGAAGCTGTGGATAATTTGGAGAAATATTTAGCTTATTCTCCAGCCCAGGATCCGAGGCGACAAAAGGCTGAAGCAACTCTTCAGTTTTACAGGTCTCAAATAAAATAAATTCAGTCTGCTTGGTCAATTTTTGTTATTAGCATTCAGCTATCAGCTGCCAGAAAAAAAATGTATATCATATGTCGCATATCGGAAAAATTATTTTAAATAGAAAGCTTAAGCCGACCTAGTTTAAACAATAAGTTAAACCTAAAAGGGAAAAGAATAGCAATTTCGTATTATCTGCGCCAATAAGAATGTTGAAATATTTTAAATCTTAATTCATAATAAAAAATCATAATTATAATGGAGAATTATTTTGGCTAAGAAGCATAAGAAGAAGACAAAGACAACAACTCAGTCCCATCTTTTGCAAAAAAAGGAAGAAAATATAAAGAAAAATACATCCAGAAAATCATATTTTATCTTAATTCCGATTTTTGTTATCCTAGGTTTTACTATAACTTACTTTACTCTTTTAACCCATAAAAACAAAGTTAAAAGAGAAAGTAATTTAAATATCCTTTTAATCACCATAGACACCATAAGAGCAGATAGAGTTGGCTATAGTGGTTATGATATTGATACTCCCAATTTAGACTCATTAGCTTATAAGGGAGTCAGATTTATGAACGCAGTTTGTCAGGTGCCCGTAACCCTTCCTTCTCATGCTTCTATTTTAACTGGAACAAATCCTCCTTTTCATTTATTAAAAGATAATGGAACTTATTATTTACTAGAAGATTTCACTACTCTAGCAGAAGTTCTTAAAAATAATGGATATCTCACCGCAGCTTTTGTCGGAGCTTTCCCTTTAGATTCTCAATATGGACTAAATCAAGGATTTGATGTTTACGATGATACCTATGATACTCCCATAAATCTGAAAAAACATGGGCCCCAAAGAATCGCCAAAGACGTTAATAACGTAGCAATTAAATGGCTAAAACTTAATTATGATAAAAATTTTTTTGTTTGGGTTCATTACTATGATCCCCATGTTCCATATTCTCCTCCACCCCCTTTTGATACAAAATACAAAAGTAGAGCCTATGATGGAGAAATTGCCTATACTGATGTTTATGTCGGGAAGTTGATAGAGTTTCTAGCAAAGAAGAGAGTTTTTAATAGAACACTTGTTGTAGTGGTCGGAGATCATGGAGAAGGACTGGGAGACCATAAAGAATCAACTCATGGATTTTTTATATATGATGATACTTTAAAGGTCCCGTTAATATTTCATTGTTCAAATATTATTCCCAAAAGAATAGAGATTAAAAGACAAGTAAGAACAGTGGATATTTTTCCAACGATTCTGGATATTTTGAAAATAGAAATTCCACCTTATTGTCAAGGAGCAAGTTTAATTCCTGTAATCAACGGAAAGAAAATAGAAGAAGCAGAGGAATCTTATGCTGAAACATATGGTCCTCTGCTATCAGGTGGCTGGTCAGAATTGAAAGCTATAAGAACCCCAAAATGGAAGTATATTCAAGCACCTAAACCAGAGTTATATGATATCGAAAACGATGCTCAAGAATTAAATAATCTTGTTAAGCAGGAAAAAAATGTTGCCTTAGAACTAAGGAAAAGGTTAGAGAAATTAGAGAAAAGGATTTCTTTTAAGGGTAAGGGATCAGCGACCAGAGAGTTAACTCAAGAGGAGAAAGAGAAATTAATGGCATTAGGATATATAAGTTCACTTACCAATTTAAACATCGCACGGAAATCCCGAGAAGATCCTAAAGATAAAATTCATGTTTTTGAAAAACTTGGTAGAGCCAATATTGCTATTCTAAAAGAAGATTTTGAACTGGGCGAGAAAATATTGAAAGAAATAATAAGAGAAGACCCAGAAAATCCATCGGTTCATCATTTTTTAGGTACTTTGTATCAGAGAAAAAAGCAATGGGATAAAGCAATAGAAGAATTTAAAAAAGCTGTAAAAGGTAATGAAACTAATTTAGGTTCTCGCTATCAATTGGCCTTAAGTTATTATAATAAAGGAATGAAAAAAGAATCTATAAGAGAAGCCCAAGCCATTTTATCTTTAAATGAAAGACATTTTAATTCTTTAAATCTATTAATAGAAATATACAATAGCTCAAAAGATTATAAACACATGATGTCATATTTAGAAAAGGCAACAGAGTTAAGACCAGAAGATTCAGACTTACGATTTAAATATGCCAAGGCCCTGGTTTTTTCGAAAGAAAACGACAAAGCAATAAAAGAGTTGGAATTTCTATTGGCTAAAATGCCCGACAATCCCACTGTGTATAACAATTTAGGAATAGCCTATTTTCATAAAAATGATTTGGAAAGGGCAATTAAATATCTTTCTTTGGAGGTTGAATTTAATTCAAATCCAAGATCTTTTCTTCTTTTAGGACAAATTTACGGAAAGTTAGGTAAATATTCAGAAGCTGTAGATAACTTGGAGAAATATTTAGCTTATGCTCCCGCCAAGGATCCGAGGCGACAAAAGGCTGAAGCAACTCTTCAGTTTTACAGGTCTCAGATTAAATGAAAATCGCCTCTCCATAATCTGATTCTGTAGCTTAAAGCTTTAGATTCCTTTCATAGGTTTTGCCTGCATTTTTGAATCAAATCCTCCAATTTCTTCCTCTCACCGAGAGGAAGAAGATTGTAGTAATTTTCTTTATACTTATTGAGATAATCAAGGGCTTTGTCTTTATCTCCCTTTTCCAAATAGACTAAACCTAAGTTGTAAAGCGCTTGACCAAAATCAGGCCTTAACTCCAATGCTTTTTCCAAGCAGTAAATCGCTCCATCTAAATTGCCGGCTTGTCTGTAAGCTATCCCTAAACCGTAGTAAGGCGTCGGATAATCAGGATCGAGCTCTATAGCTTTTTTAAAACTCTGGATAGATTTCTGAAAAACTCTTGCGTCTTTTGTTTTAAGAGAGAGGGAATAATAAACGTTGCCAATATTACAAAAGGGGACGGCATATTTATTGTCTATTGAGATGGCTTTCTCATAGATCTCTATAGCCTTCTCGGAATCCCCTTTTTTTCCGTAAGCAATTCCTAAATTATTCCATATTTCCGGATCATGCTCCATTTGACGGAATTTCATTTCACCGAAAGCTTTGATGATTTCATCATACTGGCCAGTTTTTATAAGAAGACTGACATAATTGTAGAAAATTTCATAGCTTGAAGGAATGTTCTCAAGCCCCAGCTTTAAAACCTCAAGAGCATCTCTTAATCTTTCCTGTTTCTCATACAAAGTGGCAAGATTATAATAGGCTATATCAATGTCCTTTCTCTCTGCAATAACCTCCTTTAAAAGCTCAAATCCTTCCTTAACTTTTCCATCCTTATAAAGATCAATAGCCTTCATGGCTTTGTTACTATAAGGAAGGAAAACTTTTACGTCATCTTCAGGGCCAAAACTAACTTTTTTTGAAGCCTGAGAGCTTGAGACATAACCAAGGCTTCTTAATTTTTCCAGGGATTCTCTGTCAATTCGTTTCTCTGCTTGAATGCTCTCAGGAGAAGATTGATTTTTGATGATTACCTCAAGTTGTTTTCGGTAATCATCTAAATTTTTTCTTTCAGCAAGATTCTTAAGTTCGTCAAAATCTTTATTTAAATCATAAAGCTCAGGAATAGGAGAATCTATAAACTTTTCTCTTCCATAAATAAATCCCTTCAAGGGGGCCCATCCTCTGCTGTAGTAAGGATACATAGATTCAAAATAGATAGGCTTTTTAGACAACTTCTTTCCCTTTATGGCAGGAAGAAGCGAAATCCCCTGGAGGAAAGAGGGCTTTTCTATATCCAGAATATCACAAACCGTTGGAAATATGTCTACATGACTGACATAATGCTCAACCTTACCTTTCTTCACACCAGGAACAGCAATGATGAGAGGAATCCAGATTGAACTATTATAGGCAAAAAAGCCGTGAGTCATTTCGCCATGCTGTCCCAGTGACTCCCCATGATCTCCAGTAAAGATAACCAGAGTGTTATCGTAAAAATGGTTTTCCTCAATATTACTAAAAAGCTTTTCTAACACGAAATCAACATAGGCAACTTCTCCATTATATGGATGCTTTTCATATTGAGTTTTAAAGGGTTCTGGGGGTTCATAAGGATCGTGAGGGTCAAAGCAGTGGATCCAGAGAAACCAGGGGGACTCTTGACCTTTCAACCATTCCAGAGCACTATCCACTACACGTTCGGCCTTTCTTTCCACATATGAAAGAGACTGATATTTATTGCTTCCATAATCATCATCATAGACATCAAATCCCTGAGTAAGCCCAAATCTCGAATCAAGAGGGAAGGCACCCACAAAAGCCCCGGTGCTGTAACCGTAACTCTTTAGATGCTCGGCCAGTGTTAAAAATTCTTCTCTTACGATAAAATTTGAGTTTTCGTGGACCCCATGATGCAGTGGAGTTGTGCCTAAAAGAATATTTGCATGGGAAGGCAAAGTAGTGGAAGTATTGGCAAAAGCTCTTGAAAACAATATCCCCTTTTCTGCTAAGCTGTCTATATTCGGTGTTCTAAGATGTTCGTCAGTGTAGCAGCTCAACCTATCCGATCTAAGAGTATCTATCGTTATAAGAAGAAAATTTAATCTACGTTTCTTTTCTTCTTTCCTTGAATACAAAGGAGAGGCCGTTATGAAAACGATCAGAAAAAGACCCAGCGAGAAGAGAGAAAGAACTAAGCGACTATTTTTTCTCATTTGGAATTCCCACCGATCTCTTATTTTATCCCATTGAGAAAATAAAAAGGATTTACCTCTTAATTATTCAAGTATAAAAGGAGTCTTGGAAACCACCTCTTGATTAGCTAAGGAATCTTTAAAGTATAGTTTTAACTGGTAAGGACCTGGAGCAAGATTCCAGAAACTTGCTTGAAACAAGAAATCAAACACTCCAGGCTCAGGTTGAGTTGGTGTCTGGAGAAGTCCCGCATTTCTGAAGAGAGTGCTCTTTCCTTGCATATCAATGATTTCAAAACTAATTTCAGTCTGAGGGACCTGTGCTTGAGGATGCAATTTCAAATTGTAAACCCTGAGATAAAATTGAGCTTTTGATGACTTGTTGAGGACAGGAACTACTCCTGGAATAAAAGGCTTGTTGTTCAATACATACGGATAATCCAGAGGCAAATTGACACCCTTTTTGCGCCCGGTTGGTGCTTTTGGATCATAGCCACGGCTTAATATCCAATCAGAGTCAGGCTGGATAAAAACAAGACCGCTCAAAGCCAGGTTTCCTTTGTTGTAATCAGGAACAGAGACTTCTTGGGTCTGGCAGCCGATTTCCCCTGTCTCTTTGTCCCTAACAATCAATTTTATTTTGTAATCTCCTGGGGGGACAAGATGGAGATCAAAATGCTTTATTCCACAGAGTTCCAATTTCTTTGTCACCTTTCCGGGGGAGATGGTCAGGGTTTGATAGAAAAAATCTTTAAAGACTCCAGAGCTTGAAATGGCATAGCCATAAATCTCAAGTTTGATATTTTTCCTTTTCTCGAGGAATTGTCTTCCAGGAAATTTTAAAAAGACAGGCACCTGGCATATCCCTTCCTTCCCTCGAAAAGAAGAGACAACACTATCAAATTGAATCTCGTTGCGCGGCACATCCTTGACTATGTATTCAACGAGCTGTAGTCTTTTCTCCAGGTTTGAATACTCTTTATAAGGTTTTTCTTCATAATATCCTTTCCGGTAAGAAATTCTTATAGCACGCCTGTTTGTCTTTATTTTAATTTTGCGAAATTTGCCTTTTTTCTTGGTATCTTCAGGATAGTAGCCGATTATATAGTAAGTGTTGGTAACTTTGAGGAGATTTTTCAGAGGCTCGTCTAGGTTATTAACATTCCTGTAAGTCTGACCCCCTGTCTCTCTTGACATGACGGTGAGAGACTCCTGACCTCTTCGGATAGCGGTCATATCCCTTGCCACTCCATCCACCTGAGTTAGGGAACTAGCTTGAGTGCGGAGTCCCCCTATATCGACAGTGTGAATTGGTGTGTCAGAACTAGCAACCATCTTTAGAGCATCGTAGAGTTTCATCCTCAAGCCAGTATCACCAAATCGGGATTCAGTATCAGAAGGAGGAATTCCCCCGCTTGCTGCAAATTCTTCTGAATCCTGGCTCAATCCGGCTAATGATTTTCCAGTTATGACTTTGCTGTCAAATCCTTCAGAAAAATAGATGATATGCTTTCTACCTTGAATTGTGTTTAAAGCGATTGACAACTTGCTTAATTCGCTTACGAAATCTGCCACATAGCCTTTATAGATTCGCTCTGATTGTTTTTGCGTTTTTTGTAAAAGCTCTCTAAATTCTACATCACCTAGTGCACTTGCTATTGTATCCGCAGATTCACCTCTTGCTACAAAGTCTTGAGCTGTTTGAGTAAAGGTGGGAAAAGAAAAGCCTGCAGGGCCATTCATTCTTTGTTTGGATTCTGCTAAACCTAAGGTGTTTATAATATGGAATAACTGTTCCCGGTCATTGGAGAAATTAGCGAGAATCTTAAGACCACCCAGATGAGAATAAGTTGCCACAGCAGCTAAATCAGTGGGGAGTATTTTTTCCTCTATAAAAACCACGGAGGCTCTTCTGGCTTCTATTATTCTGGCTGGAGTGGCAAAGGCAAAGTCAAAAAACAGTAAAAACTGCCGCCGGGCTGCAGGATATTCCCGGACTAAACTTGCTATTTGAGGAGAGTCATTCTGAACAAGCACAAAATGAGATATTTTTTGTTTTTTTCCATTTTCGGTAAGGGTAATCTCATCAGGCTTGAGGTCTATCACAGGATTTCCCTTCTTATCAACTACATAAAGAGGAATCTCGATTAAAACCACTTCCACTTCATAGCGGAGTGGTTTTTCTTTGGTTTGAGAAAAGAGAGGGAAAGAAAATTGGCTTAGATCTGCCAAAAACAGGACAACAAGAATGAGAATCAAGATTAAATTTAGATGACCGTATTTTTTCATTTTGGTCTCCTTTTTATTGAAGGATAAAAGTAGTCTTTTCTACCACCTCTTGATTGGCCAGGGAATCCTTGAAAATTATTCTTAACTGGTAAGGTCCCGAAGAAAGATTTTCAAAACTTGCTTGAAACAGGAGTTCGAAGACTCCGGGCTCAGGTTGGGTTGGAGTCTTGAGGAGGTTTGCATTTTTTAGAGGAGTGCTCTTTCCTTCTTTATCGAGAATTTCAAAAATAATTTCAGTCTGAGGGACTTGTGTTTGCGGATGCAATCTCAAATTGTAAGCCCGGAGATAAAATTGGGCGGGATATGATTTTTTGAGGATAGGAACGACTCCTGGAATAAAAGGCTTATTGTTCAATAAAAAAGGGTAATCCACAGGCAGGTTGATACCTTTTTTCCGCCCTTTCGGGGCCTCAGGATCATAGCCCCGGCTTAATATCCAACCCGGGTCGGACTGGATAAAAACGGGACCGCTCAGAGCAAGGTTTTCCTTCTCATAATCCGGAACAGAGATTTCCTGGATCTGGCAGCCGATCTCCCCCGTGTTCTTGTCTCGAACAATCAATTTTATTTTGTAATCTCCGGGGGACAGCAAGTGAAGATCATAATACTTAATCCCATAGAACTCCAATTTCATTTTCATCTTTTCGGGAGAGATGGTCACGGTTTGGAAGAAGAAATCCTTGAAGACACCTGAACTTGAGATAGCATAGCCATAAATCTCAAGCTTAATCTGACCCTTTTTATCCAGGAATTGTCTTCCAGGAAATTTTAAAAAGATGGGCACCTGGCATATGCCTTCCTTACCTCGAAAAACAGATATGAAAGTATCAAATTGGATTTCGTTTTGGGTTATATCCTTGATTATGTATTCAACTAGCTGCAGCCTTTTTTCCAGGCTTGAATATTTTTTGTAAGGCTTGGATTCAAAATATCCTTTTCGATAGGAAATATCTACATCAGGCCTGGTGGTCTTTATTTTAATTTTGTGTAACTTGCCTTCTTTTTTCTTGTCTTCTGGATAGAAACCGATAATATAATAAGAGTTTGTAGTTTTGAGTAGATTTTCAAGAGGCCGGTCCAAGTCATTGATATTCCTGTAAGCATGTCCCCCTGTTTCTCTTGAGAAGATAGTGAGGGTATCCTGCCCTCTTCGGATGGAGGCGATATCGTTGGCTCTACCGCTCACCTGGCCTAAATTGCCAACTAGGGTGCGGAGTCCTCCGACATCGATAGTATGAATCGGGCAGTCAGAGCTGGCAATCCTGGTTAGGGCCTCATAAAGCTCTGTTCTTAAAGCAGCATCACCGAAGCGGGAGTCAATATTGCCGCCTATGAATAATTCACTTCTTAAAAAGGCATCTGTATCTTCACCCAATTCAGCCAGGGATTTTCCAGTTAGAACCCTACTGTCAAATCCTTCAGAAAAATAGATGATATGTTTTCTTCCCTGGATCGTGTTTAAAGCGATGGATAATTTATTTAAGTCAGTGATGAAATCTGAGACATAAGCTTTATAGATTTCATGCTGAGTTTTTTTCAAAAGTTTATTCTGCAACACTGATAATGCCGCATCTGCCATATCTCTTACTGTCTTTGTCGTATTAAAGTCTGTAGTTGCTCTTAATGGCTGGGTTAAACTGGGGAAGGTGAAACCCACAGGGCCGGTCATTCTTTGTTCGGATTCAACCAAACCCAATGTATTGATAGTATAGGATAATTGTTCTCGGTCATTCGAGAAATTTGAGAGAATCTTCAGCCCTCCTATACCCGAATAAGATGCTACAGCCACTAAATCAGTGGGGAGTATCTTCTTCCCTATAAAGTCCAGACTGGCTTCTCTGGCCATTATAATTCTTCCTGGAGTTGCAAAGGCAAAGTCAAACAACAATAAAAACTGTCGACGGGCTGCCGGATATTTTCGAGCTAAGCTGGCTATCTGAGGAGAGTCATTCTGAATTAGGACAAAATGAGATATTTTTTGTTTTTTGCCGTTTTCGTAGAGGGTAATCTGTTCAGGTTTGAGATCTATTATAGGATTTCCCTTTTTATCAGTTATATACAGAGGAATTTCTATCAGGACTACTTCTACTTCATGCTGGAGTGGTTTTTCTTTGGTCTGAGAGAAAAGAGGAAAAGAGAACTGGCTTGTCACCTCCCAAATGAGTCCAGCGATAGCAAAGATCAAGATAAATTTTTTAAGACAAAATTTTTTCATTTCGATTAAGTCTTAAATGTTAAAAGTTAGAGTTTTTTGCAGCTTTTCGTCACCGGTTTTATTGATTATCTCCAGAAGCAAAGAATAATTCCCTTTTTTCAAGGGGAGGGGAATCTTGATAGAATATGAGTTATTCATTTTTTCCTGCAGTTCTTTTTCTATCAGGGAGACAAGGTAATCTTTCTGAAACTGCCAGAATATATCTTGGTTAGAGTCGAAAACCTTTAAAGATAATTCAAGAGTGGTTCCCAGGAGGTTCTCTTCTTCTTTAAACCAGATTTTTTTGTAGGGTAGTTCAATGGCTAAAAAAGGTTCCTTGGCTGCGTCCTTTTCTATTTTTACATTAAAGTCAAAAGCTTCTTTTCCATCTTGGTACTGGGCGATTTGTTTTTCCTGACGTTTTCGTCGAATGGCCAAGGCACTGCCTATTTCGCTGAGAATAGCGATATTGGTAGTATCGAGCTCGTAGTTTCCGCTGGAGGATCTATTAATAAAAGTAACGGGGAAATTACCGTATAACCATACCTCATAAGGAGGAGTTCTTCCTGGATAGCGGAAGATCTGGGTTGGGGGGCCAAAGAGAATGTATATCCTTCCCCTGTCCTGAAGATAGCCAGCCCTTCCTCCTCCGATAAAATGCCGGTTAGCGTAATCTATCCGGCTGTAATATTCTATCTTAAATTCGTTCTCTTCAGTTTCTGGATCAGGGTCCCTTTTCTTCCAGAATTCCTCTTTAAATTTTTCCCTCTCAGAGGAGGGGAGTTCAAGAAAGAGCTTCTTTTCTTCTGAA
>SDBS01006712.1_pt1 | contig 11187 bp, 13 predicted proteins | sample 2277091 | NCBI WGS metagenome assembly SDBS01 (sample SAMN10404972, study PRJNA504765) | marine sediment metagenome | isolation source: marine sediment core GS10_PC15, 163 cmbsf | place: Arctic Ocean: Southern Knipovich Ridge | collected 2010 | reverse complement strand
GATGAGCATGCCTACCTCGGCGTCGTAGCGGCCGACGACCTTTTCGATGAGTTTTTCTTCCGTTGTCATTGTCTACAAACACTCGTGGCCTCGGGTGCGGCCCCCGGCCTGAAAGCGGCCGAGTCTAAATAAGTTCACATATTCCGTCAACATCACGCCCACCGTCTACACGACCTCGATGGTTGTCTCGATGCCGTGTTTGTTCAGCTCTTCTGCAATCTCGCGGACCACGCCCAGCTTCATGCCGAGCTGAGCGGGCAGGTCCGGGTTCTGGTGGGCTGGGTTCACCGCCATGCCCACGGTGAAGTGCACGTGGTCAACGCTCAACAGAAGCCTCACCAGGGCCGCGGCCCCGTCGCTCTGGAACTTTACTGTTTCCTTCGTGGCGCCGGAGCGGAGCATTTCGTGCGCCCGAGTCAGCGTCAGAATGCCCTCGGTTATCAGGTCGATGCCGTCCAACCGCGCCAGCGGCGGAACGCCGGTCCTCATCGTCTCCAGATCCACCTCCAGGGGCTTGCCCAGACGCCGGGAAGTGAGCTTGCCCGTTGTGCCGCCGCATACGACGTGCAGGCCGGGCCGCTTGATAAACTGGGCGAAGACGCCTTCATCGGCGCCCGGATCCGCCGGCGGGCCTGTCAGAACCGTCGCCACCAGCTTGTGCCGGACCTTGATCACGACGATGCTCACATCGTCGCCCGGAGCACCGGCGTAAAGGTCCGAGACGGCATCGGCCAGCTTCTCCGCCAGGTCGGACGCCGAGAACTGCGGATGGGCGTGGTTTTCCAGGTATACCGCGGCCTGGTCCTGCCCCCAGCCGAGGGGATACACTCCACCAATGCCGGCGTTGAGCACCCCGTCGGAAAGGAAGACAACCCAGTCACCGAGCTTGACCTCGAAGACGGATTCGCGAATCTTCTTTCCGCCGATGACCCGCTCGTCGTAATGCAGCGGACTGCGATGTCTGCCCCGCAGAAAAATCGCAGGAGGCGCGTCGAACTCCACCACCCGTGCCCTGCCGTCGCTGAAAAACTGCGCAATCGCGAACGTGCTGTAGGCGAGCTTGCGGACCTCGCAGACCGGCAGCGTCTTGCCCAGCGTTTCCACCACCTCGGCCATGGGCAGATCGTTCTCCAGAAGATGCATGGCGATGCGGGTCGTCAGCGTGGCCATAATGTTGGCCTTCACCCCGCTTCCCAGGCCGTCCGAAAGGGCAAGGGTCACCGAGTCGCGGTGGCGGGAAACCGCTACACTGTCGCCGCACAACTCCTCCTTGTGCTTGTGCAGCTGCTTCATGCCCCACTCGTAGTAGACCCTCATTGCTCCGTCTCCTCCTCCTGGAACAGCGACATCACCTTCACCAGCAGGACCTTCGTTTCCGCGGTGGCCTCCCCGAGCAGCCTGGCTATCTCCTGGGCCGTTTGCATCTGGCGCGAGATAACCTCCTGGGCCCGCTCCAGCGTTTGGGCCCGCAGATCACGAATGTGCTTTCTGGCTTTCTCTTCATCCGAGATGTCGATGAATATTCCGCAGTAGAGGTTCTCGCCCTCGATCGGGAACAGTCCCACGCGGAAGCTCACATCATGTTCCGGGATGGTCTCCTTGACCATGAGGTTCCCGCCGGCGGCGATGGCCCGTTCGAAACAGCCCGAGTGCACGAAATCGGCCGCCGGCCTGTCCAGAAGCTCCTCCTCGCCGCAGTGGAACATCTTCCGGAAGGAAGGATTCACATACCGAATCCGCGTGTCGTGGTCGACCAGGAGGACGCCGTTGGGCGTGTGCTCCAGGATCGCGCTGACGTGCCCCGTAACCATGTCGTTATTGGAGGTGCTCATGGGCCGGCGCTTCCTTCCGCTTCGTCTTCCGGACCGATGCCCATCGGCTCGAGCACCTTCTGACGGAAGACCCTGACCGCATCGCCGGTGCTTTCGCTGCTGAACTGCTCGTCGTCGATCTGCCAGTTGAACCCCTCCCCACACCGTTCCATGCAGAAAGCCCCCTTCAGTGATACCTTGTTCGCAAGGTCGTGACCGGTCAGCAGCTCATTAAAACGTTCGATGACCTCGCGCGCTCCCTTGAGATGACAGGAACTGCCAACGCACACGGTCACCGTAATCATTTGGTAGTCTCCCACATCGTCAGCGCTCACCTGCGGCGTCAGCCCGGACAAGCCTGACTTTTTCGGCTACTTCCCGCCGGCGCCGTTTCAGCTCCTCGCTCAGCTCGACGAACTTGATCGCCCCGGTGGGGCATGCGGCAACGCACGCAGGGGGCTGGCCGGCCTCCGTGCGCTCGGCGCACAGGTCGCACTTGACGGCGGCCTTGCCGTCGCGGGACATATCGATGACCCCGAACGGGCAGATGAAGATGCAGCACTTGCAGCCGATGCATCGCTCGGTATCGAGCAGGACCGGCTGACCCTCGCCGCTGCGGCCCAGCGCGTCGGTCGGGCAGACCGCAATACACGGTGCATCCTCGCAGTGCCGGCACTGGAGGGGCGTGCAGTACTGCCCTGCCGGCTCGACGTGAACGCGCGGCTGCGGCGCCACATCCGCGTTGATCGCATCGACCAGCGTTTCCGCCTCACAGTGGGCCAGGGCGCACTCGATGGTGCAGCTCTTGCAGCCGAGGCAGCGATCTTCATCGACGATGATTATCTTCGCCATTGCATCACTCCTTGGGGTCGCTTATCCGGCGGCCTTGGCCTCCGTGACCGTCTTCGGGGCATACGGCACTTCGTACATCGGCGGGGGCAGCTTCAGGGCGGCCCGTTTGATGTCGATGTGGTCCATCATGAGCCTCGCGGCTTTGATCGGATCGGCCTCAAAGGCGAACTTCCCCCCGAAGATCTCTTCAATGTCGCCGCAGACGAAATCGAGGACCTCTTTTGAGCCCTGTACGGGCAGGGGCTCGCCCAGCACCGTGTAAACGCCCGAGGCAATCACGTAGAAGCCGATGGCGACGGCCTTTTCGCTCATCCATTCAGGGGCTGCCCCAGCCACCGGCAGGTCCGCTATGCTCTCGCCGAGCCCACCCTCGGCTACCATGTTCGAAAGAATAACCAGTATGCGGCTGTTGTCCACGCAGCTTCCCACGTGCAAAACCGGCGGGATTCCCACGGCGCGGCAGATTTCGCGCAGGCCCTTGCCGGCGAATTTCTCCGCCGCCTCCGGGCAAAGCAGGCCGGCCTTGGCGCTGGCCACCGCACTGCAGCCGGTGACGGCCACCAGAACGTCGTTCGCGATCAGTTCCTTGGTCATCTCGATATGGCTGTAGTCCTGACGATGCTTGGGGTTGTTGCAGCCGACCACGCCGGCCACGCCGCGGATTCGCCCGGAGATGACACCGTCGTTAAGCGGGCGGTAGGTGGACCTGTAGCGTCCGCCGAGCATGGTGAAGACGTTCTCGGCCGTGAAACCCGCCACCAGGGGGCTGGACTGCTTGGGAACGTGGATGCGTTTCTTATCGCGGTTGGGGAAGTTTTCGATTGCTTCGGTGACGATCTGCTTGGCGGTATCAAGCGCCTTGGCCTCATCGAACTCCATGTGCGTGGCATAGGGGAACTTGGCCTTGGGGCTGGTGGAGATGAGCCTGGTGTGGTACTTCTCCGTCAGCTTGCCGAGCGAGGGGAAGACGCACTGCACGTCGACTACCATCGCATCGACCACGCCGGTGGCGATCGCCAGCTCCTGCTGAAGGAAGTTGCCCGCCAGGGGAATGCCGTGTCGCATAAGGATTTCGTTGGCCGTGCAGCAGATGCCGCCGAGGTTGATGCCCTTGGCGCCCTTGCTCTTGGCCAGCTTCAGAAGCTTCTTGTCCTGCACAGCGGCCACTATCATCTCAGACAGCAGAGGCTCGTGACCGTGAACGATGATGTTCACCGCTTTAGGATCGAGGATGCCCAGGTTCGCGCGGCTGGTCACCCACGTGGGACTGCGGAACAGCACGTCGGACAGGTCCGTGGCGATCATGCTGCCGCCCCAGCCGTCGCCCAGGGCCGCCCGAACGCCCTGAAGAATGATGTTCTTCACGTCGTTGTCCACGCCCATGTTTGTGCGGTGCATTACCTCAACCACTTCACGGTCGATGCCGCGGGGCGTGACGCCGGCCTTACGCCAGCGGGCTTGCTGGTCCTCCGGCGCGCGGGCAGTGAACACCACCTCGCCGTGCTGCTGTGAGAACTGCGCGAAGCAGATCTCCGCCACACCCTTGGCGATCTGGCGAACGTCCTTGCCGTCGGTCTCGACGCCGAGTTCTTCGGCCAGGGCGAGGAGCTTGGTCTCGTCTTTCGGCTTGTAGTCGCAGCTTTCATCATCCGCGGCCATGAGCAGCGTGTGAGCGATATCCCGCCCATGGTCCGAGTGGGCCGACGCCCCTGCTGCGATCATCCGCACCAGGTTTCGCGCGGCTATGATGCCGGCCGTTGCACCGCAGATGCCCTCAGCCGCCCCCTCGCCGAACGGGTCGATCCGGCACGGGCCCATGGTGCAGTTGCGGCAGCAGATGCCAAGCCGGCCGAAACCGCACTGCGGCTGCATGGCGTCGTAGCGGTCCCAGGCTGTCTCCAGGTCCTCGCAGGCGGCGTGCTCGATCATCTCAATTGAGGCCGGATCACAACTCCGGTCGTCAGGCTTGATCATGGTGGTTCCTTTCGATCAAATCGGTGTGCGATCAGGGGGGAGACAACAGGGCCCACCTCGGCCTTCGAACCTATAGGCCCGAAGCGGACCATCGTAGAGTCACTCATCCCATTATAGGGTAGCAAGAACGCCGGTGAGGATGCAAACTTATTCGCCGAAGCCGAAGCCGTATTATTACCCAATGCCCATCATGTATTGTGCATTACAGCGGGGTGTATTAAGGTTTTGGGGGAAGTCGACGGGGGCCGAAAATGGGGACTGGCTCCGCAGGCCTGTCCCTTGGGGGCCCGGAGGGTTTACCCTGAGCTTGTCGAAGGGCCGGAGGTGCCTGTCCCCCTTTTCCTTCGTTTACCCCAAAACCTTAATGCACCCATTACAGCCGCCGTGCTTGAATCACGCCCCCGCGGGGCCTAAACTGTGAACGTGCAGGCAAGGAGCCCCCGATGAAGATAGCTGTCTCCGGAAAAGGCGGAGTGGGCAAGACAACGCTGTCGGCCGCCCTGGCCGCCGCGCTAAGCCTTGAAGGCCGCGTTGTCGTCGCGCTGGACGCAGATCCGGATTCGAACCTGGCCTCGGCCCTGGGCGTCGGGGAAGACAATCAGCCCACGCCCATCGCCCAAATGCACGACCTGATCGAGCAGCGAACCGGCGCGAAGGATGGCTACGGCGGATACTTCAAGCTCAACCCGAAGGTGGATGACATCCCCGAGGACTACTCCTGCCGCATCGGCAGTATCCGCCTGCTGACGATCGGCGGGGTCAGCAGCGGCGGCGGCGGTTGCATCTGCCCGGCGTCGGCCCTCGTGAAGGCCCTGCTGACACACCTGGTGCTCGGCCGCGACGACGAGGTCGTCATGGACATGGAGGCAGGCATCGAACACCTCGGGCGGGCCACCGCGCAGTCCATGGACGCCCTGCTCATCGTGATCGACAACGGGCCGTGGAGCTTCCAGACGGCCCTGCGCGTGAAGAAGCTGGCGGGTGACATCGCCCTCAAAAACGTATTTGCGGTCGCGAACCGCGTGACGGATAAGACCGACGTCGAGCGGATTCGCGGCAAGCTCGGCGACATGCCGCTCGTCGGCTGCATCCCATTTGACGAGCGCCTTACCGAGGGCGTGATGCGCCGCGACAACGGCGGCTTTCAGCCCACCCGCGCCCTGACGGACCTGTTGGGGCCCCTGCGCGACCTGATAAACGAAATCCGCACGCGGGTGTAGTACCCCAAAAAAAGGGGACACCTAAAAAAGGGGACATTCTACTTTTTGGTTCGTCGTAGCGTTTTCCCTTAAAAAACAGTGTATCCTGTCTTGTCGTTCAAAAAGTAGAATGTCCCCTTTTTTGCTTGGCACCCCAAATGTGATTCTTCAGACAGCCCAGCGGCCGAGAATCAGCCGAACTTGTAGTGCTTGCGGACGGCCTGCTTGACGTTCCACGTGCAGCTCAGGCCCTTGGGCAAGACGACGCAATCGCCGGCCCCGAACTGCACTTTCTGCCCATCGGCGGCCGTGACCTCGACCTCGCCCTCGATAAGCAGGCACGTTTCCTGCTCGTCGTAGTGCCAGGGAAACTCAGACGGCTCTTTTTCCCAGATGGGCCAGGACTTCATCTGGGCCTCTTCTTCGGGCGTGGGTTTTCGTATCTCGATATCCATGCTTAGCTCTCCCGCTTCGCCGGCCGCGCGGCCCGGCGCGTAGTATATCCGCATCATCCGCCCCGGGAAAATCATTGTCCAGCTTTGTGTCGCCTGGGGTATAGTGAGTTGTTGTCGGCAATGGCCCGCAATCGACGAGGGAGCGTAGGGATGAATTGGCGAGATCGTGTGACGGTTGATCCAGAAGTGTGTCACGGAAAGGCATGCATCCGGGGAACGAGGGTTATGCTTTCGGTGATCCTTGATAACCTCGCCGAAGGTGTCAGCCGCGATGAGATACTCACCAGCTACCCGTCGCTTAGCAGCGAGGACATCGATGCGGCCATCGCTTATGCCGCGGAACTGGCCAGAGAGTCCGTCGTGCCGATTCCGGGCGGAGCCAAGGGTTGAAATTCAAGATCGACGAGAACCCCCCTCTGGAATTCGCGGACATCCTGCGCCGGGCCGACCACGACGCTGAAACGGTATTGGACCAAGGGCTGCAAGGGCGGCCCGATCCTGTCATCGCAAGTACCTGTCAAAAAGAAGAGCGAATCCTCGTAACGCTCGATCGGAACTTTTCCGATGTTCGCGCGTACCCACCGGATCAATATCCCGGCATCATCGTCCTCTCGCTCACGCGACACAGTAAAGCTCATCTGATTGAGGTGCTGCGCCGGGCCATTCCATTGTTGGAAAGCCATCCCGTGCAAAACTGTCTCTGGATTGTTGAAGAACACCGCCTGAGAATCCGAGAGGCATCGGAATGAACTGTGGTTCCAGAGGAACGCCCCCGCTCGGCAATTCCCCGCAAGTCACACAACCGGCGTGAGCAGGCCGCTGACGGAATGCGACCTTCGCGCCCCTTCGGTGAACTTCCGCCTTCGCCAACCTGCTTCGCCCGAGGCTACGCAGGTCAAGAGGCTGCGGCGGACTTCGCAGGACAGGCCCTTCGGTGAACTTCCGCCTTCGCCAAGGCTGCGGCGGACTTCGCAGGACAGGCGTGGCGGCCCTTGCAACATATCTCAGCCGGAGCGACAATGTAGCGGGTGTGGGACAGAGGGGCGCCGGGAAGATCATGCGCAAAATACTGCTTTGCACAATCTCACTTGTGACGGCGGCGGCGATCTGGCTGCCGATGCTGCATGTGGTCTATGCGCCGGCGGCGGATGAGTTCGCGCCGGCTACCGGCGTCCCGCCCGACGCGAAGGAGCTGGTCAAGAGGTTCCGCCCCATCTGGAACGCCGACGCCCCGCCGGAATCAACGGAGCTCGATCGCCTTCACCGCAGCAATCCCGAGTGGGACTTCATGTGCAGAAGCTACCTCGTGTGGTCCCTGGCCAACATGGCCCTGCGCGAGGCGGAAACCAAACACTCCGCCCTCGAGCTCATGGACACCATCATCGACGACACCCTCAGGCTCGAGGCTACCGAAGGCCTCTACTACTTCCACATGTCCTATGCGAGGAATAAACCGTGGGTAATGCGTCCGCCGCGAAGCCTGTTCATCGACGGCGAGATCGCGATGATGCTCGCGGTCCGCAGGGTCGTAGCCGACAAGCCCACCTACAAGACGATGCTCGCACAACGGGTCGAGGTGATGCTGCGTCGGATGCAGGCCGGCGAGGTCCTCTCGGCTGAGAGCTACCCCGACGAATGCTGGACCTTCTGCAACACGGTTGCCCTGGCTGCGATCAGGATCAGCGACTACCTCGACGGAACGGATCATTCGCAGTTCCGCAAGCAGTGGGTGGCAACCGCAAAACGCAAGCTGGTGGACCCCAAAACCGGCTTGCTGGTCTCGAGCTACACCGTGTCCGGGCGGCCGATAGATGGCCCGGAGGGCTCGTCGATCTGGATGGTGTCGCACTGCCTCCAGCTTGTCGACAGTGACTTCGCCGAGGACCAGTACCGCCGCGCGAAGAAGGAGCTGGGCCGGACGGTCATGGGCTTCGGCTATGCGCGGGAATGGCCGGAAGCGTGGGTCGGCCCGTACGACGTGGACTCGGGCACGGTCATCCCGGGCTTGGACCTGTCCCCCAGTTCGAGCGGCCAAGCCCTGGTGGCGGCAAGCGCCTTCGGCGATCGGGCGTTCGTTGCGTCCCTGGCTGGCAGCCTGAAGCTGGGCGGGTTCCCACATGTGGACGAGACGGGCCTGCGATATTGCGCCAGCAACGGCGTGGGCGACGCGGTGGTGCTCTATTCCATGGTGCTCGGGCCCGTGTGGGACAGGGTCCGGCAGGGAGGCGCGGAATGACCGAAAACGGACCGCGTCGGCATCGGCGATTCCGCTCTGCCATTGGCTGGCCGGCGGGCATGATCATTCTGGCCGCAGTGCTGGCCTGTGCATATCTCGTGTGCGATTTGCTGGGCCTCAGGAGAAACATCAGCCTGCTCATGCAGACCAGCTTTCTTGAGGGCGGCGGCGATCTGGCTGCATTCATCGGCGGAATGGTCTATTTCGTTCTGCACTTCTGCTATGTGATCCTGGTGCCGATCCTTCTTGGGGCGGCGGTGATCATGTTCATCCTGATGTGGCTGGTCGGCCGGAAGCACCCCCGCCCCGTGCCCCCCGTCCGCTAAAAAAGGGGACATTCTACTTTTTCTTCCCTCGTGGCGTTTGCCCTTAGAAAATAGGATATTCCGTCTTTGCGCTGAAAAAGTAGAATGTCCCCTTTTTTAGAGCGATGCTACCTTTTTGCGTCCTTTCTTGGTCGGCCGCGGGGTCTGAGGCTGGCCTCAAGGCCGAGTTTCTTGGCGATTCGTCGCGTCCAGGGCTCATTGCCGAAGGGGGCGCACCTGTTTACGCTGCGGCGCAGTGCGGCGAGTTCTTGCTCTGTCTGCGGCTGATTGACAAGCTGCACCCAATTTCGCGGCCGCGGGACTGGGCCGGCATCCAGAAAGCTGGGGGGCCGCTTATCGCGCAGCCAGCGCAGACTGGACCACGGCCAGTCCTCGGCGCGGACGACCAGCTTCGCCCGCAGCGGATTGCGTTCAACATACCGCAGCACGGTTAGCAGGTGGGCATCGCTCTGGGCTGGGAAGGCCTTGAACCTGCCCTGCCAAATGTGCCCGCTCGTGTCGTGGCGGCGATGGTGCCGCCGGACGTGGCTGGTCAAGAGCCACTGCATCCAGCGGCTGAGATCGCCGTCGGCGACGGGCCACAGCGACAGGTGGAAGTGGTTGGGCATCAGACAGTATGCAAGCACGCGCATTTGGAGCCTCTGACAGGCCCGGTCGATCAACTCCACAAATGCCTCGTAGTCGCTGGGCTCGTGAAACACGGTAGCCTGAGCGTTGCCGCGATTGATGGCGTGATAGCAGATTCCGCCGACAGATGCCCGGGCAGTCCTTGGCATGTGAGCAGTCTAGCGGTTCAGGCCGCTACGAGCAACCAAAAAAGGGGACATTCTACTTTTTCTTCCCTCGTGGCGTTTGCCCTTAGAAAATAGGATATTCCGTCTTTGCGCTGAAAAAGTAGAATGTCCCCTTTTTTGGGCTAACTCAAAGGTGCCAGAAGATCGCTGATGAAGCCGCCGACCTCGGCGACGATCTTGCTGGTGCGGGTGGCACGGCTGGCTTGTCCAGCCGTGTCCGCGGCCTTGGCGATCCGCTTGACGATAGCTGAGCCCACTATCGCTCCGTCGGCCACCTCGCAGACCGTCGCGACCATCTCGGGGTTCGATATCCCGAATCCCACGCATATGGGCGTCTCGATGTGCTTCTTGAGATCGGCCACGCCGAGCATTGTCTCTTCGGGCAGCTCGTTCCGTTCGCCGGTGATGCCCCTAACGGAGATGTAATAGACGAATCCGCGGCTTTGGGAGGCGATTTCCAGGCGGCGCTGCGGTGGGCTGGTCGGCGCGACGAGCATCACGCCGGCAAGGTTGCGCTCTGCGGCCGCGGGGGCGATGGCGGCAGCCTCTTCGAGTGGCAGATCTGGAATGAGCACGGCGTCAAATCCAGCCTTCGCCGCATGGTCCAGATAAGTCTCGACGCCGTGGCGGAAGACGATGGAATAGCTGACCATCGCCACCAGGGCCATGCTTCCGCCGGCGGCGCGGTAGCCGGCAATGGTCCGGTTGGTCTTCTCGCTGGAGATGCCTCCTGCCAGTGCGACGGTGTAGGAATCCTGAATGACGGGCCCGTCTGCGATGGAGTCGGAGAACGGCACACCCACTTCGCAGACCCTTACGCCGCGGCTTTCAAAATCCTTCAGCAGGGCCGCGGTCGTCTTAAGGTCCGGGAACCCAGCCGTGACAAACGGCACCAGCGTGCGCCTGCCCGCCTGCCGCAAATCCGCGAACGTGCTCACCAATCGGTTGTCTTGTAGTTCGCCCATGGAAAACGTCTTTTCGACACAGAGGTACGGGAATAGCAGGGATAAACACGGATGGACACGGATGTTTTATTATTCATAAAATCGGATTCATCTGCCCGTCGAGAGCCTCCCCAAGGGACAAGTCTGGGTCGAACGACGTTTATCCCCTGGGGGCGGGTCTGTGTTCATCTCTGCTATCTCTGAGTCTCCCCAAGGGACAGGTCTGCGTCTCTGTGTCGCTATTCTCAATCCTCTGTCCCTCTGCGTTTCAGGATTTCCGCGATCTCGTTACAGTCCTTGTCGCCCCGGCCGGACAGGTTGATCAGAATTATCTCGTCCTTGGGCATCTTGGGAGCGATTTTCATCACCTCGGCCACCGCATGGGCCGATTCGAGCGCGGGTATGATTCCCTCAGCCCGAGACAGGGCGACGGTGGCATCGAGGGCCTCATCGTCCGAGGCGGTGGTGTACCGGACGCGGCCGATCTCTTTCCAGTATGAGTGCTCGGGCCCCACGCCGGGGTAGTCCAGGCCCGCCGAGGCGCTGTGGACCGGGGCGGTCTGCCCGTCCTTGTCCTGAAGCACGTAGCTGAGGCT
>SDBS01006711.1_pt1 | contig 11188 bp, 9 predicted proteins | sample 2277091 | NCBI WGS metagenome assembly SDBS01 (sample SAMN10404972, study PRJNA504765) | marine sediment metagenome | isolation source: marine sediment core GS10_PC15, 163 cmbsf | place: Arctic Ocean: Southern Knipovich Ridge | collected 2010 | reverse complement strand
GAGTTGATCGTTCTTTGCACATGTTATTGGGAAAGGATTATCCCTATATCTTGCCAGGGAGAATAAAACGTTAGCCCCGATGGTCCTCAAAGCATTTGTGCCAACATCAAAGTAAGTTGCCCCGCCAGGATAGCAATTAAAGTGGAGACCAAGGTGCCGAGAAGCACATACTCGGCGAAAGAACGGTTTTCTAATTCCTTAGATCGTGCGAACGCCTTGGCTGCTAGAATGAAACCGATTGTGGGGGTACTCATTGTTCACAACCGCTATGAAGACAAAGATGCGCTCCAGTAATCCAATAATTCTTCCAGACGCTACAGGTAAACTAAATAAGCAACAATATATGCTTCGACAAGCATATTTGCATTGAGTCTGATGACCTCGCCTGGCATGGGAGCGCAGGTGTGATCCCGCCGTCGGGCTGCTGCTCTCGATTTCAGAGCCTCCGATTACTTAAACAATCAGATGCGGCTTCAATAATACATCTGTTGATACCCATTTCCACACTCGGGTTTAAGGTATTCGCACTACCTGACCTTAAAAATCAGGACATGATCCTCGTGACTTCTATGGTGCGATGTCGAGTGTAGCCAATACCGGAAAATGATCGGAGGCTTGTGTCTGAAGCACATGAGCCTCAACGGCGACCAAATCATCGCTGTGCCATATCCAATCAATACGCTGGTAGGGATCGCCAGAGGAGAAGGTGAAGCCTTGCCCAACGCCCGCTTCGCTCCACGAATCCAACAGACCCGCATCCGCGATAAGCTTCATCTCGGTCCAGTCGGGTCGCGCATTCAGATCTCCGAGCAGTAGGGAATAACCCTGCCCATTCCAGAATCGCAGAATTACAGGCACTTGAGCTTGTCGAACGAGGCTATCGGGGCTGAGATGATGCAAGTGAGTGGCGATGACCAGCAGTGGTTGTGGTCCTCCTGTGTCAATGCGAGCCCAAAGATACCCTCGCTTAATCAGAGTGCCTGCGAGTGGTAATTCACCCCATCCTGATTCGAGTACAGGGTATCGGGAGAGAATTGCATTGCCCCAGATTGGTTCGTCCGTGCCTCGGAAAAGAATTGGCATATCCAGGCGCTGCGAAAGCCAGGTAGACATGTCAGCCGCACCATCCATCAGTCGCACCCGCGAGACCTCCTGAAGCGCCACGATATCAGCGCCGGAATCCTCAATGACCTGAGCAATAGCTTCCAAGTCTTGGAGACCGGCAAAGCCAAATCCCGCATGGACGTTGTAGCTCATCACCTTGATCGGGAAACCTGATGGTTGCTCGGTAGTAGGAGCAGGACCCAACAGTGCCCAATATACCAGCGGCACAATGGCCAAAACACCCGCAACCGAAATGCCTGACAGATCCCAGGAGGCTACCTCAGTTTGCGATTGGGCCTGTATGCTGGCAATCAGAAGAAGTACTCCCAGCAGGGCGGCTGCAGCCGTAGGGAAAACCTGGCGCGGGAAGGGCATTGCCATGTCCATGGCTATGTAGTAAGCGAATACGAGGGCGAGGAAGAGCACCATCCCTCCTGCCACAACGACCGTCGTCCGCCACAACCCAGGGCTATTAGCTTGTTTGGTAACCCCTGCCACCACTGCCAACCCCCAACCCATGAGCAGTTGCCCGATGAGAATCGTGAACACGATCATTCTGCCTGCCTGATCTATGCCTAAGACGGCGAGGGATAGATAGATGACAATGCCAAATGCGAGTATCGGGCGCATTGTTCGCGGGTTGGCAAACCCCCAAGCAATGCCGATTGCCGCTGCCAAGGTCCCCAGCATGACGATTACAAAACCAAGCGGCGCGTTCAACCCAGCCACTTCTTCCACCCAACCCTGGCTCTGAAAGAACAACAGTTGAAGCACCAGATACGGGCCGATCGCCATGAGAGGTAGAGCGTGCTTCCAGGCAGCATCGCTGGCAATCCCAGCCTCTGGTTTAGGCTCTCGCCACAGCGCCCAGAAGATCAGAACAATCATCACAACCACGGTCAAAAATGGGATCACACCAGAGACCGTATTCAGGTCTCGCGCGCCAAAAACGCCACGCAGTGCGATATCCAAAGCTAAGCCTAAAGCCACTCCATAAACCCATCGTGGCGCAGCTCTATTTCCTTGCATCCTAACGTGTCCCATAAAGATGGATAGGAAGTTCAGAAATAGCCCTATGCCTGCGATGCTCAATCCTAAGTCCAATGCAGGATTTGCGCTCAATTGCTCAATCAGCCGCAGGAATGCCACGCCCCCTGCGGTGATCCATAGAGCGTTGCGCGTTCCTGCCAGCCGGTGGAGTGCAGCGGCTAGAAAGCCGAGCAAAAAGGTGCCGAAGGCATAAGGGATCAGACTGAGTGTTGGGATCCCTACCGTATCACGCAGATACCACGCCAGGCCGGCAATGAACACCCTCAGCAATTGCACGCTAAGTGTAAAGACCATCGCCGGAAGCAGATATTCGAGAGTGCCAGAGAAAATGAAAGATCGTGGTTTAAGGTTCATAATAGTTTCTCCTCACTTTGGTGCACACTCAGGCGGTCTGACAACATCATGGAGATCATCAGACGGCCCGGGCTGCGTTTCTTTCGGAGTATGAGATAGGTACGATTACTGTCTGCTTAAAAGCAGAGATTATAGGGATGAGCCTTACACTCCTAAGGGTGGAAGATTTAATACCCAGTCACCCTAATTCTCTTCAATATAATCAGAATTTGCAATCGCGATTGACCGACACATGTCGAAGAACTCGCAGAGGTAGTTATAGGCAACTGCTTGCCCCAAAAGTTTGTCCTCGAAGTTTCCGATTAATCCCTCAATTACCCCCAACCGCCCCCTCCGCTCTGCTTTGGGGATGTAGGAAAAAGGAGGGCCGGCCGGGAGCTTGGAGCACCTGTATTACGCACGTTGGGAACTACACCGCAGCGGCAGACTTCCTTCGCGTGCATCCGGGATGTCCTCCATCTACTCCATGGGCTGGTCCATCAGCTCTTGAGCCGCATCCTGGAGCAAGATCAATCGCAGAGTTTCGGCAAAATCATCGCTGTCCGGATCATCCGTGATCAAGTCAATCTTGTTGGGATGGTCAACCCCGAGTCCAAGAGACACGGCTCGTTCAATTTGGTCTTGCTTGAATATCGGACCCTTCTGAACAGCGAGGGTGGTGCCGAAATATCGCAGGATAGCGACGCCAACCGCATCGATGGCCACACGATCGGTACCGGCAAGAATCAATCCCGGGTGGGCTAATGTTCCTCTATCTGGGCCACCATTGATGAAGGCGTTTACTGCGTCGACGATGACCAGATCGGGCGTGTAGGCAGTATTGATCTCCGCAATCATGCGCCGCTGGGCTGCAGAATTGTGTAATTGTGTCATATAGTCCACCTGTTCCCCCGGCACTTGAGAGGCCACCATGCCCACCGAATTCTTGAGCGACATGGTGAAGTGGCCGCCAAAACGATGGGTTTTTAGACAACAGAGTGAAACGATGCCTTCTGCCTCCCGCACCGGTCGGGCGAGCGCGATTCCCGAGGGCCAATCTGAACCTTCAAATTCAATATGCTCCCAATCCTCGACATCGAGTTCGTCAAAAGCTATCAAGTCAAACCCAAGTTCGTCGCCCATGGCTGGTAGACCTTTTTTGTCCATCACCCGGCGGGTTTTCTCCATGCCGCTGCGATCGCCGACGGTGATATGCTCGGAGCCGTTTTGCTCAAGCCACTTTATGGTCGTGGTAAGGACATCATTATGAGTTGAGCCAGGCGCTGCGTGAGAGCTGTTTAAATTGGGTTTAACCAGCACCCGCTTGCCGCGAAAATCACGCGTCTCTAGCATCGACAAAGCTCGCAGCAAACCCTCGGTGCGGTCTTCGGTCTTAACCAGGACGACCGCGGCGCGATCCGTCGCCGCGGTTGCGGTGGGATTTGGGAGATTTGTGGCAGTGGTCAAGGGCAGCGGGGTATTCGTGGGTATCTCGGAAGGGAGCGTCGTCGGCATTGCGGCTGGGATCAAGCCCAGGGTACGCCGACAGCCGGAGAGTGCATGTGCCCCGAGAACACTCCCTACGAAGGGCGCAGCCACCCGAATGAAGGATCTACGATCCATGATTTCCGCCTTCCTAACTTGTTCAATGGATACCAGGTTGCTCGGCACACTCTTAATACCTTCTTGCGATTGAGCGGGTTCAAGGCTGTTGTTGCCTGCACTCGCTAGGTTATGCTTTCACTTCCAAATACATTGGCCTTGGACTGTTAAGCCAGGTTTCCCAGGGTGGCTCCATGATCTAATCTTTATTGAAACCCGACCCACATCTAGTTTCACATATGCTATACATAGTGCGAAAAGATCATAAGTGCAATCAAAGCTCCTGGTTACGTTATCCATCAAACGCATCAATATCAGCAACAACAAAACCGCTTTATCGACATGATGAACTTTCACCAAGGCTCTGCATCTGTCCGATTGATTCTCTTTGAACACCCGCGCTCAGGGCTGAACGACAACGATAGAACCATAAAAACTCAAAAGTGCCGTCCTATCTACGTGCACATACGTTGATCATGCTCCCTACGACCCGTCTGCTCCAAGGAAAAGATCGGCTGGGATTGAGAAAGTGCGCGTATTCCGGCCATCACCCCCCTGCCCGTACCAGCGTAGTGTTTCAATTAATCGAGGCTCCCCATCTACGGAAACCATAAGATCAACTTCCGTCCAACCCAGGCCTCCGCGCTCGATCTGGAATTCAAGCGACTCTCCTTCAGCTAAACCGATAAGCATGAGATCGACAACCATCTCTACTTCACCACCCGCTTCGGCTCGAGCCAGCGATTGGAACAGAGAAAAGCGGTCACCTTCCAACCACGCAAAACTCGCCTCCGGGCTCGACGAAATGAGCTCAGGATGGATCCACTTGCCGCCATGAGTGAGTCCAAAAGAGGTCCAATCCGACGATGTCCGGATACGGATAAGGATTGAATAGGGCTTAGGCCAGTTTTTCGCCAGGAAGGTTTCAACCCAACGCCGGGTTGCGCTGAGATAAGCGTTTGGGGCATCTGGGGCATACGATGCATATTCAGCACCTTTTTCATCAAAGACTCCGGGTTGAGCTGGCTCGATCTGACTGCCCTCGTGCCACTCGTTGAAGGATGTGATCGTTATCATCGCTGGTTCAATCCCCAAATCTAGCGCCGCTTGCCATTGTATATCGTAGGTTGCGCCCTCTGCTCGGTCGAGGAAGGTATCCTCGGCGTAGCCTATCCGGCGTGCTGAGAAACCGGGTAGTACACTGGGAACGTACCAAGAATCTATAGGCAACCTCTGCGCCCAGCCGAATAACTCGTTGGGATCACTGCTCAAGGTGGCATAGTTATAGAGCCCGTCGAAATGGCCATCATCCACCCAGAACGATTCAACCGCGTCAGGGATCACCAGACCCCCATCCGGCAAAGCGTGGATCGCATCGATCGCCGCGCGCCAATAGCTGGGCTCGACATGCGCCGAATCACCATCTGGATTTCCCGCCAGCCAGACGAAGAACAGCCCTTTCGATCGATCGTCAGGACTCCAACGGCTTGAAATCTTTGTACGGAAAAAAGCCGGGTGCTCGCCATACATGTTGTAGATGTATTCAACATCCTGAAGAAGTCGATCGGAGGTCCGGCCACTGTAGGGTTCTATGTGGAAGGCTACTTGGAGGCCATATCTCTCAGCCTGATCCAGCAGGATCGGGACCACCCCATCTTCTCGACTTCCCTGTCCCCACCATGAGGTGATGATCACCCCCACGCCTGCCTCCCGGAGCCAGGCGAAATGTTGCGCGACCACTACAAGGTCTTTCGAGCTGTAGGCTCCAAGAAGAGGATAATAGTCGCTACTAATCACCCTCGGTGGTGTTGCTCCAGCTTGCTTCCAATGGATCCATTCGCCATCAAGATCCCAACTGCCATACCAGGGATAGTAAAAAGCTGCAACTCGCATTGACGGATCGGACCCAGTAACAGGCGGGAAAGCCGAGGTGACATCAATAGTCGCTGTGACTTGCTCTCCGGCGTTCTCCGTATCAACATGCGTGGCTGAAGTCATCACCGTGGGAGTCAGTGGAATATCGGAGGGTGCCAGCTGTTGGGATACGGTTGAAGATGAACATCCGGCAAGCATCGGCAGGCATAGTGCTGCGACCAGCAGCTTTCGCTGCTTGCAGCGGGCACTTGTGATCGATCTCCAGGCGAACATGCTTACCTCCTGCGCGTAGCAGTCCAAATCCGCGTCGGATTGATGAATCAGTTTGCGATAGTTCCGGCGATCTTGATATTATGTCGGTCGAACGTGTCCAACTCAATCTCATGCGTGGTCCAAACGGGGACGAGGGTGATATGCCGTAGCCATTCAGAGAAAATTCTCATAATGGAGATACTACCAATATCCTCCTTTTACCACGCTAACCACAAGCATCCTATGCGGCGGTTATAGAAAAATGCTGATTACTTTTTCAACCTGAGACACTCAATCCAGGCTGTTGCCCTATTGTAGTCAAAGCTCCCTACACTGAAGATCCTTTGCACAGCCATTAATGCGCCTGCCCTTGCTGCAACGGATCTCCGTAATCGGTGAACCAGCCCAAAGATCCGTCTGGGCGTCGGGTCAGGTGGACGCTTCCTAACTCCTCGGTCTCATTGATTAACTCGACGCTATCGACGGCTTAATACCCTGGATACAGCGCTCAATTCCCACCTATGATCATGTCATGCATATCATCAATCATCGGGGCGATCTCCTGGAAAAAGCAAATCACCCCCAATCTGGAGGATTTATTCTAGTTTTTGACACCAATTATCTATGCCCTATCTGAGTTGATCACAAAATACCTGATGCGCATTTCGACGTAGGGATGGAAGAAGTAATCCACAACGCGGAAGATGTGATTTTTCATGCGGAAAGAGAAGCCGTTCATCCTCTCCGATTCTCTTCTTTCTTCCATTTTCTTCAAACTCGTATACCTTCTCATTGCAATGGCAATGCATTGACTGCTTTCCAATACTCATATCCGGGTTTTGGATTCCCATCATTATCAAACAAACTAATACGATCAAAGATGCCGCCAGCTTCACCGAATGATGCATCATGTGGGAGGACCCATACGATCACTTCAACTTCGATGTCGTTTGATTGTTGGAGAAGTTTCATCATGTAATCGATTTGATCCTGATTCGACCCAGCTGCACCACTGGCAATATCTTCAGTAGGCCAACCAGTTTCGGTGATCATAATAGGTAGTGATGTATGGTCGCGTATCTCAGCGAGATAGTCATTGGGGATTTCATCAACGGTCTTAAACTCCAAAAATGGATAGACTGTAAAGGAAACAAGATCAATCTTTCCTTCAAACATACTGATGATATGCCAGTTTTGTTCTAAATCTTTCCCCGTAAGCGAAGCCTTTCCTTTCATGTATTCAAGTTGGAAGTTGTTCATCACCATCGTGTTTGGACTCACTGCTTTAATCTCGTTATATGCTTCGCGGGCATACTGTACATATAAGTCGAAAGTGTCCTGCTGAAACAAGTAGAAAGAGTTGCTCTCTACTCCTAAAGAGATGTATTTGGGTTGATATTTTTTTGCGATCGCCACAGCCACTCGTATCAATTCTTCTCCGCGATCGTGCGTGAAAGGACCATCTTCGTGATTGACTGAAAACGCGATATATGGTTCCACTCCTTTCATTTGCATAAATGCGAGTTGGGCTTGTTCAAGAATTCCCTCTTCGTTAACTTGTTCGCCAGGGTTGACATGAACACCAAATATCCCACCATATGCCGCAGCGCCAAACTCAAAAAAGTCTTGCCAATCATTACTGCTTGAATTTGGATAATGCCTTGGGACGAACCCAGCGGTTCCCATCTCAAAACTTCTGTTTGAAATTGGGAGTTCAGCAACGATAGCTGGGTCAGCATTGGCACCAATAGATTGATCCGGGGTTTCTTCTCGAAAGCCAACTGGTGTTGAACTATTCTCACATGCTGAACCAACCAATATTAGGAGAAAAAAAGTCAAGAGTAGTAATTTTATCTTCACAGTTAAATCTCCATTGGGTTTAGTTTTGTCACTCCTTTGAGCGGTCAAACGGTTTCGTACTGCTCAGTCCCCCGCTCTTTGGGTGGCGAAGCCCTGTTTTCTTTGTTGTTAGCGGGAGGAGCATTTCCAACCGTTACCACTTCATCCTTCGCTTATCATGCAACCTTGCTATCAAAATCTGGCGCCTCCCCAGTCCGACTAAGATCGTGGCGTTCTTCCAGGGCTCCTGCGAATGGTTAGACTACTCTAATCCTTCGCTCCCACATTGCATGGATCGCTCTGATCTCCCCTAAGTGCCCAAGACTGTCCATTAAGAAGTGTCTGATCCATTCATAAGCCGTATCGGACGTATCAGACCATCCTGCAGCAGGTCGGTATAAATCCTCCGATGGTACTTTCTGGATGTAATCACATAGCGCTTCAACCGTTTGGTCAAAATACTTCACCAGTTCATCGGCGGATAACTTCGGCACTACTTCAACTTCTTCACGTGTGTACCCAGCCAAAAAACCGAAGCTCACCCCAACCCAACCCTCGTGGATCATACCCTGTTAACCGAGCCCAACCGGACGTGAACCACAGCTCTTCCTCTGAAGGTCTATTCTCTAAAATATGAATCTTAAGAATGTCAAACCCGCGGCTGAAATGCCATACCGTCACTGCAATATTGTTCGCACCATCATCAGGGTGCCAGTAAAGAGCATCGGCAGAGACTTCACTTAACACCTTGTGAACCCATTGAGAGAAGCTCAGCAGCATATCGATGAGGATGTCTACATCGCTTTTTCCAATCATTGTTTGCGTTGTTAATATATATATATATATTTTCAAAGCAACCTAGCGGCTTAGAGCTAAGCTGCGCGGTATGAATCCCATATCATATTTTCGCTCCGCCGTCGGCATCAGCTAAAGCGACTTGGCAGGCGGTGAATTCCAGCAAAGTACCATATAAATATCGGAAGTATTATCCTTCGGCTCTTATTACCGCCCCCCCCAACGCAGTTCGGACTTGTTGGGAAATCCCAAAGAGTTTTGGTTCCCAGATGTTTCTTTTCCATACCTCAATGTATTCTTTGTCAGAGCCTAAGAGCATAACGCACTTTCAGAGAGCGCTTATAACTCTCCCATTATTTTGTCGAAATCTTCAACGGTCACCGCTGGGGTTGTAGTGAATGAGATCCCCAACAATTTTGTTAAAGCTACTGAGGTTTTCATCGCTTGCTCCAAATCTGGGAGGTCCACAATAAGGACAAGATCTTTCTCCCCAAGTAGAGCATATCCGGACTTTACCTCTCCGCCGTACTTCGTAATTAATGCAGTAGCTTTGGTAGTGCGTTCTGGGCTAATATCCTTCACCGACTCTAACGAATACTTCCCAAACATAAAATATGTAGCCATGGCAACTTCTCCTTTTGATTAAAGTAGAAAAAACGGTGGCTCTTCAATGACACTCTTTGGGATTTCCCTTTTATAACTATATTTGAAAAGATCAAACTTAACTAATATAGCTCCACTTACCGGTTTATAGCCGCGATGTCCCTCGCTCTTTGGGAGACGCGTCCCGCGTTCTATGCGGGGAGCAGCCGAGGCACTCCGAACCTCACTCCGTTCCCATATCCTACAACATTGCTATCATATTCGCCGCGCATCCTTGGTCCATCGCAGTGAGTGGATAGGGCGCCTAGAATGACGGCCAAGCTTCGGACTGACCTTCTTGAATGGGTATGTTGAGACAGAGCTCCGGCGTTAATTCTCATTACGAACCGAGATAGTTCAGCGCTTGCAGTCCCAAGTGATCGTCGAGGTAATTGCCGATATTGTAGGAGCGGTCATATTCACTCTAGCCAATCTTGGATTCTTGTTTGGCTAATCATATCCTCGTTCAGTAGAGCGAGCCAAAGATGCCAACCCTATAATGAAAAACTCCCATCCTGGATAGTATCATCATCCCCCCCTTTCCCGAATGTGCCCCACCAGCATGCGCCTTGGACGGGGTGTGCAACTGCCCTGGCGAATGCCTAAGCGGCTGCAGCAAGTGTCAGATGGATCTCTGATCCAAACCTTGGATGGGCATACCCGACCCGGGGAAGAGGCGGTCTTCTCCGCGGATGGGGAATTGTTGGTTTCTAAGGTGCGGGACGGCATGGGTTTGTGGACGGTTTCCTATGGCGGCCAGATCCATATGTTCGAATATCCGGGTATTAACGTGGTGTTTTCTCCTGATGGCAGCACCCTCGCCGTTGCGAACTATAACGGCTCGATCGCACTGTATTCAACGGATGGGTCGCTGCTAGCCGAGCGTGATGGACACGCGAGTACCGTGCGTGGGATTGTCTTCTCTCCGAACGGCGGCATACTCTTCACCGCCTCAATTGACGGAACCGTGAGGGTTTGGATGATCAAGCCCTGAGGGGTCAGCTTCTCTTTCTTATCCCACAAACCTGGACTTAGTTCACTTGTGCATGGTCAAACTGGCTGTAGTAGAGCTCAGCGTAGAAGCCATTTTGTTCCAGCAGTTCCTCGTGCTTGCCTTGCTCGACAACATCGCCTTCGTCCATCACCAGGATCCAATCCGCATTACGGATGGTGGACAGGCGGTGGGCGATGATGAAACTGGTGCGATTCTGCATCAGGGTGTCCATGGCCTGCTGGATCAAGACCTCTGTTCGGGTATCGACTGAACTGGTGGCTTCGTCCAAGATCAGCATCCTGGGATCGGTCACAATGGCGCGGGCGATGGTTAGAAGCTGTTTCTGACCTTGAGAGATGTTTGTGGCTTCCTCGTTCACCACCAGGTTATACCCCTCAGGGAGAGTGCGTACGAAATGGTCCACATGGGCGGCTTTGGCTGCAGCGATGACCTCATCGTCGCTGGCATCAGGCCGGCCATAGCGGATATTTTCCATGATCGTGTCGTTATAGAGCCAGGTATCTTGCAGCACCATCCCAAACATACAGCGCAAATCCTCACGCCGGTAGTCTTTGACATTGTGTCCATCTACAAGGATCGCCCCGCTGTTGACATCGTAGAAGCGCATCAGAAGTTTGACCATAGTGGTCTTGCCAGCACCCGTCGGACCTACAAGGGCGATCTTCTGCCCTGGCATGACAT
>SDBS01006710.1_pt1 | contig 11192 bp, 5 predicted proteins | sample 2277091 | NCBI WGS metagenome assembly SDBS01 (sample SAMN10404972, study PRJNA504765) | marine sediment metagenome | isolation source: marine sediment core GS10_PC15, 163 cmbsf | place: Arctic Ocean: Southern Knipovich Ridge | collected 2010 | reverse complement strand
TTTTTTAAAATTTTTTTGTTATATAATAAGAAAAAAAAAAAAAAAGAAAACAAAAAAATAAATAAAAAAAAAAAAAAAAAAAAAAAAAAAAAAAAAAGATTCATTTCAATGATTAAATAATAATAAATTATTGGAAGTAATTTTAATTTATTTCCTAATTTGTATACTTATATTTTTTACTAAAAATCTATGTCTGGTCTACTTTCAATTTACAAAGTTGTGTCTACGGGGTTGCTTGATTATTATTACATATATATTCTAAATATGGATATAAATAATAGGCGGTGTTTATGCGCGATATATAATTTAAAATTGGTCAATATTAAACAACATAAAAAAAAAAAAAATTCAGTTGGTAATTAATCAATTAAGTAATTAATAATAATAATAGTAGGGATGGTGAAGCGAGGTCGGAGTTTAATAACTCCTGATAATAATGAAGAAGAAGAATATACAAATCCCAATGAAAACACGAATTTAGAAGAAGGAACATCTCCTCAGGATTTTAGCATTGATCTATTTCCTGTGGAAATAATTTCAAATATTATTGTACATTTGGATCCAGAAGAAATATTCAAATTCCTTACAAGCTCATCTAAGTTATGCAAACTTTACTTACGCACGGATTTCATAAAAAAGTTCATAAATTCTAAATTGATCAAACTTGGTATTTACACAGAAATTTCAAATATCATAACCGAAATTATGTATCATCAGTTGTTGTTTAAGAATAATGATGATTGGATTTTGTTTCCACCATTTTTAATTCTTCAAGGCTGCCCTCCGCATAAGAATATTTCTTGTTTTCCGGATATGAAAGAATGTGTGTCTGTATTGTATAAACTGGATGGCTTTATTAAATACACTAAAGCTATTGGTTTGAGTAAGATAAATCTCTTGTATGCAATTTCTTATGAATTATTTGATGTGATTGATGATCTAATGCTTGGTAAATGTTCAAAATTAAGTGGATTTGAAGGATCTTTTATAAAAATGTCTGAAAAAGCTGAAGAAATTGAGTTGTCACCTGAAGAAATATTATTGATCAATTGCGTGAAGTATGGGAAATCATCTACACTGGATTACGTTAACAGAAAATATTCCATAGAACGAGATGATTATTATCCATGCTTAATGACTTCAATGTTACAGTTTACAATTTTCAATTTAAAATACGAAAATTACAAAATTCTGGATAAGAATTGTTATGTTACCAAAGAACAAGCATCGGATTTTTTGCAATGTTGTCTTAGAGGCGGTCATATTAATAGTGGTGATACTTTTCCTTTTGTAAGATATCTTATTGAAAAATACAAATTAAAAAGATTAGATTTACGAGATTGCAATTTCATAACTATAGCCATCACTCGTAAATGGTTTGAATTATTTGAATTCTCATTCATGGAATTTGGATATACAAAAGTTGATTTATTGCCGCGCGATAGGTGGACTGGTGAATTTAACTTTGGATTAATGAAAGACATATTTCGTAAATGCGATTTTAGTTGGATCCAATTATCACTCGATGTTTGCGATTTGTCAAGTGCAGAAATGAGATCATCAGTTCAACAATTAATGAACGCAGCTGCATCCAGTCAAAATATGGATATTGTTGAATATGTGAGTAATCGAATTAGGATAAGAATTGTCAGTTCCCGTTATTATTCTCCACTACGATATGGAGTCATGATCATTCATTCTTCTGGATCTGAAAATTACAATGAAGAATTCATTATTAAATTGATTGATAAATATAATATTTCGGAAGTAGTGGCTGATGAACTATTTACAGAAGAATTTATTGATATGATATTGGAAGAAAAGGAACATTGTACAAAAAAAGTAATTTTTATGATCGATAGATTTGATGGATTAAAATCGAATCGTCATTTTTTGATCAGGTTAATGTCACTATGTTCTCGTATAAGGAGTATATCTGAAATATTATCCTTTACATTACTCAAACTTGGAAATATCAATTCTTCTGAATTTTTGAAGATATTCAAAGGTTGTAGTAGAGGTGGTAGTGAATCTATCATGTTCGTTGCTAAAAAACTGTTAAAACTAGTCAATATCTTTTGGTTGGAAGGAATTTTGTCTGTTTTGCTTAAATTGGCCTTCAAAAATCGAAACTGTGGAATCGCGATTTTGATATTATTCAAAATATATTATGAAAAGTGTAGTGAGTATGCAATCGAAGATGAAGGTGAAGTTATTGAGAAGATAACTTCAATATTCATTACATCATACAACCGTTTGAGATATCAATGGACTCTTTCCAAAATGATGTGTGAGTATGACATCAAATCTCTATTCAAAAGCAAGGAATATATATATTATCTTATTCTAGATAAAATACGGGAACGACTTCCGGGCGTGTTTGACCAGGATTAGAAAATACTGAACATATAAATCGATTGAAAAATCACAACTTATATATATATTTTTTTTTTCCTTTTTGTTTCTACGCCATATAAATTTATGTAACACACATTATCCACTATATATATACGACGATGTCGTCAGCGGACGCAAAAAATAACAACAAAAATAATAAAAAATGTTTTGGATCTAGATTTGCGTATCAAGAACTGAAGATCAAAACAGATGAACTCAATAGAGAGAACAAAACGAAAGATAATGAAGTCAAAAATGAATTCATTCGAGGAAAAATAATGCTAAATAAATTAAAAGAGGCTACAGAAAACACTTCCAAGGCACTTTCGAATCATTCGGAACTGATAATAAAGAAAAATATGCTCATTCATGATAGCTCAAGCATTCTTCAAGAACATGTATCATTTCTGCAGGACATGGCGAGGAATGAAATAAGCAATAAAAGTGTATGGATCAAAAATCTTTGTGAAATGCATAATGAAATAGAGGAGCAAATGCATATACTGCTCTCTCTAAATAAAACTCTGATGAAAATAACTCTTGATTTCGAAGAAAAAGGAGGAGAAGAAGAAGAAGAAGAAGAACCCAGGTACACAAATATCACCACTACTACTATTATTAATTCATATGATCAATGATTGCCTTTTAAGGAATTTAACACTAAGCACTTTTTTTTTTTTCGCTACAAAAACTATTTCACCCAAATAAAACTTCGATTTTTTTTTTTTTTTCCTATTATTAAATAAAAAGAAAAAGTATGGGTTGTGAATGCATTACGGAGAAATATCATAAAAAATGTGATCGTTGTTGTCAGACCTTGTGTTGTTGGAACGAAAAGGTATACAAAAAAATAAAGGGAATTGATGAAGAAGAAGAAGGTGTAGGTGGAGGTGGAGGTGGAGAAGCACGACAACAACTTTGGTTGCAAAAAGAAGAAGAACAGACTAAATCTCTTAAACAATCAAAATTTTACCACTCACAATTCTACCACTCACCTTGTGGAGAAAGGATGAGGAAGGATAATAATAAGATAAAGATGAGGAACAATTGTAGAGATGATGCTGATGCTGCTGATGGTACGATGATGATCATGAGCATAACTGGTTTGCGATACAGAAATTGTATTGAATGTGGTGATACAGTGGATTTGATTTCGAAACACTATTACTTTGAAAAAGATCAACTATATATCTGTTCAGAAGTGTGTATCATCAGATACAACAACAACAACAATAACTCTTCTTCTTCATCTCAGATAGATTTCAATTGCTGTAGAAAGAGATGGAGTAGTAAACTACCCGCTGATCTTCTGGTTGATATTCAATGGGCATTGATTCAAGGATTTCCTCTTAATCCATGCAGCTTTATCTTGAATTCAGATTGCTCAAAATGTGAATCCATTCTATCTTTCTTATTTGAGCAGGATCAATATGGATCAATCTCCCATATTATCTACGAATTGTTGAAGTTTTTTGTTTCACAGCACGATTCGTTTGCTATGCATCTGCTATCTGACAAACTGGACTTGGATAAATTGCTAACTCGCCAACAGAGTTTCGATCTTTTCATTAGTTCTGCAGCTGATGGAAATGTCGGAACGTTTACATGGCTTTACCAACTTCTGGCACCCAAATATTTGATTCTGGATGAGGAGGGTGCCACAGCTACTGTCAGAAAACCAATGTTCCGGCTACTAAAAGAATGTGCACAGTATGGACATCTTGAAATATTCCAGCATTTGGTGGAAAGATATGATGTTAGCAAGGAATTGATTATGTCAGACGAAAAATCGGGACTAAATGATGAAAATGTGCTTCTGAAAATTAGTGCGTGTGGGGGACATTTAGAAATGGTGAAATATCTTGTTGAGAATTTTGGGCTTGAATTTGAAGATGTCCGAGTTCGCATAAACTTTATCGTAGTTGCTTCAGAAGAATATGGACATCATAAAGTTAGCGAGTATCTTAGACAACATTATTTGATTGAGGAGAAGATTGACAAACTCGAAAATTTTACTAACTCATATCTCGTCGAGAAGGTATGTAAAAATATATGCCGCAAGCGCGCAGCAGCAACAGCAGCAACGACAGGAGGAGGAGGAATATTAGGTAGGGATCACAAAAACAAGAAACGCAAGGTGATAATAATACGGCATGATGAGGAATATTTTTACATTGTTCCTGATGATGATGATCATTCTCCTACTGCTACTACTACTACTACTACTACTGACAAATTTTCCTTCAATACGTATGATACTGAACTTGATATTGAGAATGGTTCAAAAGAGTTTGACGAATTTAGGGTTGGAAAGATATCCGCTTCCAGAATAGGACCGATCTGTGGAGTGAGCGAGTACAGTACTCCTAAAGCTGCAGCATTGAAATATTTTAAAAAGTTTGATATGAATGATGATTGTGAGCGTGGGATAATAATGGAACAGTTTATTAGACAAATTTTATTCCAGAAAACAGACTGGCGAATGCCTATGCGTAAATGTGGAATATTTCATTGGAAAGATACTAGATATTCTGCTATGCCGGACGACATCGGTTATGTGCCAAGTTGGGGAAAAGAAATCATTATCGAATACAAATGTCCTAGAATCGCAAAAACTATTCCAAAGCTGGATTATATTTTCCAGACTAATTGGCAAATGGGCATTGTGGGTTTAAAACATGCGTTGCTAGTATATGATGCTGTTCGTGGAAACGGAATCCCCACATTCGGTTGCTGGCATATTGAATTTAGTAAAGAACTTTTTAATTTTCAGAGAGTCTGTGCTGTAGAGTTCTGCGACTATTTGAAGTGTCCTTGTAGCGAAACTCTTCCAGAGACTCCCTGGATTTATCACAGATTCCAAGACGCATTGAAGAACAACCTCTGGTTACCTGGACACAAGATTAAAGATCTTCCTGCTGCACCCAAGATAAAAAAATTGGATGATAATGAACTGAGAAAATTGTTTTTTACGTAAAAAACAGTAATATATATATATATATATACTATATTATTATTATTATTCAATTTATAGATATAAATATTTTAGTTAATTGCAAATAAACAATTTTTTTTTTATTTTGTTTGTAGTAGTAGTAATATTATTATTGATAACGTATCCGACAATTTGCCAGGCGAAAAGTAACAGTTTTTTTTTTATCACTTGAAGTTGTTGTTTGAATCAGCAACATTAATCCTAATCTGTTTTCGCAGCTGTGAATTTAAACCAGCCAAATACGCCCATCGCCTTCTCTGTAAATGTTTTGTAGTTCAGTTCTTTTGCTGTGAATCCAAACTTTTCCATCAGCAACTTGCTCTTACTGATAGTATTCCCATTCATGCCATCATGTTCCTGCTTTTTTATGTAAGCAATGAATTTTAGGCTGCACTGTTGTCTATCAATGTCGATGGCCATGAATTTTGATATAATATACTCGCATGAAGGTGAGTATCCAGTGCACTGTTGTTTGAATATTTTTTTCCAGTTATGTGCCAGGCGCTGATCCATATCGATTTTAATCCACATGTATTTTAACGTTTTATTGTTTTCATGTCTGTAAAGACATGGACTCGAATTACCACATCCCTCATAACACATATTAAAATAAAGAGAGAAATCATTAACCGGAAAATCTTCTTCACCTAGATTAAATTTGCCAAATAGATATTTCAATGTTTTCACATCATCGTTATCAAATACAGATTTTAATAAGTGCATGTGGTTATTTAATATGTCAACCTTTGTTATGGTCAGCTGTTCTATAATATAATCCAATGTAGAATTGCTACCATAATTACCCAAAAACATCTCATGAATTATATCATCTACCATGTACTCAACATCACACCTACTTATATCATAGCGTTTCAGAAGATAAACAAACAGTTTATAATTTTCATTTCTATTAAAAATTGCTGTGCTAGATAATACTGACATTCTTCCATTTACAATATCACGTTTACTGAAATTCAGATTTTCACACAAAAGTTGGATATGTTCAACCCCGTTTTTTTCGAGATCTAAACGGATGCCCTTCAATATTTCATACTCTAGATATTGTCCAGTGGCAAGTGGATATTCTCTTATAATATATTTTAACATATTGATGTGAACATGAAAATGCATTGATTCTATCCATACTCTGATTGGTATCCGCTCCGGTTTACTTTTTTCAAGTTCTTTTATTATGCCGTTGATTGCATGTTCATGGCTACTCCATCCTTGATCAATACTGTACAAGTTATTACTTGTGAATGCGCTTTTTACAGTCTGTTTCATCGTGTCTCTCCCGTAAGAACTAGATATTATTATATAAGGTTTCCTTGAAAAATCAAAAATAAACGTCTAATAAGAACATGTTGACTATCACATATTTATATCTATATATGTATATACACACAATCGCATATATATCTTAAAAATAAAAATTTATTAAAACAAACTTCCTTTTTAATAATAATGAAAAAAAAAGAAAAAAAGAAGAATAATAAGGAAGGAAGGAAAAAAGAGAAAAAACGATTTCATTTATAAGAAATATCGTTTATACAATTTGAAGAAGAGGAAATAATGTCTGGAAGTCCAGACTGTGTAGGCCGAGCATCAATCTCAAAATGATGTCGCAACATTATCCAATCCTGTTCCGCAAATGATAATAAATTCCATTGCCAATCTTGACCAATTCTTAGAAATGGTGCGATTTTTATAGCGTAAAAACCGCAACTTTCAAATAAGTATCTTCCCCTCATAGTCATATTTGAGAATTTCGAGAGATCACTAACAAAATCTGGCGAGGTTTCATTATTGAGTATGTAATCACAGCATACACATTCATTCACAAGCGGATCTTTGAATTCTAGTTTCCCACGTAACCTTTGTAAGCATGCGCGCATTTCTATGGTCGCTCCAAAAAATACAACTGATTTTTCAGCAAATTCCTGCAAGGCATTATTTCTGGAAAATGAAGCTTCTTTAACCAATTTATCGAGATCACGTAATGCCTGAAGTTGGCTCTCCATAACATCATCTAACTTTTCCTTCATGTGTATCATAGATTCTTCAGAACTGGCTTGAATTTTTCCATTAGCTGTTGAAAGGAGTGCAAGATGAAGTTCATGTCTCCACTTTGAAATTTGCGGTTGCTTTTTTTTGTACACATAAGAAAAATCCATATGTTCTGTGACATGTTTAATTAAACCAGCTGAATCCCATAGCGGTAATCTATCGCTTCCGCAGCAACAATTCGTTGCCGATTTTAAATCGTAGGCCGCATTTACTCTATCTCGGATAAGAGTATGATACATACCCAATACAATACAATGTTTATCCGGTTGTTTTTCGAATTCCTGGGCGGCGTTTGCTATTGTTTCCCATTCTGAAGGGTAAGCATCAACATTGTAATTTTCGTACCCGAATGGGTGACAAGCCCAGCAATGTTCCTTCCTCTCATCATCCTCCCCTTTTGTTTTTGCATATTCCTCATTTGAATATGGTGATGATGATGATGAAGGCTGATACACTGAATCATTATCATCTTCATCATCTCCTTCTAATTCTGGCTTACTTCCTCTTCTTCTCTTTCTCTTTTTACAATGCTCTTTGAAATGAATCTCGAATAATTTCTTATCAGCCAAAGCGCTTTCTACCAGATTATTAGAAGACAGCCTTTCATTGAATTGTAAATGCTTAAAGAGTTTAAGCAAGTACCTTCCATATAATGATAAGAACTCATCATTATCATTATCATTATCATCATCATCAATCTTTTTTTGATTGCATTGAATCTTTGAGAATTTTCGCATTTCATCCAAAAGTCCTTCTGATATTTCTCCATTTGCATCCATCACACAGATCTTGCACTCAGGTTTCAATTCTTCCTCAGAAACAGCTATCACAGCATCTGATTCTTCCTCTTCCTTCTCATCGTGCTTATTCTCCTTCACAATAGAATAAGAATTAAAAGAGGAGGAGGAGGAGGAAAGCGGGAAGGAAGAAGAAGGAGATTTTAATTCTGGTTGAGGTTTTGATTTTGGATCAGGAATAATAAAGTGAGAGTAGATAAAATCACGAAGTTGTTCATAATCTAGTTTTGGATATTTAACAGTATCAACTGCTCCATCACACTTACATATTCCATCAGCAGCAAACCTTTTCATCTGGATAGTTGAAATTGGAGTCCTGATGAGTGTGTCATAAAGTTTAACAAGCTGCATATTATCAACTGGCTTAAGTGATTTAAATTGAACTGCAATAATCATCCACATTATACTCAGATTTAAGCAGTGACACAATTTAGAATTACAAAAAAAACAAGCTGGATCATCACATTTGATCGGATCCTTTTGTGGATAAATAGGATTTGTTGTAAATTCAAGATCATGAAGTCTAGCTGGTGAATGATTTTGTAAATGATTCAATAAAGATTCATCATCATCATTTATGAAAGCTTTATGAAACAAACTGAAAATCTTGTCATTATTCTTCATAACTAATAATGTTATAGAAGAAATGGGATAATGTATAAGTACAGAGTAAAGAACACGCATTTTAAATTGTCCTTCTTCATCTCCATAATCTTTTTTGTTACAAATATATCTCAGGAAATTCCATGAATTTACAAGAAACTTACTCGGTTCAGAAAGCTCCACTTTACAAAATTTACAGTGATGATGATGCATTGTTTTTATTATTGTTGTTGTCCTTATTATTGATTTGGATTTTGATTCTTTTTCCATTTTATTTGCTTCTTCTTCTTCTTCATCATCATCATCACCACAACTATTACTTCCTTTTACATTTTCATTCACAAATTCTGAGGAGTCATCTATTCCGGGGATTTCGAAACCAAGAGATGAAAAAGATATATTCATCGTGTTCAAAAGTGTAGAGAGTAGATTGGTTGACAAAAGATATACTTCATATTCTTCGTTCAAGGAATTCCCAAAAATAGTTGTTATACTTTCCAGATCTTTAATACACAATCCCAATGTACTATTTTTATGAATGAAATAAAATTCGATTTGAGGCTTCTTCAATGTGACGACGACTTTAGCAAACTTCTTCTTTATCCCAGCATAATTATTCAGCTGAACGAAATTTATTGCATTCATTATAATATCATGTATAACAGCTGTTGAACTAATAATATGTAAACCAGAATCAAAATCAATATAGTTCAATTTCTTGCATATTTCGGACTTCTCACTCCATATAGCTGAAATCTTATCGTTAATATGATTTATTGTACCATAAGAATGGTACACTCTTTCACCAAGGATATTCGTTAAGATTTGTCGTACACAAAGATATGGATTTTTATTTGCATAATCTTCAAAGCCAGTTCCAGCTCTTAACCAATGAAGTGGGATATGGAAAATGTTTAATTTAAACAATTCCCGTATCTTAAAATCGAACTTTTCCAGATTTTCATGCAGGAAAAACATGATAATATGCCCTACAGGTATATTATAAATCTGATTTTGCGCATCTTCGCATTGCAAATGATTTAAAAACTCGGCTTCTATTGGAAGGAGAGAAAGAAGAGGAGGACGTGAGAAAGATGGTGATGGTGGAGCTGGAGCTGGAGCTGGAGGAAGAAGTAAATGATCGAATATAACCTGTATATCTGGCTGTTTGAGAGTGAGCATTGTTCTGACGCGCTCAGAAAACGAATTCACGAATTCTTCAGGCAAACACCAAGATTTATCAGTTTTAATCTCAAAACCTTTGATTTCGAAATCAAAATGCTCGACAAAAAGATGCATGCAGGTGACTATCGCAGAAGAAGCTGGTACAATGATTAAGTCAGAATCCAACCTGGTTGCTCCCTCAGTTAGGTGAAGGATGCGTTCGTTTGGATCAATGGATAATAACAATGCTTCATCAACCCAGATTGTGTTTTTCAACAGGAATGGCCGGAGTCGGCAAAGGTGCTCAATTGTTTTAAGAATATCGTTAACAAATCCCTTTTCAAGTATAAAGGAGCCATACTTGTTATTGTTATTAGTCGGTAATACATTCAGCGGGTCAATTGACAGATCTGGCGGCGGTTCCATTAATTCAATGTAAAGATTAATCAGATGATTTCTCGGTACTATTATTTGATTATTATTATTAGTATTTTTAACTTCCGACAAACCACAGGAAAGATGGCTACCGTCCATATAATATAAACCATCTTTAAATTTTGCGTAACGACTTGTCAGTGCAATTAAAAATGATATCCATTTTCTGAACTGTTTTTTGGTTACGTGGTAGGGCGCAAATTGGTTTAGAGAAAAATTCTCTTCTGTGAGTGTGTTCGTTGTTATTGTATCAAATCTGTAAGAGGAGGAGGAGGAGGAGTGGTGAACTACATCCATAATCTGTTCGATTACACTTCCACGAATTATTTCATAGAATGTTAAAAAAACACAACGTACGCTATTCTTTATGAATATATCTATCCCTGGTAAAAAACCCCATTCTGTCTGTTTCAAATAATCCTCCACCTTCTCCTCCTCCTCTTCTTCTTCTTCTTCTTCTTGTTGTTCTTTCTCTTCTTTTGATTTATTCACAATTATTGATGATGATTCTTTTTCCTCTTCTTCTTCCTCCTCCTCCTCCTCCTTTTCCTCGATTTCACAATCTTCTTTTTCTGGTTTAGTATGCATCGTAAATGGCGGGGAACAAAAACAAAAACAAAATGTTTCGTACTTTTCGCGTACTAACTTTCTTTTTATATGTATCCCGAACCAAAAAAAAAAAAATTATATTCTACTGTGTATTTCCTGAAAAGGAAATATTGGAAGCTTGGGGA
>SDBS01006709.1_pt1 | contig 11192 bp, 7 predicted proteins | sample 2277091 | NCBI WGS metagenome assembly SDBS01 (sample SAMN10404972, study PRJNA504765) | marine sediment metagenome | isolation source: marine sediment core GS10_PC15, 163 cmbsf | place: Arctic Ocean: Southern Knipovich Ridge | collected 2010 | reverse complement strand
TTTCACTTCTTATGAGGTAGTATTTGGAAAGCTCTGAGGAGGGTCCGATCTCAAATGAAATGTACACAAAAAGATCATCATATATTTCTGTGCCAAGAGCATTTATATAATCAGGAGGGGAATCAAAGCTTGTAGTTAGTGTGTCTGAATTTGATGTTGAGAAGCGTCCCGCAGAATGGGTAGCTTTTATATGATATCTATAGAAAGTATTTGGTATTATATTCTGATCAGAATAGCTGGTGTTGAGAGTAAAAAGTGTATCAATTGCGACATTATTTTTGAAAATAATGTAGTTTAAAAGACTGTCTCTCCAACCACCAAAGGGGTTCCAGCTTAGTTCTGCACTTCCTGCACAGGAGTCAAGTTCTGCCACTAAAAACATGCTTGTAAGTGAGTCCGACAGGGCGCCTTCTCTGTTGAGAGTTGAGTTCCATGCTGATATGCTAAAGGACATGGATTGTATAAGGCCCCAAAAGCTTTCCCATGTATAATTCGAAGTATTTCTCATTAAAATAGTATCTAAAGGTTCAGTCGTGCCCCATGGAGGTATCCACCTGTAAATTATATATCCTGTTACATCTACATCGTCGCTTGGTATCCAGTTGAACGAAGGCCACCCCGATACCGGATTTATACTTACATTCAGCAAAACCACTGTGTCGGGCACTTGGGCATTTACCTTATTGAAGATTAGGGCAATTAAACATAATATGATAAGACTTCTTTTCATATATTTCAATCACTATTGTCCGGTTAAAAAAAACTATATGTGGGCTAAAGCCCATGTAACAAGTGGCTTTACTAAGGGAGCTGTCTCAAAAGTGTAAAGCAACGTCATTCTGAATTTATTTCAGAATCTTAAGTTATTGATTATAAATAGATCCTGAAACAAGTTCAGGATGACAACTATCCATAAATTAGCTTTTGAGACGGCCCCTTAATCAATAAAACTAAAATTGGGCTTTAGCCCTTCACCTAAAAATATAATTTAAAGGTGGATTAAGACCTGAAAAATCAAATTTCTCAATAAAGCTATTATTACCGACAATAGTGTATTTTGATGTTCAAATTTAATTCTTTATTTACAGACCCCGGCAACGGTTTCAATAAAGGAGTCTTTCTTAAAATAACGATTGGCAAGTTCAGATAATTGTTCCGGTGTAATATTTTGCATTGCCTTTAATCCCTTTTCAAAATAATCTTCCTCAAGCTCATTGTCAATCAATACCCTGTAACTTTCAGCAATGGCCAGCGGCCCGTCAAACATCCTGAGCCAATTACCCAGCATATAATTCCTGACAAGGCTAAGTTCTGCATCACTCACTTGTTCTATGGTAAGCCTTTCAATCTCCTTATAAACCTCTTCAATGGCCTTCTTGCAAACATTTGTGCCGACTTCCGAAGAAATGGATATATAGCCTTCTTTTTCCAGGGAGATGACTTGTGCTGAAATGCCATAGGTGTAAGCTTTATCCTCCCTGATATTTTTCATCAGTCGGGAGCCGAAATATCCACCCAGAACAGTAACCAGGATTCTTAAACCAAAATAATCATTATGTGTCCTGCTAATGGCCGTTTTTCCAATTTTAATGGCAGATTGTACAGCATTTTTTTTTTCTACAAAATGTTTTTGTGTATGGCTGGTCTTTTTTTTATAAACAGGCTGGAGATTCATGCTTTTTTCTTTGCCCCTTGAATGTATTCCGGACTTTTCCATGGACCAGTCATTTGCTCCAAAGAAGCGGTTAAGTTTTTCCTTAAGGTTGAAACTCCATTTTCCGGATACCAGAATGCTTGTGTTTAAACCCTGATAGAAATTCTGAAAATGCTTCACAATATCCTGCCTGTTCAATTTTTTAAAATCTTTCATCTTGATTGGTCTGCCATAAGGATGGGAAGTACCAAACAAGGCACTTAAAAAACGCTCCCTGGCAAGGAATGAAACTTTTGACCGGTTTACCAGGAATGATTGCTTGCTTCTTTGAAGAAAATTGTCAATTTCCTTTTCAGGAAAAATACTGTTCTTTAATATATCCTCCACAAGAATAAGTGATTCCATTACATATTTCGAAAGTGTGTACAGTACCAATCCGGCCCTGTCTGCTTCTGAATACAAATGAATATAGGATCCATAGAAATCAAATTTGCTGGCCAGCTGTACAGAAGAATGATATGGAGTACCCTCATTGAGCATGGCATTGGTTGTTGAGGCTGTTAAATTGGAGTTTTCATACCATTTACCTGCCTTGAAAATAAACTCAATTCGAATTATATCCTGGGTTCCGGAACTAAGGATATACACCGGCACATCATTGTCAAGTTTGAATTTTTCAGCTTTTGGGAGACTGAACTTTTCAATATCCCTGAATGGAGGTTCTTTTTTTCGGTTTGGTTGATGCATATTTTGAAGCTTCTAATTCTGATTTTTCGAAAGGTAATAAAGGGTAGAACTGTTTTGGACATCGAATAATTCCTGAGCTATAGTTTGCATTCTGCCTGGAGTCACTTTTCTATACTTTTCAACTTCCAGGTTTACAAGCCCGGCATCACCAAGTAATTCATAAAATCCCAGATTCATAGCTTTGTTCAGCACTGAAATTTCTGAAAAAATCAGGCTTGATTCCAATTTATTCTTGACTTTTACCAGTTCTTCACGTGGAATTTTTTCAGTTTTCAATTTTTCAAGTTGAGAATGAATTGCCTTTTCGGCTTCATCTATACTTATTCCATTCAGCAAGTTCCCGGAAATTATAAACTGTCCCGGATCTATGCTTCCGGAAATATAAGCATTGATGTTGCTAAACAATCTTTTTTCTTTTACCAGTCTCTGGTACAGCCTTGATGAAAGTCCGTTTGAAAGGATGTCGGATAGTAAGTCTGTGGCATGGTACAGTTCACTTTTCCGGTCACACATATGATATGCCATGTAAATAGCATTTGAAGGAACGTCTCTTTTTTCCGTAAGTTTCCTGGCTGCTGTTTGTTTGGGTTCTCTGTTCAGCTTCCTGTTTGCTATGTCCCTTTTTTTAATACTTCCAAACCATTTTTCAGTGAGCTTATAAATTTGTTCTGTTTCCACATTCCCTGAAATGGTAAGAATGGCATTGTTCGGGGCATAATGCGAATAGAAAAAAGATTTTACATCATTAAGCGTAGCATCCTTGATATGATCAATACTTTTACCAATAGTGGGCCAGCGGTAAGGGTGTATTTTATAAGAAAGAGGACTAAGCAAAAGAGATACATCACCATAGGGTTGATTCAGGTATCTTTGTTTATACTCCTCAATAACTACATTTTTCTGAACATCCAGGCTTTTTTGAGAAAAGTCAAGGGCCATCATCCTGTCAGATTCAAGCCAGAAACCTGTTGCCAGATTGTTTACGGGGAGGGTTAGGTAGTAGTTGGTGATGTCATTGTTGGTGAATGCATTATTTTCTCCTCCAACTTTCTGAAGGGGCTCATCATAAACGGGAATATTTTTTGAGCCTCCAAACATGAGGTGTTCAAAGAGGTGGGCAAAACCTGTCCTTTCAGGATCTTCATCCCGGGCACCAACATCGTAAATGATGTTCATTGCCACAATGGGAGAGGAACTGTCCTTATGAACCAATACCCTGAGCCCATTGTTAAGTGTAAATCGATCAAATTCAATCATAGCAGATTAATATGAGAGTATTGTACTTGTGTGCCTCAAAATTATAAATTAAGCGCACAAAACCAAGCTCAATCAGAATACGGTACTCCTCTTTCAAAAAAGGCGGATCATTTATACTCGTCAGACCACTATTAGTTAGTTCATAGAGTAAAAAGATAAGTCTATCTATTGGCCTTAACCATAAGTGGTCAGACGAGTAGGTAGGGATTTGAGGGTGTTGTATGGTTCTGTTCTATTATTATATGTAGTTGAGATGGCCTTATCGAACTACGTAGTATACTACGTAGTAAGAAGAAATGCATGATCTCCTCAAGTGCCTGATAAGCAGCATGTACAGACAAAGTGTGCTACTGCTCTGGGGTTGATAAAAAATTAAAAACTACTTGCAGCAATGATTTGATTCATGCTGGCAGGTGGTAGTTGTATGATTTTAGCTTATAATATTTCGAAAAATTTAAGAACATGATGTTATCTTTGCTTCTTATGAAATTCAAAAGAACTTTTCTAAAACTTTACAAATGGCGGATCAAATATGTAACAGACCGTCAATTTATTATGGTGTTGAGTGCTGTTGTAGGATTGCTTGCAGGAATCGGTGCTGTGACCATAAAGAATCTGGTTCATCTGATCAAGACCGGTCTTGACAGTCAGCTTATTCATTCAGGAAGTTCTTATTTATACCTCGGTCTACCTCTTCTGGGCCTTATTTTTGTTGCGATATTTGTCAAATACATCTTGAGAAGGAAGGTAGATCATGGTATCCCCACAGTTTTATATTCAATTTCAAAGAGAAACGGGAAAATTCTACCCCACAATATTTTTTCATCGGTGATTGCAAGTTCAATTACCGTTGGTTTTGGGGGCTCAGTCGGTTTGGAGGGTCCCACATTGGCAACCGGTGCTGCTATGGGATCAAACCTTGCCAGGTTATTTGGCCTGAATTATCGCCAGGTGGTTTTAATGTTAGGTTGTGCTTCAGCCGGAGCCATGGCAGCTATTTTTAAGGCTCCAATTGCTGCTGTAGTATTTTCGCTTGAGGTGATTATGATCAATCTAACCATGACCACCATTATTCCACTGTTAATTTCATCGGTTACCGGTGCAATTACATCTTATTTATTTCTGGGACAAAAGACATTATATGCATTCACGAATATTGAATCTTACAATTTATCTGAATTGCCCTATTTCTTTTTGTTGGGAATTTTCACGGGACTGGCTTCTCTTTATTTTATTAAGATGTATATAAAAGTTGCCGGGATCTTTGAAAAAATTGAGAAATGGCAGATTCGCTTGTTTATTGGAGGTATAACATTGGGAGTACTGATCTTTTTATTTCCATCTCTTTACGGGGAAGGTTATGAATCAACGAACAGTGCATTAAACGGGAATATTGATCACCTTTTTGTAAACAGCCTGTTTTCAGGGCATGATCAACAAATTTTCTGGGTTCTGGGACTGCTGCTTCTTGTTATTATTTTTAAGGTTATTGCTACTTCTGTAACCTTTGGGGCAGGTGGAATAGGAGGGGTTTTTGCTCCTTCTCTTTTTATAGGTGCCAGTGCAGGCTTGTTTTTTGGGAAACTGATGAATTATTTTGGTGCAAACCTGAATGAGCAAAACTTCTCCCTGGTTGCTATGGGTGGGCTTATATCCGGGGTAATCCATGCTCCCCTTACAGGGATATTTCTGATTGCTGAGATTACAGGGGGCTACGCACTGTTATTGCCCCTTATGATTACTGCAACCATTTCTTATGCTACCATAAGACTTTTTCAATCTACTTCGGTTTATACCTATCAATTGGCTAGGCGGGGAGAGTTGCTTACTCATCATCAGGATAAAACTGCTCTTTCATTGATGGAGGTAAGAAGTATGATTGAGACAAAATTCAATAATGTAAAACCGGATGATACTCTGGGTGATTTAGTGAAAGTGATTTCAAAATCCGAGAGAAATATCTTCCCGGTTCTGGATGATGAAAAACAATTTTTAGGATTGGTTTGGGTAAATGATATCAGGGACATTGTCTTCAAACCCGAATTGTATGATTCAACTTACGTAAGGGATTTAATGTTTATGCCTTCCCCAACTGTGTCTCCGGAAGATTCCATGGAAGAGGTCGCTCATAAATTTCAAAATTCCTCTCACTATAACCTCCCGGTGCTTGACAAGGGGAAATATCTTGGATTTGTTTCCAGGGCAAATGTGTTTTCAAAATACAGAAAGTTGATTCAGGATCTTTCAGAGGATTGATTCAGGCTTAAATTATTTAAATATTTATACTTTTGCCCCATGCAAACAAGGGGTATCCTAAAAAAAATATTCGTGTGGAGGGCAAGACATATTCCTCCAAGGCAATTTCTTTTGATCACAAGCCTTGTTGTTGGTGTCTTGAGCGGGCTTGCAGCGGTATTGCTGAAAACGAGCATACATTATTTGCTGCAATTACTCAACACATCAGTGGAAATTAACAAAAGCAGTTTGTTGTATTTTGGACTGCCTTTGCTGGGTATTATTCTTACTGCTTTATTTGTTCGGTTTTTCGTCAGGGATGATATAAGCCATGGCGTTTCCAGAATCCTGTTTGCAATATCCAAGAAGAATAGTTTATTGAGATTTCACAATAACTATTCCTCCATGGCAGCCAGTTCCCTTACAATTGGCTTCGGTGGGTCTGTTGGTGCTGAGGCTCCGATTGTTCTTACCGGAGCCTCTTTAGGATCTTCCCTGGGGAAGTGGCTGCGGTTGAACTACAAAGACCGGACTTTGCTTCTTGGATGTGGTGCAGCTGGTGCTGTAGCCGGTATATTCCAGGCTCCTATAGCCGGTGTGGTTTTTACCCTTGAAGTGCTAATGCTTGACCTTAGTCTTTCTTCTCTTATTCCTTTGCTGATTTCTTCGGTAACTGCAACTATTGTAGCGTTTTTACTCATGGGGAAAAGCTTCCTGTTTTCGTTTGTTCTGAAAGAGACTTATGGCCTGATCGATATACCTTTTTATATTCTTCTGGGTGTTTTTACAGGCCTGATTTCATATTATTTTACAAGAACTACAAACGCAATTGAAGAAGGATTTGCATCTATAAAAATAAACAGTCTTAAGATTATGATCGGAGGTATAATTTTAGGGGTCCTGATCTTTCTTTTTCCTGCCCTTTACGGTGAGGGTTATGCAACAATTTCATTTCTGTTAAATGGAGAAGCTGACAGGGTTTTGGAAAACAGCTTTCTTTTTCCAATTATTGATCAGTATGGTCTGTTTTTAATATACCTGGCTTTGCTCATTGTTGTCAAGGTAATTGCAATGGCAACCACCACAGGAGCCGGTGGTGTTGGTGGTATATTTGCCCCTTCCCTGTTTACGGGAGGAGTGGCCGGATTCTTTTTTGCAAGTTTATTGAATGGAATTCCCGGTGTGAATTTGTCAGGCAGCAATTTCACTCTTGCCGGTATGGCCGGCTTAATGGCTGGAGTTATGCATGCACCATTGACTGGTATCTTCCTGATTGCAGAGATAACAGGAGGATATGGCTTACTTATTCCACTGATCATTACAGCCACTATTTCCTATATAACCATCATGTACTTTGAACCACATTCAATATATACAAAGAGGCTTGCAAAAAGAGGAGAATTAATAACTCATGATAAAGATAAAGCAGTTCTTACATTGATGAACTGGAAAAAATATATTGAAAAAGATTTCTCTGTTCTTCATCCCGAAGAAAGCCTTGGAAAGCTCGTAAAAAAGGTATCTAAATCGAAAAGAAATATTTTTCCTGTACTTGATGATCAACAAACCATGATAGGTATTGTAAGTCTCGATAATATCAGGGAAATAATGTTTCAGCATGAATTATACGAATCTACCTTTGTCAGGGATCTAATGGTTATGCCCCGGGTGTTTGTTTATCCTGATGATAGTATGGAAACCGTTCTTGAAAAATTCAGGGAGACTATAGCATGGAACCTTCCGGTAGTTGATTCAGCTAAGTATATAGGATTTATATCCAAATCCAGGATCTTTGCAGCCTATAGGAAAGTGTTGGTTGAGGTGACCTGAACCCGGGAAATGAAAAACCCCTGAAGGATGATGATCCCTAAAAAAAATTTAAGACAGATTCCTGCAGTTCCTGAAAACTACGGTTTTTCTTCGCGTGAGTAGTATTTTTTTTCTGAAACATATACATTAACTTTGGTGAAGTTTTTTTTGAAAAGTTATGCAAAGAGATAAACAAGCGTTCGATTTAATTGAAAAGGAATATCAACGTCAGTTAAATGGTATAGAATTAATTGCATCTGAAAATTTTGTAAGTCCTCAGGTTCTGGAAGCAATGGGAACTGTTCTTACAAATAAATATGCTGAGGGATACCCGGGTCACCGCTATTATGGGGGATGCGAAATTGTAGATTTGACAGAGCAACTTGCCATTGACCGATTAAAAGAAATATACAATGCTGAATTTGTGAATGTTCAGCCACATTCCGGGGCTCAGGCCAATGCTGCAGTTTTCCTTAGCGTCATGAATCCGGGAGATACATTTCTTGGCTTAGATCTTTCTCATGGCGGACATTTATCTCATGGTTCTCCTGTCAATTTATCGGGAATACTCTACCGGCCCGTTGCCTATGGTGTCAGTGAAGATACAGGCCTCGTAGATTATGATCAAATGGAAGAAATTGCCCTGAAAGAAAAACCAAAGTTGATTGTAGGTGGAGCTTCTGCATATTCAAGGGAATGGGATTATGAAAGAATGCGGAAGATTGCCGATAAGGTGGATGCCCTCTTGATGATTGATATGGCACATCCCGCAGGTTTGATAGCTGCCGGTTTGCTGAAAAATCCTTTGGAGTACGCGCATATTGTTACTTCCACTACGCACAAGACTTTAAGAGGCCCCAGGGGAGGAATCATTCTTCTTGGAAAAGATTTTGATAATCCATGGGGCAAAGCAACCAGGAAAGGTGTGATCCGGAAAATGTCCTCTTTACTGAATTCAGGAGTATTCCCGGGAACCCAGGGAGGCCCTTTAGAGCATATTATTGTTGCCAAGGCTGTTGCCTTTGGAGAGGCACTTCAGCCCGAATTCAAAGAATATCAAACTCAGGTACTCAAAAATGCCCAGGCAATGAGTAAGGCTTTTACAGATCGTGGTTATAAAGTAATTTCCGGCGGAACAGATAATCATTCCATGCTCATTGATCTCAGAACCAAGGTGCCTGAAATTTCGGGAAAAATTGTTGAAAATTCTTTGGTAAGAGCCGATATTACCGTAAATAAAAATATGGTGCCGTTTGATAGCCGAACCCCTTTTACCACATCCGGAATCAGGCTGGGAACTCCGGCAATAACCACTCGTGGATTTAAGGAGGATGCCATGGAGCCAATAGTGGCCTTAATTGATAAAGTGATCCTGGATTATGAGAATGAAGACAATCTGAATGAGGTTAAGAAAGAGGTGAATGCAATGATGAAGGGGCATTCTTTATTCGCATATTGATTTTGAAACTAAGCATCCTCCTAATTTTATTTATTAGCTAGAAATTATTATTTTTAGGAGAGAAAACCCAACTATTGATGGCAGGAAAGAAACTCATATTTGTTGTTGATGACGATCCATTAATTCTTAATCTGGTATCGAAACGATTAATCAATGAAGGATATGAGCTTAAGTCATTCTTATATGGTGAAGAATGCGTGAGCTCCTTAAACCTTAAACCTGACCTTATTATTCTTGATTATCTCTTTCACCATAAGGAGCAGGCTAAAGTAATGGATGGGAAAGTAATATTTTCTCTCATTCAACAGTTTGATGAGTCAATTCCGGTTATCATGCTCTCGGGTCAGGAGGATGGGTCTATAGTTCTTGAATTGGCCAGGTTGGGAATTGAGGATTATGTAATAAAGGATGAATTTTTAATAGAGAATCTTCTCGAGATTGTTAAAGGAGTTCTTGATGTAGCTGAATGAGCATAGCTTAAACACTTTTTTATACGAATAATTTTTATTCACAGGGATCAAGCAAACTTAATAATTTATGGAATGGTTTTTATATCCTGCTATTATTGCCGTTGGTTTTGTGGCCGGGTTTATTAATACTCTTGCCGGCAGTGGTTCATTGTTGACGCTTCCTATGCTTATGTTTCTGGGTTTGCCTGCCAATGTTGCAAATGGCACAAACAGGATTGCTATTCTACTTCAGAATGTAGTTGGTGTTGGGAGTTTCAGGCAACAAAAAATATTGAAATTCAGAGATGGTTTAACCCTGGGCCTGCCTGCTGTTGCAGGTTCCTTACTGGGTGCTTTTCTGGCTGTGAATATAAATGAAAAAATAATGGGGCAGGTAATTGGCTTGTTGCTGGTTGTTATGTTTTTTATTATTGTTCTTAAGCCTGAAAAATGGTTGAGGTCTGAAGACAAAACAAATAGTTCCAGTGCCTCATGGATTCAGATGCTCATCTTTTTCTTTATTGGAATTTATGGTGGTTTTATTCAGGCAGGTGTAGGGTTTTTCTTGTTAGCAGGATTAGTCCTTGGTTCCGGGTTTGATCTGGTTAAAGCGAATGCCATTAAGGTTCTAATCGTATTATTATATACTCCAATTGCGCTTCTGGTTTTTATTTATCATGACCAGGTGAACTATTTTATTGGATTGATTTTGGCAATAGGAAGCATGATGGGTGCATTTGTGGGATCAAGGGTTGCCGTAAGCTGGGGCCCTTCATTTGTAAGAATTATTCTCTTAGTTGCCATTTTGGGATCTTCCTTGAAACTTTTGGGAGTATTTGATTTTTTATTCCGAATTATTAGCGGAGTATAAAATGGTAGGTAATGGTTCCCTTTTGAAAGGCAGGAGCATCTGGTTTCCGGTCAAACCTGGCTAAGCGAGCAGCATCCTTAGCTGCTTTCAGTAAGTTTTCATCCAGTGTTGTAGAGCCTTTTACTCCTGGAGTTGCCTTGGTTACATTTCCGTTTCTGTCAACAGTTACTTCAACAACTACAATACCTTCAACCTGGTAATTGTATTCGGGGAGAGGAAGACCCTGTGGGGTTCTCCCCGAGAGATTGTAAGAAATCCCTTCATCACCTGTACCTGTACCTGAATAATTTGTGGAACTTGTTGAACCTGTGGTAGCTCCTTGATTTCCTTGTGCGGAAGAAATCCCTTCTTCCTGGCTGGTGTTGTCTGTTTGATTTTTTCCTCCAGTAAAAGCATTTTTCGTACGATCTGCAATTTCCTGGATTCTTTTTTGTTCTTCCTCAATGCGTTTTCGTTCCAGCTCTTCCTGTCTTTTTCTTTCCAGTTCCTCCTGTCTCTTTTTTTCGGCTTCAATTTCCTTAGGATCAGGTTCAACCTTTTCTTTGGTCTCACTTGAAGGCAAGGCGACAGTTTCTTCCATGTCCTGGGTTAGTATATTTTCTTCATTTGAGGGTGCAGATTCTGCAGGTTCAGGGATAGAAGTGGGGGGAGTGCTTTCCTCAGGTGCAGAATTACTTTCAGAAGGCTCAATAAGTCCGGAGCCCTGTTCTT
>SDBS01006708.1_pt1 | contig 11192 bp, 6 predicted proteins | sample 2277091 | NCBI WGS metagenome assembly SDBS01 (sample SAMN10404972, study PRJNA504765) | marine sediment metagenome | isolation source: marine sediment core GS10_PC15, 163 cmbsf | place: Arctic Ocean: Southern Knipovich Ridge | collected 2010 | reverse complement strand
CTTCGGAGTGTTTTGGGCGACCACCATTTGAACTAAGATAGTTGGCAAAACAGAAAGATCCCTTAACCCTTCAGCAATTTCAAATCTAATCTTGTGTGATAATTCAAATACTTTGTTATAATCTTCTTTATTGAGTATAAACATTTGATTCTTCTTATATGGGGGATCTCGAGTTATTCTTAGAAATGCTTTAGTTTTAATACCCATTGTCCCGACATCGCCCATGAAGAGTCCCGTAAAGTCTGGAGAAACACCGTAACGACAGAAAGGTTTAGCGTATTTATTTGCTGCAGATCCTGTTCTGATGATAGTTCCCTCAGGGTTTGGAAGTACAACCTCAACTCCTAAGCAGATGTCTGGGACTAAACCATATTTGGTCGAACCTCCCCCTGCCGTGCTATTCGAAAGCCCTCCACCGATTGTAGCTGCGAAACCACTACCGGGGCCAATAACACCAGTGGTATACCCCGTTGGGTGTAGTTCAGATATTAAAGCTCCCCAAGTTATTCCGCACTCAACTTCGATATAGTAATCATTCTTATTAAACTCTATAATTTTATTCATCCTTGTTAAGTCAAGGAGAATCCCCCCTTGGGTAGCAGATCCGCCCACAAGGTCAGCTCCTCCGCCCCTTGGAACCATGGGAATCTTATATTTGTTAGCAATTTTTACTATATCCGAAACTTCTTCAGATGATTCGGGTCGAACTATGATATCTGCCCATCTGTCTGGAAAAGCGGGATCAACGTTTCGAGAATAAGCGGCTTTCATAAAATCTTTGTCGGTAATAAAATCTGAGCCTATTTTATCTTCTATCTCTTTATATGCATCTTTTACTTTTGATTTTGACATTAACTTCACATATTTTTGTTAACTATTAATATAATTTATTGTCATGAATTATTTAATTTTTCTTTTTATATTCTTCCTTTTTTTTTTAGGAATTTACAAAAAGTCCTCTCTAGAACTCAAGAATTTTAGCAAATTAAACCAAACAAAAATGTTAAATATTCTGAGTATTATAAGGGATCTATAAAATTTTTGAGTGTAATTTAATGAGAAAAAAAAGCAGAATAAAAATAATTATAATAACTTTAGGACTTAGTTTGATATGAAATTTAGTTATTATTCATAGTTATTATTCAAAAAAAGTATTAGAAAAATTTAATTTAAAAATTATTTTTGAGGTTCACTTTTACTGGTAATTAGAATTGGATCTCACTTTATACTGTATCCAGTTTTTTCCCGGTCATAAGTTGTTTCAGAAACTCCCTGGTCTTTTAGAAATCGCTTCATTATTCTATGAACTTCACTTTTGGGCAATTTGTCCACAAAATCTATAAATCTAGGGATTTGAAAATCGGCAAGTTTTCCTTTGCAGAAATCAAGCAATTCTTCGGGTTTAATTGTTTCACCGGGTTTCAAAACCACGGCAACCATGACCTCATCTTCAGCGTAATCTTCGCCTACTTGAGATGATTTAATGCCATAAGCGGCTGATTCCAAAACTTTATTGTGCCCATTGATAACCCGTTCAACACTCCAAGCAGCAATGTTTTCACCACGTCTTCTAATAGAATCTTTTTTCCGATCAACGAAAAAGAACCATCCATTCTCATCTTTAGTAGCAATATCCCCTGTATGGAACCATAGTTTACCATTTGGTGCTTCTTGAATCCGACTTTGGGAAGCCTCTTCATTTTTATAATATTTGACAGCTCTCTGTTCTTTTTCTGATTTTTTTACCAAAAAGACTAGCTCTCCAGGTTCATTTGGTTTTAGTATATTTCCCTCATCATCCATTATTTCTGCCTTAACACCTCGAGGTTGTTTTCCCATGGTACCAACAGGTGGATTTTCATTTTCTCTTCCGAATGTACCGAGCATAAAACCTCCTCCATCGACTGCCCCATATCCTTCGTAGACCTTCAAATCAAATCTCTCTTCAAAATCCCTAATAAGCTCCTTAGGGCATGCCGCTGAATTAACACGCCATACATTATTATCCTTGTCATCTGGTCTGGGGGGTTGTTTTAACAGATACTGAGGCATTGAACCGAGTAGGTTAAAATTTGAAATCTCATACTTTCGAATTATATCCCAGAATCTTGTGGCTGAAAATCTTTTTGATATCACGACGGGAAATTCGGCCATATACCCCGGCATCGTCGTTAATTGAAGCGCATTCCCATGGAATAAAGGTAGGCAAGTGTAAAGACGATCTCCAGCCCTCCCCATGAAGTAAGCTATAACTGCTGGAAAAACAAGAGCATCTCCTATTAATGATTTTCCATAGAAAAAAGTTGTAGCTTTAGGGAGTCCCGTAGTACCTGATGTATATATTAGAATTGACATAGCCTTAGGGTCAAGTTCAGTATTTACATCATCGTCAGAAGCTTCCATTACACTTTGGAGAGATATCGTCCCGTCAGGTAGTTTAAAATCTGTTGGTGCCTCATTTATATCTACAATAGCGTGTTCAATTTTCGGCATCTGATTTCTAATATTTAAGTATGCATCTAATAAAGTCCAATGAATTAGAATGGCTTTGCTATCACTGTGATCGATGATATATTGTAGTCCTTCTCCTCTTAAACCCGTGTTAACTAATACCACATAACAACCCATTTTGAATGCAGCGAATAAAGTAAATAAATATTCGGGGCTGTTAATTTGAAAAAGGGATATACCATCACTCTTTTTTAATCCCAACTTTAAAAGTCCATTTGCTACTCGATTGGATAGAACATGCATATCCTTATAGGTATATTTTTCGTCAATACCCTTATCAAAGTCTCTAACATAAGTTAAGAAAACCTTTTCTCCTACTTTTTCCGCTTTACGTTTTACTACTTCAGCAAAAGTAGACTTTGCAGTAATCTCTTCTTTTTTTTTCAGTTCCATGAATAATTTTATTTGTTCTGCAGACATTTTTTATCACTTTTTATAGGTATGAAATAAAATAAGTTAGAAAAAATAAAATTTTTAGGTTTTTATTTTTAATTTAGTTCTAGTTAGATTTTCAATATTTAATTTTGCATCAAATTTCAAAAAATAATTTCTTTTCTAAAACGACGATGCTTGAATATATGGCAGTCAGCATCATTTAAAACAACCGAGTATCATTTGGAAGAATCCTATACTATTATTTGAGAAATGAAAGCATAAAAATATATAAGTGATAAAAGATAATAAATGGATACGTGTAAGTTCCTATGCTCATCCTTATTATTTTAGTGATGATCTCATAGAAATTACTCGTTCACTAAAATTTGCCGAACCTGTAGCTGAAATAGTTCAATAAACTTACTAACCATAAATTGTAATTAACCATTTTTTTATAATTGAAAAGAACTATAAAGAAATTATAAAATATTGAATCAACAATCTATTAAGTATTATCCAATTAAGTTAATTATTAAATTACATATCAGTATTTTAAAAAAAAAAGGTGAATTCTCTTTCAAAAGAAAAGAGTTAGTAAATTTTTTTTATTATTGATTATTGGACTCATTATTTTTAGGGAAATCTCAATAGTCAGCTTACTTAATGGTCAGATACTACTCAAACATAAAGAAAATCTAAGCAATAATTCCGAGAGTATTGAAGAAAAACAATATCCATACCCTATGACAAATTCATGGGAAGATAATGGGACTGCTATAAGTATCGAGAATGAAGGTCAGGAAGATCCTCAGATTTGTAGTGATGGTTCAGGAGGAGCAATTATTACATGGTATGATAGTAGAGGAGGTGATCTGAATCGGGACATTTATGCTCAGAAGATAAACTCCACAGGAGATACACAATGGGATGCTAATGGGATTCCAATTTGTACAGCAATATATAATCAAGAGGGTCCCCAGATTTGTAGAGATGGTTCCGGTGGAGCAATTATAACATGGTATGATAACAGAAGTGGAACTGATTATCACATCTATGCTCAGCGAATTAATTCTACGGGAGATGTCCAGTGGACTACAAATGGCGTTCGTATTTCTACCGAAGGTAATTGGCAAGTAGATCCTCAATTATGTGGCGATGGTTCCGGTGGAGCAATTATTACATGGGACGGTACTGGATTTACCAGTGATCGTGACATCTATGCTCAGCGAATTAATTCTACGGGAGATGTCCAGTGGACTACGAATGGAGTCCATGTATGTAATGCAAGTGATAAACAGCGGGACCCTCAGATTATTAGTGATGGTTCAGGAGGAGCAGTTATTACATGGGATGATACTAGAGGAGGTGATCTGGATCTGGATATTTATGCTCAGAGAGTTAATTCTGCTGGAGATACACAATGGGATGCTAATGGGACGGTTATATGTAATGCAACTGCGGATGCATATATTCCACAAATATGTAGTGATGGTTCTGGAGGAGCAATTATTACATGGTGGGATGAGAGAGGAGGTGGAAGTGAGGAGGATATTTATGCTCAGAGAGTTAATTATGCAGGAGATACACAATGGGATGCCAATGGGACTGCTATATGTACTGAGAAATGGTCCCAATATGTTCCACAAATATGTAACGATAGTTCAGGAGGTGCAATTATTACGTGGAGGGATGAGAGAAGCGGAGATCTTGACATCTACGCTCAGAAGATAAATTCCACAGGAGATATTCAATGGGATGCCAATGGGACTGCTATATGTATCGAGAGTGAAAGTCAGGCAGATCCTCAAATTTGTAGTGATGGTTCTGGTGGAGCAATTATAACATGGTATGATAATAGGGGAGGGAATTGGAGAAACTCAGACATTTATACTCAGAAGATTAATTCTTCGGGAATTTTTCAATGGAAAGCTAATGGCGTTGCCATATGTAATGCAAATAGTGACCAAGATAATCCTACGATCTGTAGTGATGGTTATGGAGGTGTAATTATTACTTGGATGGATAATAGAAGTGGTAATTATGATATCTATGCTCTTCTATATAACGAACTAGGATCAGTCCCAGAATCGAATCATCCTGATGATATTACAACAACTTCAGAGGGAAGCGAAACAATTGGTTGGAAGCTCTCTGACGATTTTGGCCCGGGGATGTATCGTGTTCATGTAAATAATACAATAAACAAAAAATATGTATGGGTGGATTGGATGGTGTGGATTAATGATGTAGTCCTCAATGTAGCTATTAATCGGACTGCTTTGGGAATATTTAATTACACTATTGAGTATAATAATTCTCAAGGTGTCTTCGGGTTATCAGATACAGTGATCATGACTATTAATTCTGCACTCCGACCAGCTCACGATGATGATGACGATGACAATAATAATGGAACAGCCGTTATTCCTTTTGGCTATTATTATCTATTATTTACTGTTATCTCCATCATTTCCCTGATAATTGCTCTTAAGCAAAAAGTGAAATTAAACAAAATTTAAATTTCTATTTTTTATCATTTTAAAATGCTATTCAATTCCACCCAGAATCCCTATAGCCTCTGGGAGAGTCATTAACTGATTATCATTCAAATTAAGGTATGTGAGCGATGTAAGGTCTCCTATTGACTCTGGAAGAGTTGTCAACTCTTTAACCACCTTAATTAAGGGTCTTTAATCTCACGTTTAGGAATTAGGTTGTTGTGTTCTAAATGGTAAAATCAGAAAAAGAAAATTTAAAGTTATATTACTCGGTTTTTCCTATTCTTCATCCTTTACTATATGCTTAGCAGTGTCATATTCATAAGAATTTAGGTGAAATTTTTTTGGACTTAGAAGAAAATTTGGATCAACTGCCTTTTTCATATCTTTAAAAAATTGTAAAAATTCAGGAGTATATGCTCCAGCCTCAACTATTGATTGTGAAATGGCTTCTCCGAGCCAATAGTGTGCCCCTCCATAACGCGCTTGGCTTCTGATTTTCTTATGCCATATTTTCATTGTTGTATCACGTACTTCATCAAGATTTTCAGATCCGAGCCCACCTACAACTACACAATTCCCATTTGGCAAAAACATTAAAAAAGAAGCAAAAATTCCAAACGGTACATTTCTTGGGGGAAATTCATTCTTATATTTCTTATTAAAGGCAATTGATTTACTTACTGTTTGACTTAGTTTAGATATAGGAATCTTATGGCATGTTGTGCAAGAAATTTGTGGGGGCGCCATTGAAATGTATTTTTGAAAAAAATTGAATTCTTCTTTTAAACTGAACTCCCAATCTTTTGATAACTTAATATCTAAATCAACTTCTTGCCATTCAAATGGTCGAGTAACATCATCTTTAGTCATGATTTTATCAACTTTTTCAAGGTATACATCTAAAATTCGTTGATCTGTTGCTTCAAGCGTTACCGAGAAAACTGGTCCACTTATTTTTGGCATTTTGCGAGGTCGGTTAGTTCCTGATGCTGCTATGGCAAAAGCTAAAGCTATTGGTGCAACCATTAAATCATTCATACCATCTCCTACCTCTTTCCGTAATTTATGTCCTAATTCAAATACTATATTATAGTCATCTTTATTAACCATATAGTATCTCCGTGCTTTATAAGGAGGATCAGGAAAAAGTCTTAAGAAAGCTTTTGTTTTGATTCCCATAGTGCCGACGTCACCCATAAAGAGCCCCGTGAAATCAGGAGCTACGCCATATCGGCAAAAAGGAGTGGCATATTTATTTGCTGCAGCTCCGGTCCTTATAATAGTCCCTTGTGGATTGGGAAGTACAACTTCTACACCCAAACAAATATCTGGTACTAGACCATATTTTGTTGAACTAAATCCGACAGTGGCATTAGAAAGACCCCCGCCGATTGTTGCAGAATAACCACTTCCTGGACCAAGAATTCCTGTAGTCATCCCTTGCTTCTGTAATTCTGAGAGCATCATTCCCCATGTAATTCCAACCTCAACCTCACAGTAGTAATCTGAAACATTAATTTCCAAGATATGGTTCATCCTGGTAAGATCTATAAGTATTCCTCCTTGAGTTACTGAACCTCCCACTAGATCAGCACCCCCTCCTCGAGGAACCATTTGAATTTTGTATTTATTAGCAATTTTGACGATGTCACTGACTTCTTCAGAGGATTCTGGTCTTACTATTATGTCAGCCCATCTGTCAGGAAAGGCAGGGTCTACATTTCGAGAGTAGGCTGCTTTCATGAAATCTTTATCAGAAATAAAGTCTGCTCCAATAATATCTTCAATTTCTTTATATGCATCTTTTACTTTGGACATTTAATTCACTTTTGATTAATTATATATTAATAAAGTAATAGATCTTGTGAGTTAATAAAGGTTTTCTTGCCTAACCATTTCATAAGTAGAAAATTAAAAGCAAGATAAATAATTTTTAACATGAAACACTTAATTAAGATTAATATTTGATAATTTTTATTACGGATTTACTTATTAGTTAATACTTTACATTCAATGTTATCAAAGAATACCAAAATTTTAATGAAAATTTTGCTTGTCTAATTTAATTAAATTAAAAATTTAAAAAAGATGCATTATCAATGGATGACCAAAAAATAGAAGAAATAACAGATCACGGACAAACAACTCAAAACGAGGAAAAAAACCAACCATATATCCTATCCAAAGAAGTAAACAAAAATATAATAAAACCATCTTGGGCTGAAAAAACTCCTTTGATATTGAAAGGAGCAGCATGGATGGCTGAACATACCGCTGATACAAAGTATTCTATAGGACTTAGAATTGAAGAACACGCCTTAAAATATCCCGATAAATTAGCTCTACTTTATGAAGATGAAAGATATACTCATAAAGAGTTTAATGAACATGTTAATCGTTATGCTAATTATTTTCTTAAATTAGGTCTGAAAAAAGGGGATGTAGCTGTCGTGTTCGTGGAAAATCGTTCAGATTACATGTTTATCATTATTGCAATGGGTAAATTAGGAGTAATATCTTCGTTAATTAACACAAATCTACGTGAAAAACCGCTTATTCATGGTATGAGACATACTCCTGGGAGAGTATATATAATTGGAGAAGAACTTATTCGAGCATTTGAAGGTGTTAAATCCCGATTGGAATTAAATGATGAGCAAAAGGAGAAACTCTTTTTTTTACATGATAAAGGAGAATTGAAATCACCTGAGGGATATATTAATCTAAAAGAAAAAATTAAAGATTCGAATAAAAAAAATCCCCCAACTACTCAAGAAATTATAATGAGAGATCCATTCGTCTATATTTTTACCTCGGGTACAACTGGACTTCCTAAGGCTGCAATTATGAAAAATAGTTCAATTTTGACTGCGATGAGCTGGTGGGGGGCCATGGTCGTCGGAATGTTAACTGAGGATGTAATTTATATCACAACTCCACTATTCCATAGTCATGGCATTAAAGTAGCTTTTGCTGCTGCCCTTTATAATGGATCAGCCATGGCAATCGCTAGGAAATTTAGTGCTAGTAGATTTTGGGATGAAGCCAGAAAATTTAAAGCCACATGCTTTAATTATGTAGGGGAAATATGTAGATATTTATATAATCAACCTCCAAAACCTAACGATGCCGACAATCCCATCGTAAAAATTATTGGAAATGGGCTTAGACTTGACATATGGTTAGAATTTAAAAAACGGTTTAATATTCAAGAAATAAGAGAGTTTTATGGCGCCACTGAAGATTTTGTACCAAATTTTGCCAATATTCATAATCTTGATAAAACCTGCGGGGTTTGTTTAACACCTTACGCTATTGTAAAATACGATATAGAAGCAGACGTTCCGTTCAGAAATGAGAGAAGTCGCATGAAAAAAGTAAAGGCAGGTGAAGTCGGACTATGCATAGGACAAATCACCGATCAAGATAATTTTTACATGTATAAAGATGAAAAAGCGACGGAGAAAAAAGTATTTCGTGATGTTTTTAGAAAAGGGGATATGTATATCAATACCGGAGATCTATTAAGGAATATTGGGTTTGGGCACGTTCAATTCATCGATCGTATAGGTGATACGTTCAGGTGGAAAGGTGAAAACGTATCTACAGAGGAAGTCGAATCAGTGATTAATACCTTTGAGCAAATTGAAATGTGCTCAGTGTATGGAGTTTTAATTCCCAATACAGAGGGTCGTGCCGGTATGGTATCGATTATTAAAAAACTCGATGGAGAGTTTAATTTTAAAGGATTCTTAAATCTGGTACAGAAGTATTTGCCTCATTATGCTGTTCCCATATTTATACGATTTAAAAAGGAATTTGATTTTACAGCAACTCATAAGATTCGAAAAGTAAAGTTGAAGAATGAGGGTTTTAATATTAATATTAATAAGTTAACTGATCAAATATACGTCCTTTTGCCGGACAGTTCAGAGTATGTTCTTTTGACAAAAGAGATTTATGGCGGAATATCTGACGGGAAATATAGATTTTGATCCAATATTGTTCCATAGAGTATTAAAAATCAACTCTCTCTAATTTTTATATATAGAGTAAAGTTTAAGAATAAGTAATTCTATGCTCAAAATTATAAAGAATTGTGTTGATTGCGGGAAACTAATAGATTTTGAAAAGTTTTGTAAGTTAAATCTTTCACTTGATAAAAAAACTGCTTTGGATTTATGGGAAAACCCGTTAATAAGTATTTATTGCCCAGACTGTTTTTTTCATAGACCAGAAAGACCCTTCAAGGTAAAGAGGCGAAATTTCGGATATATTAAATCTCAGCTTTAAAATTAGAGAAATGGAATACATTAAGTATTAGAAAAAAGAAAAAATTTGAAAAATTAAAAACTAGAAAACTTACCTTATCATTTCTACAAAAGTCTTATTTCCTATTTTATTTTGTTCTGGAGGAATATCATCTCTAACTTTTACCAACTTAATTGCACTTTCAGGACAATTTGCCGCACATACACCACATCCTAAGCAATATTCTTCCCTTAAAACTATGCGTTCATCGGATGAATCCGTTTCGAGAGGCCATTTATGATAAATTGCATCATTAGGACATTTTCTTATGCATGTTTCACATCTTGAACAGAGTTCATTATCAAATTTGGGAGCATAATTGGAAGGATTAACACCTAATAAATTAAGCTGTTTTGCAGGAAATATAGCCCCACAATGACATCCACAACAATTGCAAACAAATAAAGAGGATTCATTACCTTTATCATAAATAGCATTATGGACCAGTCCTGCTTTTTCAGTTTCTTTAAGAAATTCAATGGCTTCTTCTTTATTCATCTGTCTTACTCCAGATACCTGTTGCTGGACAGCGTTTTGAGCACCAATTCCAACCATAAAACAGCCCATTGAAGCAGGCGCTACTTTACATGGTTCTCCAGACAATTCACCTATTAGACGGCATTGACAATCTATTACAGCAAAATTTTCATTTTTATCGATTAATCGTTTTACTAATTCGTAAGGAAGCGCTTGAGATTGAACATCAAAGGTTTCATTAATTTCAATTAGTTTTTCTTCTGCTTCTATTGGAAGTACAGGCCTGAAAAGTCTGAAATCCGATTCAATACTCAATTGTGGCATAACCTCTTTCATGATATCACGATATAATTTAGCAGCCATGAGTTCATTCTCTTTGGTGTCTTTTCTTTTTTGAAAATATTTTTCAAATATTCCTGGGATAATAGGTTCTAGACAGTATTTTGACAAACTTCTAGAAATTGTCCCGTTTTCCACTGATCTAGCTAAAATCATTTTAATTTCCTTCTTCGGAATGCCAGTTTTTTCCTCCAGTTGCTTTAAAGTAATATGTTTGTCACAACTTTCAAAATGAGACAAAATTTTTATTTCTTCTTCGTTCCAGAATACTTTCATAAGTTTAATAATTTTTCTATGTTTTGGCGCATTTAAGGGACCTAATACTAATTTTTGTCTTACATTTTCATAGTAATCAACTTCTGTCATATTATAAATGATTACAATTTAGTATAAAAATTTAATGTTTATCTTGAGGATAGAAGAAATAATGGCAGAAGGTAAAAAATTTGTAAAAGAGAGTAAAAACTGGTATGGGCATTAGTTTATAGTATCTTTTAAAGCATTTCTTATTATCTTATAGAGAAGTAATTAAAATGAATACTCCAACAGAGACAAAAATTACTACAGAAGCTACTTTAAGATGAAATCTTGGTATTTTTTGAGCAATTGTAGAGCCAAATAAAACACCTATCCATGCCAATGAAATTAATGCCAAAAAGGAACCGAGCCACACTTCGA
>SDBS01006707.1_pt1 | contig 11193 bp, 11 predicted proteins | sample 2277091 | NCBI WGS metagenome assembly SDBS01 (sample SAMN10404972, study PRJNA504765) | marine sediment metagenome | isolation source: marine sediment core GS10_PC15, 163 cmbsf | place: Arctic Ocean: Southern Knipovich Ridge | collected 2010 | reverse complement strand
CAGATATACATGTCTTGGAATACTTGAGCTCTACCTTTTTCATTCCATAATTCATGTAGAAAACCCTCATATTCCTTGTATTTTTTATCCTTGTTTTTAACTCGTTCAAAAAAATCCTTTGTTTTTCCTTTATCAACTATCTTATCCCTGCCAGCTTGCATAATCAAAATAGGACATATTAAATCTGATGCATTTTCCATTGCCCACTTAGAAAAATTATCGATTTCAACAGCAGATTTGGCAGAGATAACATCTATCCTATTTTTATCTGCGATGTGCTGTTTTAATATTTTTAAATCGCTGGTTAGTTGATTTTGGTCTATTACATTATTTAAAAGTTTATTTGGTGCCAATTTTAAAATTGATTTTGAAAAAGTTTTGATTATCTTTTTACCAATTGATAACTTCTTGAAAATACCTAATAAAGGAGAAGAAATAAGAACACCTGATATGGCAGGATGATTAATTGCAAAAATTAAACTAACTAATCCACCAAAGGAATGCCCCATTAAAAATATTTTTTTTTGATTTGCTGTTTTCAAAATAAAATCCCTAAAGAGGACAATATCTTTTTGGATATGATCCATACTATCAATATGACCTGGGATTTCACCAGCGTTTCTCCAATGCCCTCTTAAATCAAATGAATATATTGCATATCCTTGTTCTATGAAATATTCCGCAAGTATCTTCATTCTATCTGAATGCGTTCCCCAACCATGTATAGCTATTATATAAGCTTTAACTTCACCAGAATCGGGTGCCCAACTTTGATAAAATAATTTTCTTGTTTCTCTTCCTTCAAAATATCCTGTTTCATTTTTCATAATATTATCACTTATTTTAAGAGATAAAGAGTAAAAAGATTAATTACTAATTATAAAAAAATTACCTATTTATTATTTTTGCGTTTAGGACAACTAGTTTTATTTTTTATGCTATATCTCTAAAAAAACTTTAAAAAAATTTACATTATCTAGGAAGTTTTTTATTAAATAAGATTATATTATGATCTAAATTCTATTTCAAATGAGTCTTCATATGAAAGAAGCAGAAATTGTTGAAATAATCATTCATGGACGCGGTGGACAAGGTGCGGTAACTGCTTGTGAAATTATAGCAGAAGCTGCTTATTTAAGTGGAAATTTTATTGATGTCCATGCATATCCTTCATTCGGAGCGGAAAGAAGAGGTGCTCCTGTTCAGGCGTATGCAAAATTATCACGTAAAGAAACAATTTGGGATAGAGCGCAAATCGAAAATCCAAATATTTTGATTATATTTGATGAGACAGTTTTAACACATGAAATAGCAACTTCATTAAAAGAGGGTGGGATTTTTATCATTAATACCAAAAAAAATCCTGACTTTTTCGCAAAAGTATATAATTTTAATGATGAAATTAAAATTGTAGTTGCTGATATTAGTAAGCTAGCTATCGAAAAAGATTTAACTATTGATGGAAACCCTGTAATTAATACGCCAATCCTTGGCTTACTTTCAAAAGCTTTACCAGATCTAAATTTAGATAATTTAAAAAATGTTGTTCTAAAACGCATGGGTGATAAATTAGGTAGGATAAACTATGAATTGATTGAGCAGGGATACAAGTTAGCCAAAATATTTTGATATTATTAAGTTGTAATTTAATACTTTATTATAAAGGCAGTTTTATTATAAATGTGCTTCCTTTATCGCGACCTTCGGATTCTGCCCAAATTTGACCATCATGTAAATCTATAATTTCTTTTGAGAGATATAACCCTAATCCAGAACCTTGAATATCCACATATTCTAATCCTTCTCCATATCTTTCTATTTTACCAAATCTTGTGAATATTCGATCCATTTCTTCTCTTATTAGGCCAATTCCCGTATCAATAATTGATATTTTGGCCCACTTCTGCTTTTTCTTTAAATTTATTTTGATATTGCCATTAGGAGGAGTATTTTTTATAGCATTTGATAAAAGATTTAACACCACTTGTTCAATCCTGATTTTATCTACTTCTAAAAATAGCTCCTTTGGGAGTTCAACCTCTAAAATCAATTTTCGTCTTTTTGTTAAATATGACAAATCTTTTGTGCAATCTCTAATTATTTTACTGATGTTATTTGATTCTTTTTCTAATTCAAATTTATTATATTCTATTCTAGTTATATCAAGTAGATTATCAACTAAAGAACTAAGCCTTCTACCTCCTTTTTCAATCATCTCAATTAGTTCTTTTGGTTCTTCTTTCATCTCATGTTTATATTTCTCTAAAAGAAATTGAGATGCCCCCCAAATAGATACTAGAGGTGTTTTTAATTCATGTGAGACTCTATAAATTAAATCTTTTCTGATTTTATCAAGTTCTTTTAATTTTTTCATTTCTTCTTGAATGAGACGTTCGGCTTTTTTTCGCTCTGTTATTTCTCGTAAGATTCCTTGAATATATTTATTGTTTCCAATATTAAAAAGGCTCGATGATACCTCAGCAGGAAAAATTTCACCATTTTTTTTCTTAAAATTTATTTCAAATCGGACAAATCCTTTTCTAGAAATCTCTTCAAAAGCATTTTGAGAAACTTTTAATTCGTTTGAAAGATGGAGCTGAGGAATTTTAAGAGATAGTATTTCTGATTTAGTGTATCCAAACTGTTCTAAAACTTTCTGATTTACATCTATTAATTTTCCCTCAAAATCATGAATAATAATTCCATCATTAGAATGATGAAAAAGATTACTGTACTTTTCTACAGATTCTCTTAATTCCTGTTCTGCTATTAATTTTTCGGTAATGTCTTTAGCGAAACCATAAAATCCGATCTTATTTCCTTCAAAATCGTATAATAAATCGATCAATCCTTCAATAAATACTATTCTTCCCTTATTAGTTACCAGTTTAGCAAAATTAGAATGAGGTATAGGAATCCCTGTCTTATAAAGCTGATTAAATATTTTAAAAAGATCTTTAGATGATTCTTCTTCAAAAAGAAAGCGAAAATTCTGTCCTAATAGTTCTTCTTTTGAATATCCTATTATTTTACAATAATAATCGTTCATGAAAGTATGATTTCCCTTAAGATCGACTTCATAATACCCTTCCATCATTTTTTCGAGAATTCCTCTATATTTTTTTTCGGATTCTCTTAACTCTTTAGTCCTTAAATTAACTAGTTGTTCTAATTCTTGTTTAAATCTTTCTTCTTCTTCTTTTTTTTTAGAAATATCACGAAATAACCCGTAAAATCCAGATTTATTTCCTTTAGAATCATACTTCAAATATACAGAGGTTTCCCCTACTATTTTCTCTCCACTTTTATTCTTGAAATGGAATTGAACATCAGTTATTGGTTCACCAGTTTTGTAAACATTAAAAAAACCTTCAAATACTTTATTTCTACTCTCTTTATCCACAAAATGTTTATAATTAAAACCTGATAATTCTTCTTTCGAATATCCCGTAAGATTACAAAAGGTTTCGTTAAAAAAAGTAAGATTACCTTTTAAATCTGCCTCAAAGTAGCATTCCTTAATGGTTTCAATTATTTGTAGAAATTTATTTTTAGAAAATTCCACTTCTTTTGCTTAACCTGCTATTTTATTAATATTTCTCAAAAAATTATAGTTTCAGAAGATATGTTAAAACTCCCAAAATTTGTAACTTTTTCTTATGAGGTTAATGAAAAATAAAGTATTTATTCTTAATTTAAAAGTAAATATAGTCTTTCGTTTGGTGTTCTTATTTTCTTGTAATATTATTAAGCTTATTATGAATTAAATATTCGAAGTTTGCCCTATACATCTTTTTATGTAAATAGTAAGAATTAAAAATTTAGTTGCGTTTGATTTTATTCAGTATCTAATTTATGTCTAGTTTTGATGAATAAATGACAGATTTAAAAAAAGATTATCAGAAAATTTTGGGTTCCGTTCAAAAACCTGTTATAGGAGAAGCTGGCAAAACAGGAACTTGGAGTTCAAAGAAACCCGTAATAGATTTAAATAAATGCATCCCTGTTAAATCGGGGAAACCAAGTTGTTTTAATTGTTGGCTATATTGCCCTGAAGCCGTTGTTTCTAGAATAATTCCGCCTAAGATTGATTTGGATTATTGTAAGGGATGCGGAATTTGTATAGAAGAATGTCCGACAAAAGCCATTTCTTTTGAGGAGATTAAATCCGAATGACTCAAACCAAAAATAATATAGCGATAACTGATAAAAATGTTAGGATTTTAACAGGAAATCATGCAGCTGCGCATGCTTTTCGACAAGCAAGAGTCGGAGTTATATCAGCATATCCTATAACACCACAGAGTCCAGTAGTTGAAAAAATTGCTGAATTTATTTCAGAAGGCAAATTACAAGCAAGATTTGTAAAAGTTGAATCAGAACATTCAGCTCTAGCTGTGTGCTGTGCCGCGTCAGCTACAGGATCGAGAGTTGGTACTGCTACTTCCTCTCACGGATTAGAATTAATGTATGAAATGCTGCCTTGGGCTGCTGGAAATCGATTACCTATTGTCATTAATTTAGCTACTCGAGCACTAGGTGCTCCTTGGTCAGTATGGACAGATCATCAAGATTTTATAACTATACGTGATGTAGGATGGATTCAATTATTTTGTGAAAACAATCAAGAAATTTATGATACAAACATTCAATCATTTAGAATTGCAGAGGATCCAAAAGTTTTCTTACCTATAATATGCGGTTTCGATGGTTACATACTTTCACACACTGCTATGCCTGTAAATTTAGAAAACCAAGAAAAAATTGATGAATTCTTACCCCCCCTCAAACATCACATTAATTTATCTGACATTTCGCAAGTAAAAGGTATTGATCCTGTTACTACGCCTGATATTATTGAAAGATCCGAAGGAACGGCCCCAGGATATTATGAATATAGATATGCCTTGCAAAAAGCTTTAGAAAACTCAATAGATGTAATAAAGGACGTCCATAATGAATTTGCCAAAAATTTTGGAAGATCCTATGGAAATGGGATATATAAATCAATTCAAACTGAGGATGCTGACATTGTGATCTTTGCTATGGGATCAGTTGCATCTCAAGCTAGAGTTGCATTAAAAAAACTTAGAGAGACTGGTTTGAAAGTTGGTTTGGTTAGTCTAAAATTATTCAGACCTTTTCCTACAGCAGATTTAAGGGAGCTTTTTAAAAGTATTAATAACATCATTGTTTTTGATAGGGATATTGGTTATGGTTATGAAGGAGTATTATCCTATGAATTAAAAGCCGCTCTTTATGGCTTAAAAAAGAGACCAAATATTAAGGGTTTTATTGTTGGATTAGGAGGAAGAGATTTAAAAACAGAACATATTATTTCTGGTGTCCATAAAGCTTTAGATGATTTCAAAAGAGAAATTTTTACTAATGACACAGAATTTATAGGATTAAGATTAGACAAGTTAAAAGATTATGATGAATCAACATATTTTAACAGAGGGTGAAAAATATTGGTAAGTGTAATGGATCTGCCTGAAGAAGAATATATTTACCCCGGAACCCGTGCTTGTTCGGGGTGCGGCATGGCATTAATTTATAGGATTGCACTTAAAGCTCTTGGACCAAAAACAATAATTACTGTTCCTGCGTCATGTCTAACAGTATTACATGGTATGCAAGGTTTTTGTACAACAAAAATTTCTGTTTATCATACTCCATTTGCAACAACAGGGGCTTCCGCTTCAGGGATTCTAGCATCATTAGAAGATAAAGGTTTAGCTAATGAGATAACTGTTGTTGCTTTTGCTGGTGATGGCGGTACAACCGATATAGGAATCCAAGCTTTAAGTGGGGCAGCAGAACGCGGTACTGATTTTATATACGCATGTTATGATAATGAAGCATATATGAATACCGGAGTTCAACGTAGTGGCTCAACACCACTGGGGGCATTCACGACAACTACGCCTGAAGGAAAGAAAGAGCATAAAAAAAATATGCCGAAGATCTTAGAAGCTCATGGGATACCATATATCACTACTGGTATAGCATCCTATCCACTAGATTTATATGAAAAGTTCAAAAAGGCGAAAAAAATTAAGGGTACAAAATATTTTCATATTCTTTCTCCTTGTCCTCCAGGATGGGGTTATGAACCTAAAAACACAATAATGATAGGCAGATTAGCAGTTCAAACAGGATTTTGGCCTCTTTATGAAGTTGTCAAGAACAAATTTGAATTATCAAAACCAAGTAAAAAATACATAGATCCTTCTAAACGAAAACCAATTGAGGAATATTTGAGAGCTCAAAACAGATTTAGCAAAATAACTACTCAAGATATTGAAAGTTATAAAAATTATATTATTGATAACTGGAATAATATAAATAGAAGGCTTGAAAATGAATAATTAATTTTTTTTATAAATTCTTTTTTAGATTAAAAATCTTAGCAAGTTTTTTTTCATAGTAAAAGATAAAATACAATCCTTGTTAAGATAAATATAAGGAAAATGCTTAGAACATTTATATTCGATGAGCCTAAATCTAATTGGATAGAAGAGGATCATCTTCTATTGTTACATGATATATGCGCAATTTTGGATGAAGAGAAAAGCAAAATCTATATTTGGAATGGTCCAAAAAGCTCCAAAGAGAGATTTAAGAAAGGGTATAATCAAGTTAAAGAATTATTATCTAATTACCCTGATGAAGAGTTTCAAATAGTACAGCTTGAAAAAGAAGTACCTTCAAAAATCCAAAATCACATTGATTCTATGCTAGAATCGGTAAAAAATAAAGATGAAAATCTATTAAAGTTTAGCAGGGTTGCAACACTGCGAGTCTATTTTATTTTTTCAATATGCGTTATAATCATACCAATCATTTCATTTTTAAATTTAAGCTCTTCTTTATTATGGTCGTTTTCTGACGGAAATTATCAGATTAGTAGTAAATTTTTCGAAATTTGGATAAAATTATCTACAAATTTAATCTTTAGCACACTATTTTTATTTATAATTAATATTATAGTTGGAATAGTTGAGAGAGAAAATCAAGTTATCTTATTTTCCGTAACTGGATTAATTCTCTGCTCTGGACTGACTCTATATTTAAATCAAGGTATTTTTTTGTTTCTATTTCAAGGAGGATCAACTCTAACCAATTATTTTATCTCACAGAAAGATATAATCATATTTTTACTCTTGAGTTTAATTACAATACTCATTTTTGAAATACCAAATATATATAAATTTATCTCTTTTCTCAAAACCTATAAGAAATTCATCTTTTAGCAGAAAAAAATATGGCAGCCGCAAATCTTCTTACAAGACTGGAAAAAGAAGATCTAAGAATTCTTATGGCAATTGAGATTGGAATGAAAAGATCAGAATATGTCACAGTTAGTAATATTAAATTTTATTCTAGATATAAAATGGAAGAGACTCTTTTTCGTTTAAAAAAAGTTCATAAATTTGATTTAATAATAAGAGATTCTTCTAAAATTAAAATTGGCTATACTTTGAATTCAAAAGCATATGATTTACTTGCGTTACACACATTAGTAGAGAAGAATATTATTAGTCAATTAGGATCTCTAATTGGAAAAGGAAAAGAATCAGATGTGTACAGTTGTATGGATGATGACGAAAATATTTATGCTGCAAAATTTTTTCGAATGGGAAGAACAAGTTTTAAGAATGTTAGACGGTTGAGAGATCTTATTGGAGAACGAGGACATATTTCTTGGCTTTATGTAAATAGATTGGCTGCCAAAAGAGAATACGAGGCTCTTGAAAAAATATATAAACTTAATTTAAACACTCCAAAACCAATAGGTTATAATAGAAATATCGTTATAATGTCATATTTAAGAGGAAAAGAATTAGTTTATTATAAATCCATTAGAAATCCAAAGAAAATTTTTAAGAAAATTATAAAACAATCAAAAATAATATTTCAAAAAGGAAATATGATTCATGGAGACTTGGGAGAATTTAATATTGTCGTTGACGAGAATGGAAACATTCTAATTATTGATTGGCTACAATGGGTTCCAAATGATCACCCAAATGCCAAATCTCTTTTAACAAGGGATATTACCAATATTTGTAATTTTTTTCAAAAAAAATATAACATTCAGAGTAATGTAGATACAATTTTAAGGTCATTCTATAAGAAATAATCTATTTACTCTTTAACTTTTAATACTTTTCCTTGTATTATAATATCTTCTAAATCATCTCTTTTTATTATTTTCTCTACTTCCGTTAATGGCTTTAAAAAATCCAAGAGCATTTCCAAATTTAATTTTTTTTTTAAGATTGAGAATTTAAAATGAGCATTATCTTTGCTAACTCTTACAGTTTCTTTAATTCCTTTATTGATATTAGGTAAATTTTGAAATGATGTTATTGAGAAAATAGTATTAAACGTATTTTCTCTAAAAGGTAGATTCTCAATATCAGATAAGACGAGAAATTTGTTTTTTGACTTAAGTTTATTGAGTTTAGATTTAAATTCTAATAACATTCTCCATGAAATATCCAATGCAATATAGAAATATACGTTGTCCTTTTTTTCTTTTTTCAAATTAACAAAATATTCAATTAAAAGTCCTGTACCACATCCAAGATCAAGAATGAATTTATCAGTTAAGTCATAATTATTCAAACTAATTTGATATTTTTTCTCTTGGAGTTTTTTGTATCTCTTGTCATAAAAAGGCGAGGAGGAATTATATTTACTAATAATTTTACTCTTTTTATTTGAACTCCTAGCAAGATCATCCAAAGAAATTACCACTTATCTAAGATTTAAAAATACTAAGGTTTTAATTCAAAAAAATCTATCTTTAAATTATCTTTTTAAGAATTATAATAACAAAAGATATTAGTTAAGGTAAAAATGTCAAATCGAAATGATAACCAACAAAGGTCAAAGAATCCCTTAACTATACTTCAGGCTGCCCAAAACTCAATAATATTAATTAGATTGAAAGATGGAACGGAGTATAAAGGATTATTAAAGGAAATTGATGCTTATATGAATATGATTTTAGAAGAAGCTACAGAGCTCTTAGAAGGGACTCCTGTAGCTAAATACAACGAAATTTTCATACGTGGAAATAATCTTTTGTTCATCAAACCAGATGCCTCTCAAATTACTTAAACTGAGAATTCCAGATTAATCTTTGTTAAGCACCTAAACCAAAATCTCACTTTTGAGTTAGATAATGAAGATAGACGGAAATCATATTTAAAAAAATATTTAGAAATTGTAATTAAATTTCCCCAATTAGTATTAAGAAAATTTAACTAGTTTAGGAATTATTTTATTATTGTTTATTAACGCGTAGGATGCAGGATTTGGAGAATAGGACCCCCTGTAATTTGCAGATGAAAATATTGATAACAATTGCTTATTGAAAAACCATTTAAATCCTTCTGGAAAACATTCATGACCTCTAATAAGAGATTTTAGGTTATTAGCTTTCATAAACTCCTTAAAAACATCTTCTCCAAAGAAATTAATTCCTTCACCCCTAAAACTTTCAATAAATCCTAGTATTTCTGATTTTGGGTCATTCCACATAATTTGAAATATACCTTGCGAAATTGAATTATGACCTGTTTTAAAATCTCTAGCTTTTATATCTTTTAATTTTTTCAAGAAATCTATATCTTGTGGAATTCCACCATGTAGGCATAAAATCGCATTATTGATTATAACACAAATTGGAAGTACATTATAGATCATTAAAACCTCATTGAACTTGATTTGATCCTTAAATTTTTGAATAAACTCTTGAAAAAATCCGTAGTATTGATTCATTTCTAAAGTTTCATGATTTCCTTTAAGTATAAAATATTTTTTTGGAAATAGAATTTTTAAAGATAAAACTATTATTAAGCATTCTAATTGTTTTGGTCCTCGATCAACAATATCTCCTAAAAATATTACAAAACTTGGTTTTTTTTCATTAATGATTTCGATTAATTTCATTAAAGTTTCTAAATTTCCATGAATGTCTCCAATAACATAAATTTCTTTGTCTTTTTCATTAGGGTTAAGTTCTAATACTAGATATTCGTTTTCGAAAATACTTCTAACTCTATTTAAAATTTTAGAAATAATGTCAAAATGTAATTTGGATATTATGCTTGGATTATATAATAAATCATGTAAAAAAGAATTATCAATCAAGTTAGATCTCGATTTTATTATAAATGTTTATTTTTATATAATAATTATTACATTCTTAAGATAGTTTCGAATATTTTTGTTAATAAGTATATCTAAATTAAAAACAAATAGTAAAATAAAACTTAGAATTTCGATGGAAACCCAAGCAGTTCAAAATATTCTAACTTCAATAGAAAAGATAATTGAAAATTTTGAAAATGAAAAGATTGATGGAAAAGGATTTAGTCGAAATATTGGTATCATTTATACTCCCAAAAAAATTGTAGATTATATTATATCTGATATTTTCAGAATTTATTTTGAAAATTTAATGGATTTTCAGAAGTTAGTTGAAGATAACACTTATAATAAAGCTCTAATTAAAAATAAAGATTTATATAATGCTCTAATAAAAAAAATTCAAAACATCAGGATTTTAGATCCTGCATGTGGATCTGGAAGGTTTCTAATATCTGCTGCAGACAAATTATATAACCTATATAGACTTTTAAACATAAACCTTTCAAATTTTGAAATAAAAAGAAATATTATTGAAAAGAATCTCCATGGGGTTGAAATTGAAAAGCCAGCTTGCATTATTTCAAAATTAAGGTTAATTAAATGGTTATTTCATAATAATGAAACCCATCCTAAGATTAAAAATTTAACTATAAAAAGATTAAAAGTCATCGATTATGACCAATTCATCAAACCACTAAATTTAAAATTCAATATCTATAATTTAGATTTTCTTTTAGAATTTAATTCAAAAAATTATGATATTATTATCGGTAATCCGCCTTATATTGAAAATAAAAAGATTAAAGATATTAATTATAAGAAAAAATTAAAAGAAAGATTTAAGAGCGCTTATAAGTTATTTGATATCTCCGTAGTATTTTTAGAGAGAGCATTAGAACTCTTGAAACAGGATTCCGGTTGTTTATCTATAATAACTACAAATAAGTTTTTTTCTGCAGATTATGGTGTTCGAATTAGACAATTACTTATAAATGAGACGGAGCTAAAATAATTTATCAATATATA
>SDBS01006706.1_pt1 | contig 11194 bp, 9 predicted proteins | sample 2277091 | NCBI WGS metagenome assembly SDBS01 (sample SAMN10404972, study PRJNA504765) | marine sediment metagenome | isolation source: marine sediment core GS10_PC15, 163 cmbsf | place: Arctic Ocean: Southern Knipovich Ridge | collected 2010 | reverse complement strand
GAAGAATATTTTTGAACACACTCTTATTTATGAAAAGTTAACTAAAACTAGCATCAAACCAGGATATATTATCCACCATAAAGATCGTGATAGTCTGAACAATAATATTTCTAATCTCGAACTCTTGTTAAAAGATATACATAATGATCTTCATGACATCTCTGGAGATAAAAATCCTATGCGTTCTTGGTATCCCCATGCAAGTCCAGAAGAAAAAAAACAATATCATGAAAGAATGTCAGAAGCAACTGCAAGAGAAAATAATCCTCGGTATTCTGGTTTTACTAATAAAGAATTGTATAAAGAAATGCTTTCAATAATCAAAAAAACAAGGATTCCTTTGACAATTCCCTCTTGGAAGGAACACTCAAGAAATTATGGGTATATCCATAACTTTACTAAATTCAGAGGAAAGTTGATAAACCTTATTAAGAAGGCTAACATAGAATGTGGTTTTGAGCATTATGATAATCCCGCTTTAATGAGAGAATATAAAAAATACATTAAACTATTAGAAAAAAGTGACTTTGAACTAATTTTTAATGATGGTATCTGGCTTCTAAAGCAGTGTGAATTATGTGGTATCGAATTCCATGTGAAATATCGAGAAAGAGAGAGATCTTACTGTTCTTATGTATGTTCCAATAAAGTTTCCGCTTTAAAAGCTGGAGCTGTAATGAGAGAAAAGGGCAAAAATCAAAGAGAAATTGCCCGAAAAAAGTTATTTGAATTATTTGAAGAATATGTGTGCGATAATAATGAGATCCCTACATTGTCCGACTTTTTATCTTATCTTAATGCTAATAGTGTCAATGATTTTCGCACTGCTGGGATTTATAAGGGATATCAATATGTTCTTGATTTAATCACTGAAAGATATACTAATAAAAGAATTATCGTGCGATCCCTACGTAAACAACCATACCGGAGAGAAAGGGCTACAGAACTCATCTCTAAAGGATTATGTAGCAATCATAAAGTTGTTTCAGTTGTTTATATTGGCAATGAAGATGTGTATAATGGTACTGTTGATGATTTTCATAATTATGGAATTATTATAAACAAAAAGAAAACTAAAACGGGCAGACCAAAACTAGAAATGATTTTCACTGCGAATTGTGGTGAACAAACCCTCGAAAGCTTCGAATTATGTTGTCTTGTGGAGACTTTTCCATCTCGCCATGATAGCTATGAAGAATTTCAAGAAACCTTAAAATACGCATATCTCTATTCAAAATCAGTTACTTTAGTGAATACACATTGGCAAGAAACTAATGCTGTTATGCTTAAAAATAGAAGAATGGGAGTTTCACAAACGGGAATAATCGAAGCATTTGTTAAGCATGGGAGAAGAAAAATATTGGAATGGTGTGAAAAAGGATACAGTTATCTTCAAGAGTTAGATGAGCAGTATTCAGGGTGGCTTTGTATACCAAAAAGTATTAAGATTACTACTGTTAAACCAAGTGGTACTGTTAGCCTACTCCCAGGAGTCCCCCCCGGAATTCATTATCCTCATTCTGAGTATTATATTAGGAGAATAAGACTTTCAATGAACTCTGATCTTATTGAACCAATTAAAAATGCGGGATATAATATTGAAGTGGATTCATATTCACCTAATACCGTAGTAGCTGAATTTCCTGTCCATGAAAAGTTTTTTGAACGATCAAAAAACGATGTGAGTATATGGGAACAGGCTGAAAATGCAGCCGCCTATCAACATTATTGGTCAGATAATCAAGTATCAATAACAATTACTTTTACTCAGGATGAGGCCAATCAAATTAAACACGTTCTTGAATGCTATGAAGATAAATTAAAGAGTGTTAGTTTTTTACCAATAAAAGAACATGGTTACAAACAAGCCCCCTATGAGGAGATTACTAAAGAAAGATATGAAGAATTAACTCGAAACACCAAACCATTATACTTGGATGAAACAAAAGATAGAGCCATAGGGGAAAAATTCTGTGATTCAGATACGTGTGAATTGCCCACAGATTACTTCAAGAAATAATTGTTAAATCCAAATTTAAAAATTTATTTTTTTTTGATTGATATTATATGATTTATTTTGTGATTTATAATTTGAAAATGTAAACAAATGCATTGAATACCTTGATAAATTAGATTGAGAATATTTCGCTAATGTATTGCTTTGTTATGCTTATACTTTGATTAAGTCTCTTTCTTATCTCTGTTTTTGGGAAGAGCTTTACCATGTTAATCCTCCTTTATCTCTGCTGCATCAGCATCACTATCATGATTACTTATTAGAGTATCAATAGTGTTATCTATAGACTGTCCATCAACCAACGTTTTTTGTAGCAGCATCATTATTAGCATTCCAAGTACCTTCATCATAAGCTATATCAGAAACTGTGGGTGCTGTATGATGGTCATTAGGCAGACCTTTATGTGTTGCTATTAGAGCATCAATAGCATTATCAATAGACTGTCCGTTAACTATCTCTGCTGTTATAACAGACTCTACTTCTGCGTCTGTATATGTAGCGTGATATTTTCGAGCCCGAGTTGATAAAAGTTTCCTACTGGTATCACATCTTTGGTCCAGGAAATTTTACAGCGGGAGAAGAATACCTTATAAGATGGGAATTCTGGGTAAAGCGACCTTACCAAGGAGATTGCAATAATACTTGGAGAATTTTTGTGGATTATGGGGGATTGGTTTGGTCAGATGATCCTCCTGGTTTCGTGGCTCGCTGGGAGTATAATGTAACTATTATTGCATAAATATTTGGTAAATTAAATCAAACGAAAAAATTAAATATATAAAAGCAGTAAAAAATACATTACAAAGACTTCAAGATCGTATTGATTTCCTAATTTACTGCTCCTATTTTTTTTTTATACTTATCTTGAAAATTATTTGTTTTTTTAATTTTCTTGTTTTAATTAAGAACCCGCAGATTATTTTATAGTTGCATTCTTGAACAAATTAGATAATAAAAGCTTGGAATCCTCTTGATTTGTTAAATGCATCTAAAAGATTCAATCCTAAAAGATACCAACCCTTCCATCTAGTTGGATATTGTTTTAAAAAGGTGGTCCATAGTTGAACAGAAAAGTCAATTAAACAATCTAATTGTAGTTTTTTTGAGAGAGTGTAATGTAAATTAAATATATCACCATTATCTAAATTATTAAAAAAAAAAAAAAAAATTATTTGATTAAATAGTAGCTCCGCCTATTATTCCTAATAGTCCTCCTCCAATTGCTAAATAGAAACCAATATTAATACCCCATTCAGCCACTCCCAATACACTGCCAAACAAGAGGTTCTCATTACCCAGAAGTGGAATTATTGTCTGTCCAAAAAAGCCCATTTGAGCTACTAACGAAACTAAAAGTAGGATTGGGCCGGCTAATAAAATGATACCTCCCAAAATTCCGATTGCTTTACTTCCTGCTAAACCAGCGATAAAAGTTAGTACACTACCACCTAAAATTAACACACTTACAAGCATTAAAATTACATCCCCAGAATATTCAGGTCCGAAAGGAATAGTGATAAATTCTCCTGACCATGCTCCAAAGCCTCCAATGTATATAGTCAAATTCAACCCCACATCAAGTTTCCATAGACTAAATAATTCGGGCATAATATAATATAATAACACACTAAGCGCGCCTACTACACCACCAATTATAGCAAGTACTTTACCTGCTCCCATATATATTACCTTTAACTTATATTATTGTTTTTTTAATTATGTATTATATTTTTTTTATATTTTACAATAGTGGATAAGAACATTATTTGATGTGATTATTAAAAAAGATTTCTATAATTGAGTAGAAGATTTTGATATCTATACCTGCTTTGTCAATTCTTAATTCTCAAGGTGAGAACTTAATACCAATCATTTGGCCTCTCCCCTTCTTGTTGATACTTGATCTAATTTTAGCTAATTTAGTAAATCACTTCGATTTAAACCCAAAAAAAAATAAGGTCTAAGATTGTTCATCTAATCTTCCTTGCTTTAATTAAGAATCTATGATTGTTTTTGTCTAATTCTAAGTAACCCTTGTTAGTAATTTGGTTGTGTATCTCAACTAATTGCTTATAGTAATCCTTAACTGAAAAGCCAGGTAATTCCCATGGTACAACTTTAAGCTAAAACACCGAATTTTTTATTTCTCAAAATCATGTAATTTGGAAAAAAAAAAAGTTTAACTTATTCGTTTCCATTTTAAGGTTATAAGAGTAATATATTCATTTTCATGTTTTAAAAAAAATTATGGAATCTGCTATTAAAGTTGAAAATCTGTCAAAGGTTTTCTATAACAAAAAAGCCCCAGAAGATAATAGGGAAATTTGGGCGCTAAACAACGTTTCATTTGAAGTTAAAAAAGGGGAAATCTTTGGGCTTTTAGGACCTAATGGTGCAGGCAAAACTACGGCTATTAGATGCATGTCAGGGATATTAAAACTAACTTCTGGAAAAATTCACATATTAGGAAATCAATTGAATCAATTGACAGCTCATAAATCTAGGAATCATCTTGGTTTTTTGACTGAAAATCATGGTAGCTACGAAAATCTTTCTGTATACGATAATTTAAGCTTTTTTGGAGATTTTTACAGGATAAATAATCTTGGAGAAAGAATTGAAGAAGTACTTAAAAAAATTGAGTTATACGACAGAAAAGACATGAAAGCGGGGAAATTATCCAAAGGTCAAAGGCAAAGATTGGCGATAGCAAGAGCAATTCTTCATGAACCAGAAATTACCTTTTTTGACGAACCGACAAGCGGTTTAGATCCAATCGCTGCTGTAAACGTGCGGGAATTAATTTTAAGTTTAAAAGAGAAAAATCGCACTATTTTCATTAATAGCCACAACCTCGAAGAAGTTCAAAAAATCTGCGATAGAGTAGCTATATTGGATTTAGGCAAGATAAAAAGAATAGGAACGCCTAATGAACTAAGCAGAGAATTATGGGATACACAGGAGATGGTGTGTACTCTGAAAAATCCCGTTTCTACTCAAATAGAAGAAAAATTAGAAAAATTGGATTACATACAGAAGTATAGTATCGAGAATAACAAAATTTATGTTTTTTCTAGCGAAATAGACGATACTACGCCTCGCGTTATTAAAGAATTAGTTATGCTTGATGCAGAAATTTTAGAAGTAGGTCGAACTGTTCACTCTTTAGAAGATATCTATCTTAAATTAATGAAAGAAGAGACAAAATTAACAACTGAAGGCGAATAAAAAGATATGGAATTACAAAACTCTATAAGAATTCTGAAAAAAGATTGGAAAGTTTCCGTAAGAAAGAAAGAAATTCTCATTCCAATGATACTCTTACCAGTGGTGTTTACGATATTTATTCCTATTGTAATGTTACTTGGAGTAATCGCTGCCCCTGAAGAGTTTTTGACCGCCTTTGGCAGTATAGAAATAGTATCATTATTGGAAACGCTATTAGTCATTCCACCACACTACAACGATTATTTAATAGGTGCTATGATGATGATCAAAATACTTATCCTTCCAATGTTTTTATTCATTCCTGGAATACTACCAACGATAATTTCTTCAGATTCTTTCGCAGGTGAGAAGGAAAGAAAGACCATGGAAAGTTTAGCTTTATTGCCTATCACGAAGACGGAATTGATACTCGGCAAAGTTTTAACATCGTTTATTCCCTCAACCATTATAACTTTTCTTTGTTTTGTAGGGACGGGTATAGTAATAAATTTAATGCTTTTTCCTTACATCGAAGGAAATATTCTATTTTTTACTGATTTATCTGTAATTTTGATAACGTGTGTATTATCTCCGCTATTATGTCTTCTAAACGTACAACTTAGCGTTATTATTAGTTCAAGGTCTAAAGATCTGAAAAGCGCACAAAGTATCGGAGGTGTTCTCGTTACTCCCATGATCGCTATTATATTTATTCAAATGTTTAACCCGGCTTTTCTTTCAATTCCTATGATATTAACCATTTCCGCGATTTTGGCGATATTTTGCTTAATCCTTATTAATATTGCCAATAGATTGCTAGATCTTGAAAAATTAATCTTGATGCTGTAATCAAAATATCTAATTATAATTAAATTCAATTTTTTTTTTATTGGGTTTAATGTTTTTTACTCAGTTTCTGGAAAAAGAGGATAATATTTAACTTTATTTGAAACAAAAGTTGCTATCAAACCAATAACGGCGGTACCTATTAAATACAATGTGATTAAATCAATAATGTAGGCTAAACTTACAAAAAAGAAATCAAAAGCAAAATGTATAACAGCCACTATAATTATCCACATCCAGAGCGGTTTAGGATCTCTCGTGAAAAAATTTTCCAAAATTGGACTACCTTGTTCGATTTTTTTTAACTTATACTTAATTCCGTAAAACACCAATATAAATAGATATAAGTGGAAAATCTCAGTAATTATTCGCTCGTATCCTCCGAAAAGAAGCGCCCATTCTACACCGTCGAGCGAAATTATAACTTCACTATCGTGTGGTAGGAGCAATATTTGTAATATAGCGAGTGTGTGAACAACAAAGGCTTCGCATGTGCCCCACCCTAAACCAGTCATGTAAATCTTTTCAGCAGTATTAGCAGTGAATTTGGATAACAAAATAATAACTAACACCCTAAACGAAGTTTCAAACACACCAGCAAGTGAAGCGCCAATAAACAGTCCATAAGGAGCCGCTTCTGGAATAGATGATATTATCGTCAGCAATGGTAATCTTAAAAATAATGCAAGAAACCAAAATAAACCTCCAAAGAGCCAAGCAAACCAGAGTTTACCTTTAATTCCAAATTTCCACAGTGCAAAAATTATCGCTAGACCAATACCTAGAAATATAGAGATAATTCCATATAAGACTACTAACACATAAACGCTTTGACTCACCTTCTCTATTAATTATTAGAGCAACTTTATTGCTTCAAAAGATTATGAAATTCTTAAAAGTACTAATGAATGAATGTTGAATACCATTTCACTATATTTAAATGATATATCCATAAATAATCAATAATGTAAAATCATTAATTAATCACTCATAAAAACTAAGGTCAATAAACAAAATGCTATAAAAATACTTATTGTTATGAATAAAATTGTAAAGGAAAAAATCATATATATTAATCCAAAAACCATAGATTTGACAAAAGCAAGAATCCCAATTATAATAAAATTTTTGTTCCAAGATTTTTTATTTACCACTCCCGATAACAACTGGTTTTTTAATGAATTGGAAATTGGAATAGTTAAAGCTTTAAATGATCCGTAAAGCAAAAATACAAAACTAATTAAAATTGTAGAATATACAGATATTTTAATTGGAAATACTAATGAAATTGATAAAAATATAAGTAAAATTAAGCCAATAGACAAATAAGTTTTTTGTTTTTTCAAATTTGACACTTTTCGTGTGTTTTCTGAAAATGCTAAATAAATAACATTACTAATTAAGAAGAATAGTGGGATAAAAAATATCATTTCGTTAGAAACAAAATCTATTGACCTAAGAACAAGGAATAATGCATCTAAACTTGCTAGCTCTACTAAACCTACCATAATAACTTTTCTTTTGAAATTATGTTTGGAATCCGTTTGTTCAACATCTGTATTTTTTTTTGGTGGATGCGAATGTTCTAAGTTAGACCTCATTATTATTATCAAGATAATTGCTACTATTCCAGGAATTATAGAAAAAAAAATAATTTGGGAAAATGACCATTTTATTAGCAGAAAGAAGAATGCTAAGAATGATCCAATTACAATTCCGAGCGATTCTAATATTTTGTCGATTCTAAATTTTACAAATTCTGGTTGACAATTACATTCAAAAATATCATCACATGATGAGGCTCTAATATTATTTCCAAGGCATTCCGTTGTTTTTAATCCTAAAACAAACTGCCATGATGGACTAAAACTTATTAAAGGTTTTGATGCATTAGAGAGAATTCCACCTAACAATAGCACAGTTTTTTTCCTTGAAAATTGGGAATTCAACCAGTTCCATATTCCATAAAGGATGTACAAAACCAATGAACTTGTACCAGCAATAATACCTAATATAAAAGGCGTCCCACCGATTGCTACCGTAAATAGTGGTAGTATATTAAGAACCATTTCAGTTGATAATATAGTAAAAAAGGAGATCACCCCGCTCATGATTAATAACCTAGTAGATTTTAGATCTTCAATAATGCTGTTGTTATCTTTCTTTTTCATGAGATTCATGTTAAATTTAGTTTCAATAGAAATCTCCTTAATTATCCATCTTAAATTTACATATAATTAATGTATCGTTTTAGAAAAGCTATAATATGAATTCTAAAAATTCAAATTAGACTTAGCTGAACAAATTTATAATGAATAAAGATTATTAATTATCCTAATGAAATTAAATTTAAAAAAAGAAATTATTAAATTATAAAATTAAATTTAAAACATGTGAATTCAATATGGCAAAAAAAAAAGCTACTACAAAGAAAAAAGCTACTACAAAGAAAAAGACAACTACTAAAGCTGAAGCTCCTCCAATACCAAAAAAAGCAGTATATAAAAAGATTAAAGTTAATTTTTGGAGAACAAAATTACATGCAGAAGAACTTGGAATTCATCAACAACTCAAATATCAAGCAAAAACTCGATACTTTAGCAAGAGCTTTGATATTGAGGGTTTAGTTGAGATAGATGGTAAGAAAAAATTTATTATCGGTTACAACAAGGAACAATGGGAAAACGATCCAATTAATAAAAAGAGATTAATCTGTCGAATCTTTACTATAATGGATGAATCTATTGACTCGCAACCGAAGGGAGGTAATTTTAAAGGCGGAGTTGAACTTAGCGTTACTCATTCCCTTGTTCAAAGTTATGAAGTCAAACGACCTGCTCCAGTTTTCTTCATGCAAATCCCAGGAACCGTCTCCTTAGCACGAGTTGTACGAGGCTGGAGAGTTTGGGGTACACGATGGACATTTCCACTTCTTCCCGAACAACCAGGGGATGCTCTTCAAATGATAATGTGTAAAGGAGTTGTGGGACCTGGTAGAAATTATGACATTTATTTAGGTAAGGACAAAATTGCGAGAGTCGATGGACAACGAATTCAAAAGAATTTTGAAATAGAAATTTTTGAAGAAGCTTATGCAAAAGACAAAACTTTTGTTAGGTATTTGACTCTATTTGGCTTGATTTGTAACTTTATGAAAGAAGGGGAGAAAATGATAGGTAAATTTTATAAAAAAATGAAGGATACGGCGACTTCAGAGTATAAAATTCCAAAACAAGAGCTTGATCTCTTTAAAAATCCCCGAATGATGAGGAAATAGCATCCTAACCATAATTATAATGGACAGAGCCTTCTGAATAATAAAAAAAATATAAAATTAAAAACAACTCTTTTTCTTTTTGTTTTATCAATAAAAAATCAATTATTAAGTTATATAAAGAGTTTTTAAAAAAATAAAATTTTAAAAAAAGTAAAATTTAAACCTTGTGTTCCTTCTTCCAGTCAATATAACTTTTAGTCTCTTTACCGTGGTGAATTGGTTTTAATCCGGTCTCCTTCTTAAAAATTGATCTCAAAGCTCTCTCGTCTTTTGTTTTCAAGGCATCTTTTTTAATTTGATCCTCGACTTCTATTTCTTCTTCAATAGTTTTAACACGACTTAGTACCCAAAATACTCCTTTATTCCAAAGAATGAGACCTACAAAGATAATTCCAATAAAGAGGAATATTGCTAAGCCAGTGTATAAAATCCATTCTGGCATTCCAAAATTAGCCACCATCCATAACCAAAGTTCCCAAAGAGTATTAAAAAATACATTTGGAAGAATTCCTATTAGAAGCGCGATTATTGTTAAATATAGCCCTAGTAGTGCAATACCTACGAGTAGCCTAAGGGCGTCATAGTTTTCCCATTTTTTGGCAATCCGCCTATCTTTAAATAAAACTGCACATAATTTCACCATACCTCCCCTAAATAGCGTGTAAAATAGTACAAGTAAGAATAAATGACCGGTAATTGCACCCATAATTATTGCTATTTGGAATCCTAAATCCAAGGCGAGGAAAGTATCCATCGCACCACCCAAGAATAAAAATCTTAAAATCAGCCCCCAAACCCCAAGTACGAGAATAGCCGTGCCTAATATAAATCCGTAATATATCATCTTGGCTATACGAATATCCCAAATACTATATGCATCTAATGGGTCAGGGTCTCTATCAATAGCTTTTCTTGCTGCTCTTGGCATATTTATTTCATCCTATAAATATATATTATAAAATTGTATTTAATATTGAAATTAAATAATAATTAGTTATACTATTATTTATTTTAGTATGTTATGAAATAGCAAAAATATTAGAATTTTAATATTTAAGAAGAATTAAGATTTTAGGGCAGCTTTACAGAAAGGACAAGTGGGATAATCTTCTTTTAGTTCTTCACCGCAAAAGCTACAGTATATTTTTTTTTCATCCAATTCCTTTTTCTTCTTTTTCTCTGCAGCTTTTTTTTTCGCTTGTTGTTCTTTTTCCTCAGTTTCTTCTTCAATACCTGCTTTATCAAGTACACGTTCTCTGGGTGTCATATCCCCCCTCTTTTTTGGTTTTTCAAATGGCTTATCAGAATATTCCAGTTTACGATCGCATTCCGGACAAAATTTTTTTGACCTACCAGACAGATAAAATGCATAAACAATTGCACCAATCCCTATTGTACCCACAATTATAATAACCCATACAATTTTTTGAGTCATAGTAAGAGGTCTTCTACTAGGATCTTCTACTTCATGTTTACAAGTTTTACAATAGGTATAAGTGATTTTTTTTGGCATAGTTACCCAATTTATTATTAGTTTTTTAAATTCCTAATATTAAGTTATTTTTATAAATTATTATATTTTTTAAAATGAAGGTACATTGAAAGAGAATTCTTTTTATATTGAGACTTACGGATGCACCTCTAACAAAGCAGATTCCTACATAATATCACATATCTTAACAAACTCGAATTACATAAATACAACTCTGGAAGATGCACAATTTATAATTATAAACACTTGTGCTGTTAAGGAACAGACAGAAAATAAGATAAAAACGCGTTTAAAATTAATTCATGAAAAGTATAGTAACCTTCCATATATCCATGTAATTATAGCAGGTTGCCT
>SDBS01006705.1_pt1 | contig 11195 bp, 4 predicted proteins | sample 2277091 | NCBI WGS metagenome assembly SDBS01 (sample SAMN10404972, study PRJNA504765) | marine sediment metagenome | isolation source: marine sediment core GS10_PC15, 163 cmbsf | place: Arctic Ocean: Southern Knipovich Ridge | collected 2010 | reverse complement strand
GTTATCAAATGAGATCTGTGAATCGGAAGACAAGCGATATAGGCATCGCCTTCTCAAAGAGAAGCTGGAGTATAGATATGATATTCTTGACGAACTCAAAGAGTTTGTTCAGAACGCCCATGAAGATGCCCGACGTTACCTTCGGAAACCATTAGAGTCGCTTGACCCATTGGAGCAGTTGTCCGCAAGCGATCTAGCAGACGGTTATCCAGAGCTTCTGCATATTAATGATTTGAAGGGATACTTTGGGGAGATATTCGCAGGTCTTATAGCTGAACATTTCTCTCCTTTTGGGTATAGTTGGACAGTTCCGGCTTTTCTATTCCGTTTCCATCACGTAGTCTTCCAGAGACTAGAAGAACGCCATCAGACAGGCGAGGAGATCAAGAAAATACCAGGTCGCACAGGAGATGATTGCCTTGCCTTTCAGCTCGGCGGCAGAGGCCAAATTGTGCGCTCCCTTGTCTGTGAATCAAAATGCACCAAAACTCATAGATCCGACAGTATATCTGAAGCTCATAAGAAGTTGAGTGCAGACAATCCAAGGCCGGTTGACATCCGGCAAATCATTGCTATATTGGAAGATCGTGATGATCCTGAATCCGCAGAGTGGATTGCCCCCTTACGGCAGTTGCTATTGCGCGACCCAAACGAAATTAGGAACCCTAGCAGCGGCTATGAACGTTGTGATTTCGTATGTTATATATGCGGTGACTCTCCGAAGCAAGGCGACAGAAAGGCATGGATGCCAACTATTGAGCCTCACAAGAAATATACTGGGAAAAGGAGACTTGAGGCAGTAGAGACCCATCTTAATGATGTCGATGGATTAGTCAGAGAAGTATACGGAAAAGAGGACGAAACGAATGGCTAGGCCAAGTGACGATACCATGAATCTGCTGAGTAGTGTTAGGCAAGAGCTTGTTGAACGTCTTCCACCATTATTTGCCAAGCTTTACAGCCAACACACCAGGCTTCGTGAGAGTAGAACAGGCTTGCTCAATTGGCGGGATTCAGAAGCATCTGAGCGACTGAATGACGCTATGCGCATCCTGGAGGCAGCTTTTATTGAGCGAGACGCTGAAAGCAATGATTGGCGCAGCGGCGTGCGACGGGCAGGCGAGTTGCTTGAGTGGCTTTCACATCCCAATCTAAATCCTGATAGGTTGCCAATCCGCCTCCTCTCCGCTGCGGTTTATCAGATTGCCGGCTATCCAGCACGAGCCACGGGCTTACTACTCGGAGATTCACATGACCAAGCGGAGTCCGAAATTCTTTATTCACTATTAAGCGTAGATTTTCCAAAGTTGTTTAGATTGCTGGCTAGATACTGGGAGACAGCGGCATCCCCAGAAGAGCGGATGGAAGTGAAATTCCCTTGGCATGACAGCGAGGAACTATCCGAAGAGATCGGACAATGGATTGTTGGGGAAACAGTTAGTTCTTTGGGTGTCTTATGTGCGGAAATGCGTTGGGGTGATGAGCCTCGAACAAAGAAGGCTATTGACAATCTATCGGCGGTTGCCAAAGCGCTTATTCATAGTGATGATCCCTATTCCTGGTTGTTAGCCAGATTGTGTGCTGAAGTCGCCTCTAGTTACTTGCAGAATTCACTGCGAAATCACGTAAAGCAACTTTCAGAAGGAATGAGTTCAGAAGGTAGGAACGCTCTCGAATGCTACTTGCGCCGCAGATACCGAGCTTGTAAGCTCCTGGCCTGGCCATCGCAAATACGCGGCATTACTCGGCTTGCCAACAAAGAATCATTTGCACTATGTACTCCGACAGGTTCTGGGAAAACAGCAGTAGCTGAACTTGCGATATTACAGTCCCTGTTCCCTGAAAGAAGCTTGCCTACTGAGCAGAATTCCATTAGTGATGTGCTTCGTCACTTCATGGAAATGTCAGGTGAGCAATCATCTACTCCGCTTGTAATATATTTGGTTCCGAAACGAGCACTTGCTGCTGAGGTTGAGGCAAAGTTGTCTCAAGTTCTGCGACATCTCGGCGAGGACATTGAGGACATTATTGTAACAGGTCTATATGGAGGAACTGATTGGGGGCCAACTGATGCTTGGCTCACAAGAAAGGAGCGAGCAGTTCTAATCTGCACATACGAAAAGGCGGAGGCCCTAATAAGATTCCTGGGCACTCAATTTCTTAATAGAGTTGCGCTCGTTGTGATCGATGAAGCTCATTCTGTCCAATTTGATGGCAATGTAGGTTCCTTACAAACTGCTGAAAACAGATCACTACGCCTGGAATGGCTAGGTACAAGGCTAATCGCTCATTTAAGTGAGAGTCGCTTTATTGCATTGTCAGCAGTCGCGTCTGGGTGTGAGAAGGAGCTAGCTAGTTGGGTGACAGGCGGGACCAATTCCCTCCCTGCAAAATCTGAATACCGAAGCATCCGCCAACTAATAGGTCGCCTTGAGTGTTTACCAGATCGTATGTTCCGAATACTCTATGACCTGGCTGATGGTGATGAACTGCAATTCGAGGGAGATGGTCGATTTGATAGACCATATATCCTAACCCCATTTCCAGCATATCCGCCTGCACCCGCTTGGGAGGGATCGGGTCCGGAGAAGCGACTTCGTCCATATCTGTTTTGGGCAGCCATACACTTGGCAGCGCCCGATGATAGCGGACAGCAGCATTCGGTTCTCATTTCCATAACACAGCATATTGGGGGATTCGCAGAAGATTTTCTGAAGTTGCTGAACTCAACTTGGGCAACAAAAGAAAAGCCAGAATTCTTTCAGCCTCCCACAGATGCAAAGAAGAAGGAACTTTGGGAGAAGTGCAAAAAATCATGTGCAGACTACTTCGGCGAGGAATCACGCGAATATTGCTTATTGATGGAAGGGGTTGTTGTTCATCACGGCAAAATGCCAGGATTGACAGCACGGCTGCTAGTTGAGGTAATCCAGCAGAGAATCGTGAACCTGGTACTGGCAACCTCAACGCTATCTGAAGGCGTGAACCTACCCTTTGAGACAATACTCATTCCTACTTTGAGGCGCGGGCGTCAGTCCATTAGTGCTCGTGAGTTTAGCAATCTAGTTGGTCGGGCAGGAAGACCTGGATTCGGTACTGAAGGTCGAAGCCTGGTGTTACTGCAATCCACAGAGCAGCATTCGGACGATTGGAGTGTTAAGCAGGCACAAAATAGATATTTCTCTCTGATTAGAGAGATTGCTATACAGGATGGGATATGTGGTGATGATGCGCTTGCCCGGAGTCCGTTGGCGGAGTTGCTTAATCATCTAGAGGAAAAGTGGCGCACTGTGACTAATACCATCTCTCGAAGCGCATTTCTCGAATGGTTGGAGCAAACAGCTCCTCTAGAAGTGGAGGAGAATACTGTCAGCGACGGGGAACTTACTGCCATCAAGACACTTGATTCCCTCGACAGTTTGCTGCTCTCAGCCATCGTGGAAATCGAGCAAACATCCAGCGAGGATTTAAGTGCTGATGAGTTGGAGGAGCGACTCAAAGAGATCTGGCAACGGAGCTATGCGCGGTTTGCCAGTACAAAAGAAGCAGAATTAGGAGAAGTTTTCATTCAGCGAGGTCAGGCACTCAGATCAGACATTTATCCTGAACCCATCAGGCGTAGACGTTTGTATCATACAAGTCTGCCGCCGCGTTCTGGTGACCAAATGCTGAAGCTCTATCCGACCATCAGGGAGCACCTTGAGACGGGCACTGAATATGCGCTTTGGGAGGCCAATGAGCGATTCGAGTATATTCAGGTCTTGGTGGAACAGATAAGTTCTTTAGGCAAGTTTGAGCTAAAGGGTAGCATAGGTAAAAAGGTGAATTGGAAGGATATATTGCGTTGGTGGCTTGACCCCAAGAATGCTATGCAGCCAACCGCAACGCAGGTCTCAAAATGGCACCAGTATGTAAGTCAGAACTTTGGATACCGAATCAATTGGGGATTGGGTATCACCATAGCTCTATCAATGGATGATGTTTACGGAGATGAATTACATGTGCCGAATGTCGAGGACTGGCCGGAAACAGGGCTGCCCTGGATTGTCTTCTGGCTAAAGGAGCTTTTAGTATGGGGTACTTTGGAGCCTGTGGCGGCATACCTACTTGCCCGGGGTGATGAATATATTCGCGCTGAAGCCGAGGAAGTTGCGCGATTATACCGTGATGAATATATCCAAGAAAACGATGCCAATGAAATTCTGAACGCTGTAACTGTTCGGAAATGGGTAGATTTACATTCAGACAGAGATATACCTTCTTCAGTTTCAGCCCCACCGCATCAGATCCCGGTCAAGTTGCTCAGGGATTTCAGCAATGCACCGAGAAGACAATGGAGAGTCGTACCAATATTAGCCAGTAATGAAATACGCTGGCTTGATCCTGCGGGATTTCCATTAGCTTGCTGCCAGAAGCCCGATGACTGGGATTCCACATACATAGACAATTATGATTTCATCCTGGATGCCGCTAAAAAGATCGTTTTATCGAATCTCTATGTCTAGGATAATCCATGATTGAAAGAGTTCTTGACGCTACACGTTATTATAGCTATCATATGGCGTGATGTAAGACACCAACGCGGAGACTATATCCATGACAACTGGGATGAAAATATGGCCATAAAAAAATCACAACTCTATAGCTCACTCTGGAAGAGCTGCGATGAACTTCGCGGCGGCATGGATGCGTCTCAGTACAAGGACTATGTGCTGGTATTGCTGTTCATAAAATACATATCCGACAAATATCTCGAAGCGAATTATCCGACCATTAAGGTGCCAGAGGGCGCTAGTTTCAAAGACATGGTTGCCCTCAAAGGCACGCCCAACATTGGCGATGACATTAACAAGAAGATAATTGGTAGAATTGCCGAAGAAAACAGCCTCACCGGCACTATTGACGTGGCGGATTTCAACAATGCCGACAAGCTGGGAAGCGGCAAAGAGATGGTGGATCGCCTTACCAAACTTATTGCCATTGTTGAGAACCCGGCGTTGGATTTCAGTCAGAACCGCGCAGAAGACGATGATATATTGGGCGATGCCTATGAATATCTCATGCGCAACTTTGCCACTGAAAGCGGTAAAAGCAAGGGGCAGTTTTATACGCCGGCCGAAGTGAGCCGCATTATGGCGAAGATTATTGGCGTGAATGCAAACGCCGCTCCCTCTACCACCATCTATGACCCTACCTGCGGCTCCGGTTCCTTGCTGCTGAAGGTTTCTGACGAAGCCGAAGAGCATATTACCATATATGGGCAGGAAATGGACAACGCCACTGCCGCCCTTGCCCGTATGAACATGATACTGCACAACAATCCCACTGCGGAGATCAGAAGGGGCAACACGCTCTCCAATCCGCTTTTCCTGGATGACGGTCGGCTAAAGACCTTTGACTTCGCGGTAGCCAATCCGCCATTCTCATACAAATCCTGGAGCAATGGGTTTGCCGTGCAGGATGGGACTATATCTGATCAGTATGGGCGTTTCGGGGATTACGGAGTTCCGCCGGCAAAAAATGGCGACTATGCTTTTCTGCTGCATATTATCCGGTCGCTCAAAAGCAAAGGAAAGGGCGCGGTGATTTTGCCGCATGGGGTGTTGTTCCGGGGCAACGTGGAGGCGGACATCCGCACCAACATCATCCGCAGGGGCTACATCAAAGGCATTATTGGTCTGCCGGCCAACCTGTTTTATGGAACCGGCATCCCGGCCTGCATCATTGTGCTGGACAAAGAAAATGCCGAGAATCGCAAAGGCCTCTTTATGATTGACGCCAGCAAAAGTTTTATAAAAGACGGCAACAAGAACCGCCTTCGTGAGCAGGACATTCACAAGATAGTGGATGTATTCAATAAGCAACTGGAAGTTGAGAAATACAGCCGCGTGGTATCGGCAACGGAGATCGAATCCAACGAGTTTAACCTGAACATTCCCCGCTACATTGACAGCCAGGAAGCCGAAGACATTCAGGATATTGAGGCGCATTTGCTTGGCGGCATACCCAATGCTGACATTGACGCTCTGGACTCCTACTGGGAAGTTTACCCCACTTTGAGGGAGACGTTGTTCACGTCAAGCGACAGAGCCAACTACAGCGAATTGCTGGTGGCCCATGACGCCATAAAGCATAGCATCTTTTCTCACCGGGAGTTTACGGATTACGGCAAAGAAGTGGATGCCGTATTCGGTGGATGGAAGGCCACAAACATGCCCCGGCTGGAAGGCATTGCTATTGACGATAGGCCCAAAAAACTGATATACGAGATGTCGGAGGAATTGCTGCAAGACTTCTCCAGCTTGAAGCTGATTGACAAATACGACGTCTATCAGCATCTCATGGTTTACTGGTCTGAAACCATGCAGGATGACGTGTATGCCCTTGTAGACGACGGCTGGGAGGCAGGCAGAGAAATTGAGAAAGAGAAGAAAGAATGGGAAGGCAGGCTCATACCCAAAGAGCTTATCATTGCCGGCTATTTTGAGGCGGAGCAAAAAGCCATTGAAGAATTAGAAGCCGACCGCGACGCTGTTGTCCAGCAAAGGGAAGAGTTGGAAGAAGAACACGGCGGCGAAGAGGGTCTAATGGCTGACGCTAAAAACGATAAGGACAAGATCACCAAGTCCAGCGTGAAAGACCGCCTTAAAGAGATAAAAGACGACGCGGAAGCGACTGATGAGCGGGAAGTATTGCAGAATTATCTGAAACTAACAGAACAGGAAGCCGAAGCCAACAAGAAAATCAAGCAAGCCCAGGCCGCTCTGGAGAAAAAGCTACTGGCAAAATATCAGACGCTTACCGAAGCCGAAATAAAGACGTTAGTTGTGGAAGACAAATGGATGGCCGCTCTTGAAAGAGATGTGAAAACCGAAATGGAGCGCATCAGCCAGCGGCTTACCGGGCGCATTAAGGAACTGGCAGAACGATATGCCACGCCTACGTCAGAGTCGACCACCGAAGTGGATGTATTGGAGAAAAAGATATATGCACACCTTGAGAGAATGGGGTTTGCATGGAAATGAAAAATGGATACAAGCAGACAGAAATTGGGATTATTCCCAATGATTGGGAAGTAAAGAAGTTGGGAGAGATTGCTGATGTGAAGACGGGGCCTTTTGGTTCTTCGCTCCATGAAAGGGATTATGTTAATGATGGAACCCCAATTATAACAGTTGAGCATTTGGGTGAGCAAGGAGTAGTTCACAAGAATTTGCCAATGGTCTCAGATATGGATAAAAAGAGATTGAGCGCATATGTTTTACAGACCAATGATATTGTCTTTAGTCGTGTTGGTTCAGTTGACAGGAATTCATTGATTACAGCGGAAGAAAGTGGATGGCTATTTTCTGGACGTCTTTTGAGGATACGACTTAATCCAAAGCAAGTAATACCTGCATATTTGAGTTATCATTTTCATCAGGAACCGACAAAGCAAAGAATAAGAAGCGTTGCAGTAGGCCAGACAATGGCTTCGCTCAATACAAAAATATTGAAAGATATTATGGTCATTCTCCCGCCTAACAAAGCCGAACAAACCGCCATTGCCGAAGCCTTAAGCGATGCCGATGCGCTCATCAGCAGATTAGAGCAGCTCATTGCCAAAAAGCGGAACATCAAACAAGGGGCTATGCAGGAACTCCTCACCGGCAAAAAACGCCTGCCGGGGTTTAGCGGGGAGTGGGAAGTGAAATCCCTTGGAGAATTATTCTCTTTCAGTGGTGGATTTACAGCTTCGAGAGAACAACTATCAACTGATGGCTTCTGTTATCTGCACTATGGAGATATACATAAATCTGACAGGACTTACATTGATGTCGATGAAGAATATTCGGAAATTCCGAAATTGGACATCCCTGTAAAATCAGTTTCAGCAAAATCTCTACTAAACGATGGTGATGTGGTATTTGTTGATGCCTCTGAAGATGATGAGGGCGCTAGTAAGCATATAGTAGTTCGTAATCCTGAGGGCATCACCTATATTTCCGGTCTGCATACTATTGTGTCAAAAAGCAAAGACGATTCGCTAGAAAACAAGTATAAACAATACTGTTTTCAGACAAGCAGTGTGAGAAAGCAGTTCAAATTTTACGCTGTCGGAACTAAGGTTAGTGGCATCAGTAAAACAAATATCGCAAAGATACAGATGCCTCTTCCCACCAGAACTGAACAAGCCGCTATTGCCAGAATCCTCAGCGATATGGATGCGGAGATTGAGCAGTTGGAGCAAAAGCTGGATAAATACAGGATGATAAAGCAGGGGATGATGCAGGAACTTCTAACAGGAAAGACGAGGTTGGTGTAAATAAAATGGCTATGAAAGATTACTACAGAATCATGTTAGGCAGAAAAAGCGTCCATGCTGACAAATGTTACAAGGGCAACTTTATCGGCGCTGATTTTCTTATGGATTTAGACTTTACCGGGAAACTGCCCGAAAACTGGAGGACATTCAACCAGCAATTCATCCCTGTTTATCTGCAAAAACACCCGGGAAAAAGCAAAGTGGCTGCAGGACTGGCTTGCGGCGCATTGCATACCATAGCCAAAGGCATAAAAATAGGCGATATTGTGCTTTGCCCAAACGGTTCAGGCAGTTATCTGGTGGGCGAAATGCTGGACGAATACTCCTATCATCCCGATGAAATCCTGCCACATCGGAGAACTGTCCGCTGGTATCCAGGGGCTATTGAAAGAGCCAGTATGAGCCAGGCATTGAAAAATTCAACAGGATCCGCCGGAACAGTATGCAATGTTTCCAAATATGCGGAGGAAATTGAACGGCTCATCGTGGGCGATCCTCCCCCACTCCTGGTTTCAACAGATGAAACAGTGGAAGATCCTTATGTCTTTGCGCTGGAAGAACACCTGGAAAAATTCCTCGTAGAAAACTGGAAACAGATCGAATTTGGCAAGAATTATAAAATCTACGAAGAAGATGGCGAATTAGTTGGACAACAATATCCCAGCGATACTGGCCCCATTGATATTCTTGCAATCAGCAAAGACGAAAAAGAATTGTTGGTGGTAGAGCTGAAGAAAGGAAGGGCCAGCGATAGCGTTGTGGGGCAGATCCAGAGATATATGGGCTATGTCCTGGAAGAATTGGCGGAAGAAGACCAGACTGTTAAAGGCGTTATCATTGCTTTGGAAGATGATATTCGTATACGAAGAGCCTTGTCGGTGGCAACAAACATTGAGTTTTATACGTATCAGGTGAGCTTTAAGCTTTCAAAAAGCTAGAGTGTCTTTTCAGTATGTATATAGCGCGGCATGGTCTCAGCGGCGGGGGTATCAGAATGAACGTGGGGCAAAAAGAAAGGAAAACTCAGAATCGCGTAGTCAAACTCTTTCAGGAAAGACTGCACTATACCTACCTTGGCAATTGGGAAGAACGCCTGGACAATAGCAACATTGAGGAAAGTATCGTCAGAAAATATCTGAGTGAGAAGGGATACAGCGAAACGCTTATAGATAAAGCCCTGCACCAACTGCGCATTGTTGCCAATAATGACAGCGAAGATTTATACACCAACAACAAAAACGTCTATGGATTACTGCGCTATGGCGTAAAGGTGAAAGCTGATGTTGGCGAAAACACTGAAACTGTAGAGCTGATTGACTGGAAGCATCCGCTTGAAAACCAATTTGCCATTGCAGAGGAAGTAACCATACAGGGCAACCATGACAAGCGGCCAGACATTGTGCTGTATGTAAACGGCATTGCATTGAGTGTGCTGGAACTGAAGCGCAGCACGGTATCCGTAGGCGAAGGCATCAGGCAGAGCATTACAAACCAACAAGAACGGTTTATTCGCCCCTTCTTCTCAACCATCCAATTCGTGTTTGCCGGAAATGATACAGAAGGTCTGCGATATGGTACTACTGAAACGCTTGATAAATATTTCCTGAAATGGAAGGAAGAAAGCAGCGAAGAAAATCTACTGGATAAATACCTGCTGAAACTGTGTGATAAAGAACGGTTTTTGGAACTTATCTATAACTTTATCCTGTTTGATGGCGGCACTAAAAAGCTCTGCCGCACTCACCAATATTTTGGCGTCAAGGCCGCGCAGGAACATGTGAAAAGACGCGAGGGCGGCATCATCTGGCACACCCAGGGCAGCGGCAAAAGCCTGGTAATGGTGTGGCTGGCAAAGTGGATCCTGGAAAACAACCCCAACGCCCGTGTTGTGATTATCACAGACCGGGATGAACTGGACAAACAGATTGAGCGGGTGTTTAACGACGTAGGCGAAAGCATGGCGCGGACTACAAGCGGTAAGGATTTGATGGAGCAACTGGGCAATACGCTGCCTCGATTGCTCTGTTCGCTGGTGCATAAGTTTGGCAGAAAAGATTTGGATGATTTTGGTGAATTCATTGATGAATTGGAGAGCGGCCCGACAAATACCGTGGGAGAGATCTTTGTGTTTGTGGATGAATGCCACAGAACCCAATCAGGCAAGCTGCACAAAGCAATGAAGGCAGTGATGAAGAACGCCATTTTTATGGGTTTTACTGGAACCCCGCTCCTGAAGCAGGACAAGCAAACAAGCCTGGAAGTATTCGGGAAATACATCCACACCTATAAATTCAACGAAGCAGTAGAGGATGAAGTGGTGCGGGACCTGGTATATGAAGCCCGTGACGTTGATCAGAAGATCTCCTCACAGGAAAGAGTAGATGCCTGGTTTGACGCCAAAACTAAAGGGTTGAATGACTTCCAAAAGTCCGAACTGAAGAAAAAATGGGGCACCATGCAGCACGTGCTCAGTTCCCGATCCAGGCTGGAGAAGGTTGTCAATGACATTGTTTTTGATTTTACTGTAAAACCCCGGTTAAGTTCAGGCAAAGGAAATGCTATCCTGGTGGCCCGCAGCATTTATGAAGCCTGCCGCTATTTTGATCTCTTCCAAAACACTGAGCTAAAGGGGAAATGCGCCGTCGTTACCTCATACAATCTATCTCTCCGTGATATAGCCGCTGAAGATACCGGCGCAAATACCGAAACCGGGAAGGAATTTATATACAAGACCTATGTGGACCTGCTTGACGGCAAAATTACCGAGAAATACGAGGATGCTGCCAAAAAGGAATTCATAGAAAAGCCAGCAAATATGAAATTGCTCGTCGTGGTGGATAAACTTCTGGTTGGCTTTGACGCGCCGCCATGCACTTACCTGTATATTGAT
>SDBS01006704.1_pt1 | contig 11195 bp, 12 predicted proteins | sample 2277091 | NCBI WGS metagenome assembly SDBS01 (sample SAMN10404972, study PRJNA504765) | marine sediment metagenome | isolation source: marine sediment core GS10_PC15, 163 cmbsf | place: Arctic Ocean: Southern Knipovich Ridge | collected 2010 | reverse complement strand
TCTCAGAGCTGGCCGCGTTTCTCACTCAATGGGGCCACGACAAGTCGACGGTGAGAGCAGGTCCGGTGATCGCGAGTGGGGGGGTGCGCGGGATTCACGCCCGTATGGCACAGCCGCCGAGGGGCTGCACCACCAGCGTTCTGATCGTGTCAGGTCAGGACGGAGGCGCTAGCCGCCGAGTCGAAGCACGTAGCTCCTTTGGTTGTCCTGCAAGGTCACGGTGGAGCGTCCGACCTCGGTGACGCGGAGCCGGTTGTCGAGGAAGTCGCCTGCCTGGACTATGAAGTGGTCTTCTCCGTGACGCAGCACGGCCGTTTGGCCGGCAATGCCGGTAACGTGCAGTGTCTGTCGTTCTCCGCTTGGCGTTACGATGACCGGCAGTTCGCTCGTGGAAGACGGAGACGGCGACTCTTGGCGAGGGGCCGCGCTGGACGATGCGCGGCGAGAATGCCGAGGAATAATGGGGTGGAACGGATCGCGCTCGGGGGGAGGCACCTCAGCCAGGAGAGCGGTCGCAAGGGGGGAACGGGCTAGCTGATCGGCATCAAGCACAGCGGCGGCGGAATCCGGAGCGGAATACTGCGCGACAGCGTGCTGGAGAGCGTGGTCGGTCTCCTGGTGCAGGAGCAGCTTGCGTTGGTATTCGTCTGAGAGCTTGAACCAGCGCACGATTACGACCACTAGAATGCACGCCAGAATAGCGGATAGGACAATGATCTTGGTCCTGTCTTTCTGCTTATACTTCATAACGACGCTCCCTCTTCTAGTGTGGTCGCTAGCTCGTGGGACCGGCCGGTGTCGAGGTCTCGACGGTCGCCTGATCTGCTGCTGGCAGGGCTGGCACTTCCACCACATAGAGGTCAATCGTGAGAAATCCGTTGATTCTTGGGGGGCCGCGCAGAGTGTCCGCCGACAACTGCACTCGCTCCACTGTCAGCAATCGCTTGTAAAGCTCAAGCCTGCGCAGGAAATGGAATGCGGAAACGAACGTTCCGGAGAAGCTGATTGTGTGGGGCACTCTCTCAATGACCGGTTGGGGAGGCTGATCGGCGCCCGACGGTGACTGTGAGCCTGGCTGCTGTGCCACCGGCTCGGTGGTGGCTGGCGCACGCCGCGCATGCTCGGAGCGCCGCACCAACTTGAGGTCATTATTCGTTTCCCGGCAGAAAGCGATCAGATCCTCCAGGAACAGATCCTCCTCACCCACGGCAAGGATGCCGAACTTGCCGAAGCGGGCGCCGTCCAAGGCCGGTCCGCCGACGATACGAGCGTCTTCAATTTCCTTGCGCATTTGAGCCAACTCGCTGGCGGAACTAGTCATCTCCTGGTTGACCTGATCAAGCTTCTTGAGCTTGGGGTGCAGGATGATGAGGAAGCACAGCAAGCCCCAGACTACGATGGCGCCAAGTGCTGTGAGCTGGCCGAGACGTTTGATTCGCTCTCGTGGATTCATCGCGTCGCCTCCTGGCTCCCGCCGGCGGGGACGGCCGGAGCGGCCGTTGGAGGCGGGCCCAGAAGCCCGCGCAGCAGCCTGGCATTGAGCTGATAGCGAATCACTTCTCTGCCCGGAGCATAGGTGTCGTCACTGCTCAGGGACCCGAGTACAACGCTGTTCAAGTAGGGCGACTCAGAAAGAGACTCAATCGCGCCAGGGATGGTTTCCCGGTTGGTGGCAATGCCGGTGAAGGTGATCCTCGAGCTGTCGGGGGACGAGAGTTCGGTCAGCCACATGTCTCGCGGGAGGTGCTCGGAGGCGTCGATGAGTATCTGCGACCACCTGACCGCTCTTTCTCTGGCAATTTTAGCGGTAGCTCGTTCGACTTCGTTGCGCAGGGCCTGCTCGGTAGCTCGTGCCGCGCGCAAGACGTCCAGCTCTGGCTGCAACACAGCAATCTCTTGTAGGTTATCGTTCAGCACATCTTCTTGAAGGGCAACCTTCTGGCCGATGGAGATCGACCACAGGATGGCACCTACCAGCATGACAGCCATCAGGACGGCGCCGATCTTGATGGCGGGAAGCGCGGGGGTCCAGGCGGCGCGAGACGGGGGTAGGAGGTTGATTGGGAACAGCGACTCGCGCTCGCCCACGGCTGAGAGGGCCGCACCTCGGAAGAGAGCCAGGGTGAAGGCACGACTGGAGGCGGCTGTGGTCTCGTCTACTTCCGGCGGGAGCCTCAACTCCGATGATGGCCGTCCGAGCTCCACGGGAATCTGCAACTGCTCGGCCAGGTGCGAGACTATGAGCTCCGCCTTTGGGTGGTCGGCGGTGACCAAGGCGCGCTGCACCGCCTTGGTGGGGAACTGATTCTGAAAGAACCGGAGGCAATGAGTCAACTCCGAGTAGAGCTGAGGCGGGGTTGCGAAGGGGTCCGAATCCTCTGGGATGGGGCTGATCCAGTCTCCCTGTTCCGTCTCTTGAGGAAGGCCGGCATTGGCGCTGTAGCAGAGACGCAAGACACCGTTGTCGAAGATCATCACGTCGGTCTTTGCCGCTCCGATTATGCTCAGAGCTACGACCTGGGATTGGGGGAAGCGCTCGCGATAGGCCCTGGCGGCGGCGACAGCAGGGGCTTCCACCGCAACCAATTCCAGGCCGGCCACGCGGGCGCATTCCTGGCATTGCTCCACGTTGGCGACTCGGGAGGCGGCGAAGAGGACATTTGACATGCGCGCACCGTCCTCCTCAACCTCCTCGACGACGGCGCAGTCAACCGCGATGTCGTGCTCGGCGAAGACGGCGTACCGTTCCGCGACTGAACGCACGGCGCCAAGCATATCGTCGCGAGGCATGGTGGGCAGCTTGATCAGTTGCGTAATGGCAGCGCCATCGGGCAGCACAATGACGGCCTTGCGGGAAACGACGCGTTTTTCGGTGAGGAAGGCCAGGATGGCGCGTCCCAGGAGTTCCCCGCTGGCAATCTGCGTGCCGTCGAAGGCCCCGTCGGGCGGCTTGATGTCGCCCAGAAGCGTAACATGCAGATCGTCGCCCACAAAGTGCACATCGGCGGCGCTCAAGCGTTTCGGGTTTAGAACGATTGCCAGCAATGATTCGCTTTGCGCGGGCATACTTCTTCCCTTCTGGCCGTTACTTATTGCGTAGTGTTACGCCTGATTCGAGCACACAGGAATGACGCAGCCGCTCGACACCCAGTCTGACTACAACCCGGACTGCGTCAGGAGCGGCCGTGGCGGGCTGCCCTGAAACATCGTAATACGAAAATGAGATCTCAGAGACGTCGCTGGCGATCGGTATGCCTCCGGAGTAGTCATTCGAGCGGAACAGCACTCCCTCGTCAACCCGATAGGTTACGTCGTTACTATCCTGGTCGACGAACCAGATTCTGTCGGTACCGGCATCCACGACTGTCTCAGCACCGCGCATCCGAGCTGAGATGTCGTCTATAGCCACTTGCGCCTTTCTGTTCACCTCGGTCTGAAGACTAGTCGTCGTTTGGGTTCTCAGCCCGGCAACGAAAACGCGGTGGAGTCCAGTCAGCACGAGCAGCCCAACCACCACGACCACCAACATCTCGGGCAGCGTCAGACCGGAAGTATGTGCTGTAACAGCTTTATGCCTCATCCTGGTGCGGTCATCCATAACGTTAGATGCCTGCCGGGGTGAAATAGGTGGTGATCGTTGCCGCGGGATAGGCCGAGCCGCTGCGGCGCACGATGACTTCAGCCTTCTTCAGACCGGAGCCAGCGTCGTCGTCGGGCCTGATGATCTGCACTGTGACGGTTACCTGGAAGAAGGAATCTCCGGGAACCAGATCTCCACTTTCGGCCGGCTGGCTGTCCAGCAGCGCGAAATCCGTGGCCTTGAGCTGCTCCAGCTTATCCCGAGCTATGCTGGTCGCGGCCGCGTTGATGGAACCCTCACTGGTGGTGGACATGGCCTGAGACAGCCCGGCCATCACCGGCAGCAGGACCACCGCAAGAATGGTGAGTGCGACCAACACCTCGACGAGGGTGAGTGCGCGCTGATTGGTGTACTTGCAGCAGGACATGTTAAAGCTCCCGCCAACTGCGGGGGAGCGGCTGCATCTCCCCACGATCTGGCTCGCGGAACCATGGAGGCGTGTTCAGCCCGGGGTTGTAATCACACCCATCGATATCGGCCCCATAGCGCACTAGGAAGTTACCGGCCAAGCGAACATTCGGCGCAACCACACATCCTTCTACGTCTGAGGCCGCGCCTATGTAGGTGTTGCCGGCCCAGATGATTCCCGACACGCGCAGGCGCGACGGGTCCGGATCACCGGGCGTTGTGTTTCCTTGATCTCGGACCAGCACGTCGGCCCCGGCGATAATGGCCGGGTAGTAGACGCGCTCGTCGCACGGGGCGTCGGGATTCACTGCCTCTGGGGCGATCCGGATGTTGTTCACTCCGAAGAACGTAACGTTGCCTGTGGCGATGATGGTGCCGAGGATGCGAGCGTTCTGCTTGATGTGAATGTCGCCGTGGACGAAAAAGTTCCCCGTGTATACACCTTCAGTCGATGAGTTCTTTCCGAAAGTGACTGTGAATCGCTTGTTGCTTGAATTGCAGACATATGCGTCAGGGTTGGTCTCTTGGTACCAATCGGGCATGAAGTAATTCTCGTCGTTCGTGGCATGGCCGTCGACGCCATGGGCCAGTGGATCGAGCGGCGTGCTACTCGAGGAGCCGTACCAATACACGTGCTGCGGGGTGATTTCGCCCGTCACGGGATCGTCGGGGATAGCATCTATGGAGGTCTCGGTGAACGCGTCGAGGGTCGATTGGTCAACCCAACGCGGGTCTGGCACACCGTCGCTATCAGGGTCGCGCGGCATGGGCTGAAGGGTTTCCGGATCGCATGACAAGTCCTCGCGGACCCATGCGTGCCAGATGTCCCACATTGGTGACGGGAGCATTCCCCCGCCCTGCGGCCCGTTGGCATGGTCAAGGAAGTCGCCGGGAGCGCCGACTTCGCCGTCGATCTCAAGCTCGCCGTTGCCCTTCACGTCAGCGTAGGGAGGATCCGCCATTTCTGGGAGGTCGGTGTCTGAGTAGTAGACGTGATTCCAGGCCCAGTCACCGTCGGTGTCTAGGTCGATTTCAACGGTACGAGTGAGGTGATAGATGCTCCCCTCGAGCGAAGTATTGACCGTGCCTTGGGAGGTCATGGTGACTACGCCACTCGCGTCGGGAACAGTCCATGTGACGTGGTAGGCTCCCACTCCCGGTCCATTCGCCAATTCGCCTGTGTAGGGCTGTGGCGGCGGATTGGCAACGCCGCTGTGACGCCAGTCGGCGATAACGGCGTTGATCCCGGCTTCTGACAGGTAGATTGCCTGAGTGTACTCGTGGCGAGACGCCGTCAGCTCGCGACTGGTGATGGCCATCAACAGGACTGCGCTTATGAGGATGGCCAGGACGAGCATGACCATTAGCGCGGCTACGAAGGCGAAACCGCGCTGCTTCCGGTATGAGAGGTGAGTACTCACCTTGCGCCTACCTTCCGCGCACACGTGCGCGATGCGACGATGATCTAATCCGAGCCATGCCCGGAGTCAGTGATCGGACAGGTAATCGTGATGCCCTCGGGGCCGGGGTTGGTTGCAGGGTCATAGGCGTATAGGTAGTGGTGGGACTGCTCGTGATCGAGAGGGCATCGTGGTTCTTGGGACAAGTACGTTCTGTCTTGAAGGAATGCTTCGAAAGCAGCTTGGTCAGCGGGATAAGTGCGTCCTTGGTTGACCCAATAGGTCTCCAGCGTGGAATGGATGGCCGACATTTGGTCCTGGCAGGCCAGTTCGTCGGCCGCTGACTTGCCTCTGTAGACGGAAAGAGTGCCGATGAGGAGGACAATGCCGATCAGAAGCACGACCACCAAGAGCTCGGGGAGGGTCCAGCCCCAAGTCCTGCGGCTGCTTGGCCGGGGTGACATGCTGTTTAGACTCGGCAGAAATCGCATGTTGTTTCCATAGATTGATGCCGGACACCAACCCGCTAAGTTCCGACATCGGCATCATCGAATATGTTCGCGGCTCAACTTCCAGGATCCCTCGAAGTGATCCCAGTGGTTGATGGTCACTCCCACCTGAGGGTTGTCCAGGGCGGCGGCGCCGCCGACGGTGCCGTCCTGAAGGATGGCCACGAGCTCGTATGGGGTGCCGAATGGGCACCTGGGCACCGCTTCAAGAGGGGCCGCCACAACCCAGGCCGGAGCCGTCTCCACACACATTTCCTCCACCGTTTGCGGATAGACCATATTGCGGGCGTAGAAGGCCTGGCAGGCCGTGCCTACGACCTTGATTTGAGCCTGGCACCCTCGCACTCGACCGGAGTAGACTGCGTAGTAGTAGCGGGGCAGCGCGATTACCATCAGGGCGGCCAAGATCATGATGACGACCAAGAGCTCAACTAATGTGAAGCCCCTGCCACAAAGGGAAGCAGCATCGCGAGTTCGATGATGTGCTATCGCCATCTTCAATCCCTTCCGATCGCAGCTGCCTCTACCACGGTGATAGATGGTTCGGCGCGGTGATGTTGCGCCTGCGAAGGTCCACGGAGGACGGGGCCCCTGAGAGCCCCGTCCCCCAGCAGAAGTCATGCTCAGGGCACGTGGTTGGTGGCGTTTTGCCACTGTTGGGTCGCGTAGTGCCCATTCCAGTCCATGACGACACCCACGACAGGCGTGGAAGCGTCAGCCGGATCTTCGTAGACATCTACGAGGTTGTAAGGCTTCAGGTTAACCGTCGTCTCAAACGGACAGATGGGAAGTTCGGTCAGCTGTCCGCCCTTCATGCCCGGCACGGGCACCGCGTTGGTGTCGCCCGGGGGCAACATGTTACCGACCACGGCCGGCCAGTCTTTGTTCTGAGCGAAGTAGGCCTGGGCCGCGGTGTTGACGATCTTGAAGTTTGACTGACACGCTCGCACGCGCCCGGCGTAGATGGCAGCGAAGTACCTCGGCAGGGCGACGGCCACTAGCACCGAGATGATGATGATGACCACCAACAACTCGACCATCGTGAAGCCTCGCCTGCTGCCCCTGCTTCGTAGTAACCCTTTCATGTTTCACCTCCTCTCTCAGTCGTTGTATTGGTCTGGCTGGCGGTATCAAGTGATACGCACGGCCAGACTGGAACGCCTACTATCCAGCCCCTGGGCCTTGTTTTAGCAGAGCTGTGAGGTTGAAGATCGGCATGTACATAGAGATGGCGACGAAGCCAACGATTGCTCCCAAGAAGATGGTCAAGAGCGGCTCCAGCGCGGTTGTAAGCCGCTTGACCGTGTACTCAATATCTCGATCGTAGAAGTCGGCTACTTTGTTGAGCATGCCGCCCAAGTCGCCGGACTCCTCGCCAGCAGTCACCATCTGGGTCACCATCGCAGGGAACTGGCCGCTCGCCTGCAGCGGCTCAGCCAGTTTGTCGCCTTCAGTCACGCGCACGATGGCCAGGTGCAAAGCCGAGGCGATGACGTGGTTGCCCGCCACACTTGCGGCATCCTCGAGAGCGTGGACGAGTGGCACACCCGTGCTGACGAGGGTGCCGCGGACGCACACCGCGCGAGAGATGGAGACTTTGCGCATCAACGGGCCGAAGATGGGCATTCTGAGCTTGAGGGCATCTGCCTTTGGCTTCCCTCGTTCTGACTTGGCCCAGGCACGAATGCCGGCAACCGCGCCGACGAGGCCTATGAGTACGGCCCACCAGAAGCGCGCGAAGAACGTGGAGGCGGTGATGAGGGCACGAGTGGAGCCGGGCAAGTCTAAGCCCGCGCTCCGATAGACTTGAGCGAACACCGGAATCACGAAGGCCAGCAGGAAGGCCACGATCAAGGCTGACAGACTGATCACAAGTATGGGGTAGACGAAGGCCGACCTAACCTGCTGACGCAGGTCAGCGTCCTTGTCCATCTGAACGGCAATGCGCTCCAGAGATAGCTCCAGGAAGCCGCCAGTCTCGCCGGCCTTGATGAGACTTACCATGATGTGCGAGAAGATGTGGGGGTACTTGCTCATTGCGCCGGAGAGGGACTGCCCATCCTGGACGCTCTGGCGGATTTCTCCGATGGCGCGCCCCAACTCCGGGCTCTCGGTCTGGTCTCGCAGGGCGCTCAGGCAGGAGATTAGAGGAATGCCCGCCCCCACCATAGCGGAAAACTGCCAAGAGAAGACGACCAGGTCATCATAGCGGACGCGTCGGGGCAGGAGGCCAAAGGCACCTCTCCCCGAGGACTTCATCTCGTCCACGGTGATGGGGAAGTACCCCATTTCGGTGACTTTGAGCTTCACCAGTCGCGCGCTGTCGGCCACCAGCGTTCCACGCACCAGCGAACCGGCTCCGTCTCTAGCTCGATAGGCGAAAGTTGGCATGGCTCGACTCAGTCTTCCTCGACGGCGATGACGCGCGCCATCTCTTCCGGCGATGTGGTTCCGGCAGTAACCTTCCGGAGGCCGCACTCTTTCATGAGGGTCATGCCTTCGTGCACGGCGGCATCGCGGATCTCAGTGGAGGAGCGCTTTTCCAGAATGAGCCGCCTAATGGACTCGCTCATCTTCAGCACCTCAAAGACACCTGTCCGTCCCCGGTAGCCTCGTCTGCCGCATGCCTGGCACCCCTCGCCGCGGGAGAAGACGGCCTCAGTCGCTTGCTGGTCATCAAGCAGGCCGAGTTCTTTGAGAACGCGCGGGTCCGGCTTGTAGGTGACTCTGCAGTTCCGGCACACGACGCGGACGAGCCTCTGTCCGATGACTCCAATAACGGAAGACGCAATCAAGAAAGGCTCCGCGCCCATATCGAGCAGCCTCGGCAAGGCCGAGGCGGCGTCGTTCGTGTGGAGAGAGCTGAGCACAAGGTGTCCGGTCAACGCAGCCTGCACGGCAATCTCCGCCGTTTCTCGGTCGCGGATCTCGCCCACCATGACGACATCGGGGTCCTGCCGAAGGATTGCCCGCAGTCCGCGAGCGAAGGTGATGCCAGCAGCAATATTCACTTGGCTCTGGTTGATGCCGGGCAACTGGTACTCTACAGGATCCTCAGTGGTGACGATGTTGTTGTCGCCTCTGTTCAGTCGGTTGAGGGCGGTGTAGAGGGTGGTGGTCTTTCCCGATCCGGTGGGGCCAGTGGACAGAATCATTCCATAGGGTCTGTTGATAAGTGACTCGACGAGAGTCTGCTGCTCCGGCAGGAAGCCCAAGTCCTCCAACTGCAGCAGTACAGAGGACTTATCGAGGATTCGCAGCACGACTTTCTCGCCGAAGATGGTCAGCAGCGTGGATACTCGCAGGTCGTAGGACCCGCCATTGCTTTCCACGGAAATCCGACCGTCCTGGGGGAGCCGACGCTCGGCTATGTTCATCCCCGCCATGATCTTGATGCGGGAGATCACAGCGGGCTGCAGGCGCTTGGGGATCTGCATCATGTGATACAGGATGCCGTCGACACGATAACGGACACGCACTTCGCGTTCCTGGGGTTCGACATGGATGTCGCTGGCGTCGCCGCCGATGGCTCCCTGGATGATAGAGTCCACGAGTCGAACCACGGGAGCGTCCTCGACCATGCGCTCCAGTTCCTTGATGGCTATCGGCTGGGAGTCGTCGCGAAGCATCTCAGACGTGTCTTCGATGGCTTTGTAGGCGGCCACCCTTCCGTCGAACACCTGGTTTATTGCCAGTAGCACGTCCTCTTCGGGAGCGAAGAAAGGCTGGACCTGAAGCCCGGTCACCAGCCTCATGGATTCGATGGCGGTCATGTTGAGCGGGTCAGCCATGGCGACCTGCATGACGTCGCCGTCCAAGTCGAAGGGTACGGCACGATAAGTGCGGACCATGCTCTCAGGCAAGAGCGCGGCCACTTCGAAGTCGATAGGAGACTCCGACAACTCGACGAAAGGGACACCAAGCTGAGCTTCGAGCGCCTGAGCCAGATCGCGCTTCTTGATCACGCCCCGCTTCAGCATGATCTGTCCCAGGAACGCGCCGGTTTGGTGCTGTTCGGAAAGGGCCTTCTCCAGGTCCGTTTCCGTCACCAAACCTCGGTTCAGGAGAATCTCGCCTAGTTTCTTCTCTTTCAGCTTCACGGTTGGTCTGGCTGACGCGACTTCTTAGGTCACAACTGCGCAAGGCGGAAGAACGAGAAGTAATAGCGATAGTGACCGCCTGTGCCCTGTGCCGTTGTGATTGGGGAGCGTTGTCAGCCTCTCACTCCTGAGCGATGCTTGCTTATCCGTAACGCGCGACATGTTTCCCGGAATGCTGCTTATGATGATGCGTTTGCCGACAAGATGCGATCAAACGTCGTCTTTCTGGACATGGCCCACAGGCGTTTGGCGATCTTCGAACATCCGCCGTTTCCCGCCACCCTCGGCTGCCGGCCACGCCAGCGCTGGAGGAACTGTCCATTACTATTCTAACCATGTTACGCAAGAAAGTTGCCATGTCGGGGACACGTAGGAATCGGGGATAATGTCCGATATCGACTTCCACGCCCGGACCCTCGGGCGGCAGTCCGAGCCCTCTCGCCGAATGGCCCTCGCCACCCTCTCGGCTCCGGTTGCGGCAAGGTCCGGCGCCGAGCACAGCCCGACGCTGATCGCACTCAGGTCGAACTCAACTCCATTATACCGATCACGTAAGACCACCAACCCCCATACCAACCAGAGTGTGTGAGGATGATCGAACGACGGAATGGGGAAGTTACGTGCCTGAGTCTACGGCAACCTGTGTGTTGTCGTGTCCTACAGGGGAGACTGCGAATGGCTGCTTGAGTGCCGGGAGGGGTTCGCGGGACCGTCGGCAACAGCAGGTGGCAAGCGCAGGTGCTGCGCGGTCAGTCGAGCATCTCGACTGAACGAATGCGGAACTCCATGGGCGGGCAGGAGTACACGGTGTTGAGCTTGCCCCGGAGCAGGAGCCGGTCGCGCAGCGGCTTGACGCTCGGGGAGGCTAGGGCACAGTCGCCGAGGATCGCGACGGGGCAGTCTATGTCTTCCGGCACCACTGGGTCCTTGCCCACGACCACGGCGAGCGGATGGGCCGCGTCCAGCAGACCTTCTTGCTTGAGCCGGTCGAGCCCCCGCCGGATGTAGTAGGAACAGGAGCGGCAGTAGTCGCCGGCGTAAAGCCGCAGGCCGGGAAACTTATCCTCGGAGAGATCGACATCCGGTTTGGCGAAGGGCCGCCGCACGGATGCAATTGACTCGCCGAGCACCTCAATGT
>SDBS01006702.1_pt1 | contig 11198 bp, 11 predicted proteins | sample 2277091 | NCBI WGS metagenome assembly SDBS01 (sample SAMN10404972, study PRJNA504765) | marine sediment metagenome | isolation source: marine sediment core GS10_PC15, 163 cmbsf | place: Arctic Ocean: Southern Knipovich Ridge | collected 2010 | reverse complement strand
GCGCGTTTTCACACTGGCCTGCGCTCTCGCGAGTTGCTTCGTTGCAGTGCCCTCGAGGGAGCGGCCCAGTCTAGAGGCGCGCAGTTGAGTGGCCCTCGCCTGCGTTGCCTTCACCAGACTGGAGGCCTGTTTCCCGCCTGCACGTGCCAATCGCTGTGCGCCGGCGCCGGCTTTTTGTCCGCCACTTGCTGCCTTGCGTGCAGCGGTCTTTACGGCAGCTTGCGCCTTTTTTGCTCCTGCAGCAACAGCCCTGCCTACGCCGCGAATCGGCAGTCCAACGGGCTGCTCCTCGTCTGCCTCAAGAGATGCACAGATGTACTGCTGTATTCCAAGCGCACTCACCATCTGACGCTGCTTGCTCTGCTCGGGCAGATCTGCAGTGCGCACCCGTGCAGAGAGCCTCAGCACGTGTAAGTTGTCGCCGTGGCGCAGGGCCCATGCCTCGACAAACACTGCGCTCTTGTGGTCCAGTGCGCTGTCTAGGTGCACCAACTCTGGTGTGTCCTCGTGTTCGGGGCTGTGCGAAACATGCACAGTAACATTGGATGCAATAGGCACCGAGCACAGCGGCGCGATTGAGTTGTCATCGGCATTCGTTGGGTCGGGACCTTCTATTGATACATCCACTGTAGTCACGTGCAATGAATTCGATGCTGCTCCACTGATCACTGCAAGGCTACGCAATTCGTCGTCTTGGTAGTGTGTGGCTATTAGACTTGCTATGTCAGACTCTTTAGCAAAATGTTCCAACTCGTTTCGAGGCATGCAATTGCCGAATTCAAGCACACTGCCTGAGTCAATAGCGGCGTGTTCATTTTGTAGGTATAGACGTAGCTTCTTATTACCAGTTACAGGGCTTGATATAAACAGTGCCCATGGGCAATAAACATTAGCCATGCTTTTTTTTTCAAAAAAAAAAGGCGGGGAAAAATAAAGAAAGTATTTAAAATTATACAAATATAATTTTTTTTATATAACTTTACAAAAGCTAAACTACTCTTGAAACAAATCACAAGAAACACCATGCACGCTGCATTGTCGTGACGGACTGTATACCTCTCTAACTAGACTTGTTGCCCACTTTGCAGACACTTTATAGAGATGTTCAACGTTGTACGAATCGATTGGCTCTGATATTTCTTCCACTACATGCGACAAGGCGGTGTCTTCAAAGTTGCGCGTGTCGTGCGGACACCACAAGCCATGCGCCTCCTCGAGTGCGCCGTAAAGTCCACGTATGTGGAGGTCTTCCCCCCCAATCTTGTCTGCGTATACACGCGAGCAGTGCAGCGTAACACAGAGCGGAGCGTATCCGGAAGCCTCATCACACATGTAACCGATGTCTACGACCTCACCATCACCCTCAGGAGGTGTGTCTGTGTCGGCGCCAAGCAGCTGTTGTTGATCATCACAGTAGTCATTTGCAGAGCAAATAAAGTCACACAGCACCTCATCAATCGGGTCAACCTCCGAATCGATGTCTGAGGCGGCACTGGCGACCGCGCCGGTAGCGGTCAACTGATCGGCCTTAGCCTGCCGAGCTATCAAGTAATTCACCACGTCGCGGAGTGCCTTGTTCTCTGTTGAGCCTGAGGGCAACGCGGGAGGTAACACACTAGTGGTAGGCGCAGCGAGTGACTTGGATGCCAGTGACTGTGATGCAAGCAGGAGGTTCTTCAACGCACTCTCACTCAAACCTGCCAACGTTGAACCAGACATGCCGTCTCGTAGAATAATCAGCATCTGTCTCGGTGTAATAGCACCGGCCTTCTCCAGGTTGTTTAGCGCGGCCATTGCACCGAAATCTACTGGGGCGGGCGCCACGCGGCTAGGAAATTGCACTCCAGGCAACTCTGCAACTAGGATACCTGCGCTAGGGCCGCTACCCACGGCCGTTGGGGACAACGCGGTGGCCCGTGCCAGTAACTTCGCAGTTTGCTGGGCGACATAATCCTCCGCAAGTTGGGGCGCGGCCTGGGCCAAGCTCGCCGTTTCTTGCACCCTGTCGCGGAAGTTTCTTATACGCTCTCCGCCAGCATCTTCGAGCCATTCTTGTGCGGAGTCTCTCCTCGCAACCGCGGTGGCTTGCCAGTTCTTCATTCTCTCAGCTATGATCTCCTTGGCAACTTCTGCCATAGCAGGCGTTACCGCTACAGCGACAGGTCCTAGGACCTCCGCGGCACTTGTAACCAGACGTCCTGTGGCCTGGGCCGCGGGTCCTAGGAACTGTTGGGCCTCCTTTGCAACTGGTCCTAAGACTTCCCTGAACTCCTGTGCAGCGGGTCGTATGATAGCCCCGGCCTCTTTTGCAGCACTGGTTACCGTGGCCAACTTTTCAGCGCCTGCTGTGGCAACCTTGGCAACGGCGGTTCTCTTGGCAACTGCAGTAGTGCTTGCGGCTGGTTGGGACACAACAGCCGCGGGTTTGCCTACCGCTTTCACAGCCGCAGCTTTGCTGGGTGCCTGGGGTTTCACAGCCGCAGCTTTGCTGGGTTTCAGTTTCCCAGCAGCTAGTTTGCTGGGTGCCTGGGGTTTCGCAGCAGCTGGTTTGCTGAGTGGAATGGGTGGTAACGGCTTCCGGGGTAGCGCTTTCGCAGCAGCTGCTGCTTTAATGGCTGGCCGGGGTGGTAGCGGCTTCGCGGGTAGCGCTTTAGCTGGCGCTTTCGGAGCGCCAGCTGGTCGGGGTGGTAGCGGCTTCGAGGGTTGTCGGGGTGGCGCTTTAGCTGGCGCTTTATGAGTTGGCGCTTTGGGTAGCGGTTTCGCTGGTGGTCGGAACGCACCACCGGCCGCCGCTTCAATGGACTGCTCCTCGTCTGCCTCCAGTGACGCACAGATGTACTGCTGCACTCCAAGCGCACTCATCATTTGGCGCTGCTTGCTCTGTTCGGGTAGGTCTGAAGCGCGCACATGTGCAGTCATTTCAAGCACATGCAAGTTATCGTTGTGGCGCATGGCCCATGCCTCGACAAACGCTGCGCTCTTGAGGTCATGTGCACTGTTCAAGTGCACCAATTCAGACGTGTCTGCACTATGCGATACATGCAAAGGCACATCGGATGCAATTGGTACTGAGCACGGCGGCGTGGTTGCGCTGGCATAAGCATTCATCGGGTCGGGGCCTTCTATTGACACATTAACTGTAGCCACTTGTAACGCATTTGATGATGCGTCGCTGATCACTGCAAGGCTGCGCAATCCAGTGTCTTGGTAGTGCGTATCTATTAGACTTGCTATGTCTGACTCTTTCGCAAAATGTTCCAACTCGTTTCGAGGCATGTAATTGCTGAATTTAAGCACACTGTTTGAGTCAATCGCCTCATGTTCATTTTTTAGGTATAGACGTAGCTTCTTATTACCAATTATAGGACTTGATATAAACAGTGCCCAAGGGCAATAAACATTAGCCATGCTTTTTTTTTCTCCAGCAGGGGCGGCGGGGAAAAAAAAGAAAGTGTTCAGTTATACAATATTTTTTTATATAACTTTATAAAAGATAAAAAATTTTTTTTTGGAATTTCTTAACTGTAATTCTCCATACAAAAAAAACGATGACGGCACTTTTGCGTGCCGCTGTTGCTTCTTCTTCTTCTTCTGACCACACAACAACAACGACACTTGCTAGTTTTTCTTCGATAGACGATGCTGCTGAAATCGACAATTGGGTGGCTCTTTTAAAACAAATTGAAATCAATGAATTTGCGTTGCGAGCAGAGCCTCGCGATTCAGAGCGCCTGAAGATAACACGTATCCTGGAAGAACTTCAGCGAGAGTTAGCCGAACTAGACAGTGGTAGAATGGTTGAAAAGCTCCAAAAAATGAGGTATCTGCGCAAAAACATCGAATTACTCAAAACAAATCGAATACGAATATCAAACGAGATGCACAGGCACCACTATAATGGAAAACAATTGCTCCAAATGCTGTGCGTTCATTGGACACTGCTACTTACGATGTTCGTGCTGAGCATATTTTCAATGCATCAATTGGCGGCATTCCTGCTACTTGTGCTGTACTTACCTGTAGTTAGCATCGAGGTAATGTGGTTTGCATTTCTCTGGTTTCTGGATTGGCCGCTGTCGCGCTATGCTCTGCGCGCCTTTGTGGGAATTTCAGTCAGCCAGTTGGTGCTCAGCATGTTCTTTTTAGTGTACCGCGTGGTTGTGGTATTTATCGACCGCGCGTTCAAGATATACTGGTTTGACTATGTACTCATTGTTATGCAATGCATAGATATGCTGTTTCCTATTCTCTACATCTATGCCGCAGATCAAATTGGTTTTGCACGGGGTCAAGTTAGCCTCGCTGCACATGTGTTACATACAGATGCGCATATTTCACACCCACAGTATAATACAGCCACAGAAATTGCGTTGCATAGAAGAGGAAGATGATGATAAAATATATTTTTTTTAAAACAAAAAAAAAGAGTATAGAGATGTTTTTTTTGATTTTCATGTTTCTATAAGACATTTCGTTATATCATAATCTCAAAAAAAAAAAGATGGGAGACACAGAATCACCCCTTCTTCACGCATCAAAAAGAGTCGATGACCCTGTTTTGCGTGCTGTAAATAAACATGAACGTTTTTATTATCCATTCGGATTCATATGGCCCGGATATGTGATTGCAAAGGCGGTAGTTAGTAGAGGTGACACTGGAGGCTCTTTGCGCAAGGGTTTGAATTGGGGAACACTCATCATGCAACTTGTCGTGAGCGTGGCGATTACATTCATTTTTGGCTACATATTTTCGGTGATCTATGGCGCGTCGAAGGCAGTGTTTGACTCGTTCATTACAAGCGATTCACACGTGGGGGCCCTTGCCCCTGTGGTATATGGTCTTCTACGCGCGGCCGGACTGTACTTCCTGCTGAAATTCACTCTGCGTCTGACCGGCGGGCACTTGATGCTATGGGACACGCTGGTGTTTGCGATGCACGGTTGGATCAACCGCGAACCGCAGAAGCCGTTCAAGTGGATGCAGCTGATTGAAAGTCTTGTCGTAGGCATGATCTACATTGTTGTATTGCTTCTGGCCTCATACCTGGGAGGCCTCACCACAGACTACTTTGTCCGCGGCAGTCCACTGAACGGCGCACCCGTGCCCGAGAACTCGCTGGTTGGACGCGAGGGCCCCATCATCTTCTTCAACTTTGGCGCCACCATGATCTACATCTTTGCGCGCATGTACATGAGCAATCCGTTTGTCGTGCCCAAGATCAAGACCATTGTAGTGGCATTCTTCGTGGCAAGCGCCCTGGGCGGATACGTGGGTACCACTGGCACTGTCGACCTGTGGGCGCCGCTTGGAATGGCATTCGTTGCAGACCGCTATCCGTTTTTCTGGGCAATGTTTCTTGGTCAGCTGATTGGATGCATCTCTGCAGTGTTGTTGTTCCACGTTGTCGCAACGTACAGCGCGATTGAGAACAGATTGATCTCTGTTTCAAAGAACCCAAAGAGGCAATAAAAGAAAGAAACAATTTTTTTTTAAAAAAAATAAATTTTATTTTCCACCACGCATCCACTCTCCCCATGAGCGCTTCTTGACAGGCATTGTCCCAGTAGAATCGCGATCATCTTCAACCTGCACCGCGGCTGCAGCGCCTGCCTTACCAGTGTTGACCAGTGATTGGCGTTTGATGTCCACAATTAGTGTCAAAACGTTGTCACGTGTGTATTGGCCAGGCATCGGAAGTGATTGGACTCGAACATCTGTAATGTCTATTTCCTTGTAAAATCTGACCTGGCGCAGGTCGTCATAGCTAAGGCCTTCGCCGCCCCAGTCGTAGAATAGCACGCGTATCACCTGCGGATGTGTCTCTATTGCCGAGTACTTCCAGTGCGTGTAGTCGTCGTATTCGTAGTGTTCGTGTGGACACTTCATTACACGCACGGATATCATGAACTCCTTGAGGCGCTCGCGCTCAGAGTCCGGCACGGTCCTGAGAGACTCTGGGCTGAAGTCGAATTTGTATTGGTTGTGTGAGACAGAGACAGTTCCTGCACTGCCTACAGCAGTTTCCCCAAGATCGCGTCGTGCACGCTCATGTATTTCAGTAAACAGTGGAGCTGCATCACTTGTCCTCTGTGGTGCCAATTGTTGCAGCGAATTTGATGTAACTCCAATTGGGGATACAGGGGGCCCTGGAAATGGTATGTGATGTGGGTGTTGTGGTTGTGCAGGTAACAAGTCCATTTTTTTTTTGCACTTTCAATTTTTTTTTAACAAAAAAACACGTACACACTTTTTTTATTTATCATTACTATGAATAAGCGAATCGCCTTCATCTGATTTGAAAGGGCCTTCATCTTTCTTTACGGAGCCTTTTCGGACCTCGTCTTCCTTTGCGGTGCTTTTTCGGTACTCCTCTTTTCTATTTTTGACGTCACTTGCTTCACTGCGCTTCTGCAATAGTAACTCCCACTCCTCGACTATCCAATCCCACGTTGCCCTGATCCAGCGAGTAATCGCGTTATCTGTTAAGAATGAGGGAGTGCCGATGCGCACCGCCATGCTCACCACTCCATAAATGCAAAACAGCACTGCACACGCCAGTGCAAAGTAGTACAAGGCTGCTACAAAAAGGTTGGTGAGGCGTAGTACAACGCGGCGCGTCCAGTCAGGGTTGCACTCCACGGTAATCTGAACATGCATTGTGTCTCCAGTCATCCCTTTTTTGCGAGCCTCTGCGTTGGAGCGAATCGTGTCGGTGACCATACGGCAGATAATGGCATTCACATCGGATTGGTCTAAGAATGGATGAGCGTATTGGCCAACTCCATAAACTGTCATTGTGAAGCGATTTGGATGTGACATATTGTGCCTGATTTCGTCCCAACTCTGGAACTGCATTGAGGCGTTTTGGGGCAAGTGTCCATAACGAGAGCGAATAGACGCAACAATTTTGCTGTATGTCTCTTGTGCCTCAGGATACTCCATATCAACAATTATTTTTTTTTAAAAAAAACTGTGGGTGTGAAAAATATTTAATTTAACAAACTTAATTTTTTACCCACTAAATGAATACACTTGAATCTTGAATTTTTATTTACTTAATCGATGTCCAAACGATATTGCTGCACAGGGTCTCTATTGTGACGGTGTCGATCTCGTATAATTCCAGCATGCGGCCATTGACGTACACGCACTCTTCCACTATTGAGCCCAACTTGTTCCACATTGTTCCTGGACCGTGCCTCCTGCCGTTGACATACGTGTACTCAATGTGCTTTACGCCCGACTCCCAAAAAAACGTCCAGACACCATCGAATACGCCATTAATGTGAGTGTACTTCACCTTAATTGCACCGGAGTCATACAGCTCTGTCACAAGGACGTGTGGATTTCCGTTGATGTGCATGTACTTTATATCATTGTTCAATCCAGCCAGATCTTCGCTGACGCCACACGATTCGGCCAGAGTGCTCGACAGTGCGTCAATTGTGTTGGCAACTTGATCCATTGTGACAGACACTTGTAACAAATTTTATTATTTATAAAAAAATAGTGATAGGGATTTTTTTTTATAAAAGTATCATTTTCTAAAAAAAACTAAAATTGGGAATAATTATTTTAATGTAAATAAACATGGCATTACAGGGTTGTTCTCGTTATTATTCCACCTCACGGCCATTGACCCACATGCATTCCATAATTTTTTCGCCATTCCAGTGCCACCATGTGTCTCGGCCATGCATTATACCGTTTTCGTACGTGCATTCCCTCCTCTTTTTGCCAGACTCGTACCACTCAGTAAAAAGGCCGTGTTTATTGTCATGTACGCATGTGTACTGCGCTAATATGGCCTTGGACTCGTAAAACATTTTCACAGGGCCCTCCATCTTGTCATTGGCAAAAGTGCACTCTATAAGTGTGGAGCCGGACTTGTAAAACACTTTCGAAGGGCCGTTCAGCCCTTTGTTTTTATCGTATATGTATAGTGCCTTCTGTTCTCCAGACTCGTACAACGTCCGCACTAGGCAGGTGTTGCAGTTCATGCGCGACATACTATTGTTCAATAAATCCATGAACTCATTTGTGAGTGACAATGAATCCAGATCGTCAGACAGGCAGTCGATTGTCATATCTGTGTTCATTGTTGTAGTGAAATTTGTTGTTTACAAAGAAAAAAAAATATAGTGATGGGGATTTTTTTTTATAAAAGTATCATTTTCTAAAAAAATTAAAATTTGGAATAATTATTTTAATTTTTAAAAAAAAATCAAAAAGCGTGACAGTCCAAGCGCGCGACATAGGTGTTTGAGGGTTAAATACACGAATGTAAAATAAAACATTTTCGAGGATGAGGAAAGGCATTATTATTAGCTTGGATGATGAATGCAGAGAAAAAACCTACAGTGCCGCTTATCTGGATCAACGGAAATCCGCATTCTGTAACAATTGGATATACTAAACTTGAACGGCTATGTGAATCAGGAATCAGGCTTATTCCAAAGGATCGTGTTACAACTAAAAAATCATTTGCTGTGGTCGAATATGATCCCAAATTGATTACTACCGAGGAGTTTATTTTGTATGGAGATCCACCTAAACTTACTAGTCGTAGGGATGCGATTTTTGCTGCAGAGCAAACACATGTAATTATTGAAGCGAGTTGTAAGGTACCACAAGAGTCCTTGCGTTTGGTAGTACCACAAGTGCTAGACTTTTTCTGGGCGGATGAGGAACGATACGCAATTGTAGTGTCTGCAATGGTGGCAAAGTTTGTGATTGACAATGGACTCAGGAAGAACATCGTAGCAGTAGGTTCAGCTCCTGGAGACATTGTTCGGTCGGCAGCTGGCGATATTATTAGAACTGAGTGCCTTGAGTTGTATTAAAGATGTGTTTTTTTTCTAATCCAAATTTATTTATTATGCTCTATTACCTTGCTGGTGCCAAAACGCGGTCTCTTGCATAATATAGAAAGAATTTGATTACCATTGTAATGCAGGCCAGTTTGCACGCAGCAGTGATGTAGAGCGCACCCCAATGATCTCCATTTGTAATAAAGTACAAAAGACAATACGACACAAGACAATACATTGACCATACAAGCGTAAACGTGTCTACAAACACTACTACCAAGAAAATACTATTTATAACCCCGTCTCCTGGATACGGAAGCGGAGATAGTGACAAGGCCGTGTTAAAACTCAGTATTGCAACGGGACAGTACAGTATTGGCGCTTTCCAAGTGTTCATATAATGCGAATCGCGTAATTGATTGTATACAATCCCAGTGTAAACTAAGGAAATGTACAATAGAGTAATATAAAATAGCATGATGTTCATGGTCACGATGACCCTTTGCAGTGGAATTTGCTTGAAGTATATGAGAACGTGTGTGTAAGTGAGTAGTAGAAGTGCTGAAAAGACTACGGTATAAAAAGGCAGAGAAAACATCACGCCTGCGCAACTTAGAATAAATAGCCACATCAGCAGCAGCAGAATAAAAAGAAGCATGGTTGCCACGTGTGGGGGGTGAAAAATAGAAAATAATTTTTTTCCAAAAAAAATATTTTTCTCCCTCTAAGAATCTTCCCAAAAAAACAAATGAATGCATATGACCAGAAGTGGTTTTCCGAGCTGCGCAACGAGATTCCACTGCAGTACCAAGTAAGCGAGGCCCGGGTTCGCAATCTTCCACAAGTAAACAACTTGGTGTATGTAGTAAACATTGACCGTGAAATCATGATCAAGTTGCTGCACCAGATCTTCCACAACATTGGACGGAACCACGTCAAGTTCCCTCAGAACAAGATAGTAGTGGTGCCCAACTGCAACACGTCTCGCTCGCCTGTTGACACGCTACTGTTTTATGACACCGGAAAAATTCTGGTGAGTGGCGTGCACAACCTGCCGTCTGCAATATGGGTTGTGCAAATGCTGCGGTACGACTTGGCACGCTACGGCATCGAAGTGGGGCTGAAGCGCATTGTGCTCGCCAACGTGGTGGTTCATGCGCGCATGCACGGATGTGTTGACCTGACCAAGTTTGAGCAAGAGTACAAAGTTGTGCGCTGGGAGCGCAATGAGTTTCCCGGTGCCATGTTTGTCATGCGTGACGACGCCAGTGCAATCGAGGCCCAGGTTAAGCGTCGGGCAGGCTGTCCGCGCGCATCAGGAGTGCGTATTTTGGCGTTTGAAAACGGTAACGTGGTCGAGACTGGTGGAAAGAACGAGGAGATGATGATACCAATAACCGACGGCGTGCGCACACTGCTGCAGCCGTTCATGAGAAAGGACACCGGAAATACCAAGTCAGTGTCTTCAAAACAGAAGCGCGGACGCCAGAGACTCTCCAGTAGTGTGCGCAAAAATTTCATACGTGCAGAGCATGCGGCCGTGGAAAAGCTGCATCTCAAGCCGTCAAAGAGTGCGTTGCGAGCCCCGAGCACCACCCGCAAGGCAGCAGAGGAATATGCCAAACGTAAAGCGATGCGATTCAAAAAGCCGGCTGCTGGTTTGTTTAGACTAAAGCAGGATGGAAGTGGGCGTAAAATTGGTGCAGAAAAAAAGAAGCGCCCCCATTCTTCTTCTTCTTCTTCTTCTGGTAGTGAATTACAGAGAAAACGAGTAAAATTCGACGTCTGAACTTTAAAGAAAAATATTTTTTTTTATTAGTTTATAATTTTTTCTTGTAAAAATGATACTTTTGTATTTAATTTTCTTTCCCCTAACTTTTCAAATTTTTTTTTAAAAAAAAATACAATGGATCCTTCTGGTATTGACACAACAACTCCTGCACGCCCAAAAGGTGTTGGGCGAAGTTTCGTAAGAATGAGACTCCATAGCCACAACCGTGATACCATCAAAGGTATAACAAAGCCGGCAATCAAACGCCTTGCACGACGTGGTGGAGTTAGACGCCTCAACTTTGAAGTGTATGAAGAAGTACGCAGCACGCTGAAATCATTCTTGCAAGGTCTTATTGGAGATGCTGTTACTTTGGTAATGAGTCGTTCTAGAGTATGTACAGGCGAAATTCTACATCCCACTGTATGTGTTACTGATGTTATCTATGCTACTCCCGCACCTCTTGCACTAGTTTGTGCTGTACTTGTTTTTGCATAGATAGTAATATCTTTTACCTGAAGCTCAATCTTCCCGCCGGGTTTCTCCCCCTGATCATCCTGCAACTCTATCTGAAAAACTGCCTTTCTACTACTATAGGTGGAAGAGACGGAAAAGA
>SDBS01006700.1_pt1 | contig 11200 bp, 14 predicted proteins | sample 2277091 | NCBI WGS metagenome assembly SDBS01 (sample SAMN10404972, study PRJNA504765) | marine sediment metagenome | isolation source: marine sediment core GS10_PC15, 163 cmbsf | place: Arctic Ocean: Southern Knipovich Ridge | collected 2010 | reverse complement strand
ATTATCCCTCCCGCAAATGATATTATTATAACTATTAATACTGGGATTATAATATCTATAGCTAAACAACTCATCTTAGTTCCATCAGATATTGTAGATGGGGAAGCACAATTAAGAACATCAGCTGCCCTTACATCTGTTATCAAACTAAAAAAGAAGTTAATGAATAGCATTCCAGCTATAAATATCATTACTCCTACTGCTATTCCAAATATTATTCCACCTTTTCTATTCATCCAAACACCACCTTAGCACCAATCATTGCACCAACTATTCCCAACATAATCATTATCCAATAAGGTAAGGTTAAATCAGTTATTATACATGTCGCTTGGTCAAAATCTGATATACTTGAATTATCACAATCCATTCCAGTAGTTTGATTCCTAGCACTACTAACTGATTCTTGTATTCCTGGAAGCAAACCAAACATTAAAACTAATACAACAATAGCCAACATCAAAGTAAAGAAGAATACTTGACCTTTTCTATTCATTTCTTTCTCCTAATATATTTTGTAAAATGATAAATACTTAATCCAAACATCACAACTAGCCCCATTACAAAACCAAGAATCGTTCTCATAAAATAATATTCACCTAAATTCATTTCTTCTTTCTCCTCTTAGCTCTCTTAATAGCTGAAGTTTCTCCTCTGGAATCTAATCTTCTACTTCTTTTCTCTACAACTATTAGAGGATTAACTTTTGATTTCCTAAATCCTCTTGGAAGTGTAGGGATATTTAATATTAAACCGTTAGTTCTTAATCTCCCTGAAGCACTTAAAGTATTATCTAAATTCTTTAACATCTTTTTCTTAGCTTTTTTGAATGATGTAGTGCTTCCTACATCACCCCAAACTCCTTTTGTTTTAACTTGTGGTGTTACATTTCCCCTAAGTCTTGCTACCCCTGAAGGTATTCTTCTACTTATATCATCAATAATAGGTAACCCGGGTAAAGCTCTAACTCTAGCAGTTGGTCTTGCTAAAATCTGAGATAGTTGTACAGATAATAATTGTTTTTGTCTTTGGACAGTTGATGCTAATTGTTTTTGAATTAAAGCTAATCTTTCTCTTGGAGTTTGGGTTTGAGCTTGAGCAAAACCTTGAGTTCCAATAACTCTTGCTCTTTGTCTTTGTTGTGTTTTTAATATACTTCTAGATGATAAAGCAATGTTTTCTTTTACTCTTTCAGATAACCCAGCAACTTCTTTTGATTTTTGAACTGAAGGTAATAATTCCATTGTTCTTTGTGGTGTTCCTAATATTGTTGTGGGAACAGTTGTTGTTTCGGTTGTAGTTATTTGAGCCATTGGGCTTGTTGTAGAAGGTCTAAAGAATTGAGTTGTAGCAAATACTCCACCAGAAGTTCTAGCAATCTGAATATTTCTTTGTTGTTGTGCTATAACTCTTGCCCTTAAAGAAGCTTCAAAACCTCTAACAGTTTGTTGTCTTAATTGTTGCTGTAAAGCTAATCTTTGAAATTGGGTAAGTTGTTGACCTCCAGTTAATTCAAAACTAGGTAATAAATCATCTGGACTTACTCTTCTTATAACTCCTCCAAATGTTCCTCCTCCTCTTTGTAAAGCTCCTGTTGGACTAATAAATCTTGCTTGTCCTCCAATTAAAGATAAATCTCCAGTTAATCCTCCAACCCCTGTTTCACTAAGAAAAAATTGAGGACTTACTCTTCCACTTGGAGTTCCTAAACCTACACTTCTTATTATTGAACTATCTGGTAAAACTCCCCTTATCTCCCTAGTTCCTATTCTTCCTAATAAAATATCTAATTCTCTGGGTGATATTGTTCCAGCTTCTCCTCCAATAAAACCAGCAGGTCTTCTAAATGCAATTCTTCCACTAGGTAATTGGGTTAAAAATTCTCTTGCTACTCCTCTGGTAGCTCCTACAAATTGTTGAATATCTCCTTGAGTTCCTAATAATCTTACGTCTGATTCTGCTAGACCTACAAATTGTCTAGGGGCTAATATTCCTCTTTGTTCTGTTTGAAATGCAACTCTTCCAAATCCTCTTGAATCTCCAAGTTGTACAGTTTCACCTAAAATTCTAGTTTCAAATTGTGGTGGTCTTATTGCAGATAATCCTCTAATAGCTGAAGGAGTAACTCCTAAACCTGTTATTAGAATACCCCTAGCTATTTCTTCTTGAGTTTGTCCAGTTATTATTTGTTGTCCACCAAACCCAACTAAACCAGTTTCTAATCCTAATTGAGCAACTCTAGGTATTCTTGAACAAGCTCCAATACCTCCAAGTGTTAATGCTACACCTCCAGGAGTTGTTGGAATTAATTCACTTCCAACTCTTACAAAAACATTTTGAGCTTGAGTTAAGGGTTGTCTTATTTCTTCAAACGTTTGTCCTGGACTTATTCCTAATTCTAAACGACCCCTAGCAACAGATGGACTTATTCCTATTCCTGGTGTAGTTCTAACCAAAGCAGGATTTAAAATAGTTGCTTCTAATATTCTCCTAGCAATACTTTGTTGTTGAGGTTCTGGTAAAACAACATCACCAGGTCTTTGAACAATAGGAACATCTGGTGTAATAAATCTCTCATTTGGATCAAAGCTTATTGTAGCAGTTTCTCCAGGAGTAATTGCTAAAACTTGTCTTGTTATTCTAGCTCTTTCTTGAGGAGATAAACTCATCCTAGTTTGAGTTTCAATATCTGATATTGTTTGTTGAGCTAATATTTGTCCTTGAATAGTTTGAGAAGCTCCTCTTTGTTCAGCAACTTGTTGTTGTAATCTTAGAAATTCTGTTAGTTGTTCTCTATTCAAACCACTTAAAGCCCTACCAACAGATTCTCCTCTTATTGACCTATTAATTAATTCAACAACCTTTGCTTGTCTTTGAAGTTTTTGTTGTTGAAGTTGTTGAGCTTCTTGCTGTTGAGTTACTAATTCTCTTTGTTGAATTTGTTGTTGTTCAAGTTGAGCTTGTGCTTGTCTTTGTTGAGTAGCTTGAGCTAATCCCCTTATGTTTCTTTGTTGTCTAATCAAAGCTTGATTTATTTGTTCACCATTAGCCATATTCAAACCCCACTATTTTAATCTTAATAGCTTTAGCTCCCTTCATATTTATCAAATCATTTTTCTTAAAGTTGATAGAGGTTTGCCCATTCTTTTTATTTGTTCTCAAAGCTTTTAATAATATATTTTTATCCATCATTTTACGCGTAAAACATTACTTTTAAATATGGTTTTAAGAATACATTAAATGGTGAATTAAATAGATACCACCTATCACTAACCAAACAAAAGAATTTACAACTAATAGATAAGTCCAATCTATTATTAAACCATTAGACATCCATTCAATAGGAACGCTTCCTATTGAAAAAGCTAAAGCTACTGTCCAAAGTGGTAAGTCCATTAGTAATCAAATAGATTCTCAGCACTCTCTTTAGGTGTCAAATCTATATCCCATTTATTTTTTAATATATTTCCTATTGATGAATGAGCTTTTTTATCTTTATGATTTGCTTTTAATACTTCTTCTTTCCCACCACTACTATTTCTAATTATGATTTCTATAACTCCATCAGAACTATTATATCTGGAATAGTTCTTTGGACTCAAGATAATCCTCCAGAAGAACTAAAGAAATAGAAACCAACTCCAATAGCAATTAAGATCCCAATAGCCATTCCCCAACTTATTTTAGGTTTACCTTTGATAACATCTTTCAACATCTTAGCCATTATGTAAGGTTGTCCATAAGTTTCATTATCTCCAGCAAGAGGGCTTTCTTCATTTGTTAAAACATTATGAGGATTAAGTCTTTTCTTTGGCTGAATGATTACAGGTTTATTCTTATAATAGAATATATCATCATCATCAATTGCATGGTAAGTATTATCTAATTTAATTGTTCCATCTATAATAGGTTCTTTTCTTATATTAATATGTTTATTATCAGCTACTTCAAAAACAATTATATATCCCCTCTTTAACTTTCCCTTTGTTAAATTTGTTTTAAGCCAAAAAGGAATACCCATACCTTTAGGTTTTTTCTTATCTAAATTCTCTTTGATAGCATCTGTAAGTTTATCTATCTTATCTCCAAGCTTTTCATCTACCATTATTTATACCTCCTTTTCATACTGTTTGCTCCTGTTGTTGACCAGTTCCTTTCTTCTTGAACCAACCCTTATTTTCTTTCATTGGTTTTCTAGTCTTATCGGAAATTTGGGTAGAGGTTGTAACTGCTAACTCTATTAACTTTGCATCTTTGCTTAATGATGTTGATGTAACTATTTCAGCTTGTTTACCAAAATATTCTCCCCAAGCAGTATCACTAGCAACATCATTACAAAATAATTCTAATTCCTTATAACTTCTTATTGGAAGATCTGGATTACCTAATTCAATTTCAGTAACATTTCCTAGCTTAATAGTATCTGTAGCCATAGCTACATCATGTAAGAACTTATGAACATTATGCTTTTCATCACCCATAGGAGTTGTGTTACCAGCTCCTTTAAGATAATTAGCTAATTCTAATTCTTCTGCTACTGTTAATTTTATATCTTCATTCTCCACTTTGTATTTCTCCTATCAAATCTTTTATTTCTCTAAATGTATCTGACATTGATTGACCCATAACTCTACTCCAAACTATCAAACCTAAAAATCCCAATACGGACACTACTATTAAATTCTCAAATCCTAATCCAGCCATTTTTCTGGTCTATGTCCTTTTTTTTGTGTGAATCTTGGAATGTAACCATACTTCTTCATCTCATCAACAATGTAATTTATTTTTTCATCATCTGTTTCTAATTCTTTAAATCTTTCTTTCAACTCCTCACAAGCTTTCTCTTTCCATTTAGTATCTCCTTTCAAATATGGAAGCTCCTTTAGAACTCCATCATAATCTAAATTAACTGTTCCAGGAGCAAAGGGAACTAATGTTCCTCCATAAGATGAATCTCTAACAAAAAGGTTATCTCCATCTAATCTAAACTCAACATAGTTACTTCCAAGTTGAAATATTACCCCTATCATAATGCTTTATCTATCCTCCTTACTTTTTCTAAGATCTCAGTTAGAGCTTCGTTGGTTGTTAACAATTCATATTTTTGTCCTTCAGCTTCAACTTGCCTAATAGGATTTGTTGGAAGCTGAGCAACTACTTCAACCTTAACTTCTTCCTTAGTAGGTTTTTCTTCTTTCTTTGGTTCGTCTTTCATTTCTTTTTCCCTCCTTTCAAAACATCAATAGATTTGATTATAGCTTTAATTCTACCTTCTATCCATTGACTAATTGATGTAACTATTGCTATCATCATACCTAAATAGAAAGCTTGATTTTCAATTGGAGCATTAGGATTAAAGCTACTTGTCCAATAACTTAAAGAGAAATATAATACATATAGTAATAATCCAATCATAAAGAATGAGGAAAATAGATACAATGATTCAATTAATCCATTAACTTTCTTATTAGTTTTTTTATTCAACTTGAACCCCCATATTATTTATACTAGTTTCAACAACAATAACATAATCACCTACCTTAAATTTAGAATCTTTAGGAATAATTACTATCTTCTTATCTCCTTGTTGAAGAACTTTTTTGATAACAAAGTATCTTTTCATATACTTTAGTATATTTTTTATTTATAAATATGGTTACTATAACATATAACCTTCAGCTATTTGATAGCTTAGATAGAAAGAAATACCTAATGTTATTAAAGCAAAGCTATGGGTTAAGTAATTCCTAAACACATCAATTCCATTGAATAACATCCAAATTCCTACAAAATATAATGAAAAGTTACTAAGTAAAGATATAGTTAAATCTTGTTTCCAAACTCCAAATATCATTACTCCATAAGATAAAACTAAGATTAACCAAAACCATGTAACTTGAGATCCATCATTTCCTGAAGGAGTTACATTAGCTTCAAAAGAAAAACATTTGTTTTCTTGAACAGAATAGGCACAAACAGTATAAGGATAAATACCAGTTTTAGTTATATTACCAGAGGGAACTGTAAATGTAAATTCATTTGAACCTGACTTTAAAGCCATTTGTTTAAAAGAAACTATGTAAATATCATCTGGATCTTGTACAGTTATATTTGCAGTTATTCCAGTTGAACTAGCATTAACAGTAATACTATGAGTTAAATTCATAGCTTGGTTTATTTTATAGGTTTGAGCTGAAGCTAAAGATATAAAGAAGAAAGCTATTATCATTGCAAAAGCTATATAATTTAATGTTCTATTACTTATTTTTTTTAATTTTAACACCATCTTCTAATTCCCATCCTACATAAATCCTCTTTTATCATTTCCGTTTCTGAAAGTCCTAAATTAATTGAACTACTTACTTGCCTTCCTGATATTCTAATTACACCCTCACGATTTATTGGAACAACTGCAACTGTACTAACATTTACAAAGAAAGTCTTAAAGTTTGTTGTATAATTCTGACTTTCTGTATAAATTACAGTGATATTGAAGAATCCCGTATTATTAAATAAGGTTAAGTTGCTAACTTCTATTGTTGCGTTATTTAATAGCGTTCCATTTCTAAGAAGATTTAATGTAGAAGTTGCATCACCAGTAACTAAAGTTCCATTTAATAATATTGATGTTGAAGTTCCATTTGTAATAGCAATATCAGAAGCTGTTCCGTTTAAAGTTAAACTTACTTCACTTGCTGCTTTATCAATTGTATAATCAAATCCAATAGTTCTATTAAAGTTTTTAGTAGTCCCATTACCAAATCCCCACCAATAATAATTATAAGTTCCCGCAGCTAAATTAGAAGTTGTGAAATTAAATATATTTGATATGTTTGAAGCTGTGAAATTAACTCCATCAAATTCTATTCCTATAGTACCATTAGTATCTAAAACACTTGTATTAAATTGATAGACTTGATTTGTTACATAAGTTGCAGGATCAGTTGGATCTTCTGTAAATGCTGAGAAGACTGGGAAGATAGTATCTGCATTAAATATTGTAATATTTACTGTATCAAAAGTGCTTCCCACACTATCTGTAACATTCCATTGAATTATATAATCTCCATCAACAACTAATGAAGTATTAAATGTAGTTGAGGTTGAATTTTCTCTATTAAGTTCATTTAATATTATAAAGTTTGATGTTAAATCTGTATTTAATAAAGTTATATTTGATACCCAACCCAATTCACTTAGGTCTGTAATAGTTCCATTTATTGCTATAACACCACTAACATTTTGTGCATCTGTTGGATTTGTTATAACAATTATTGGAGGAACTATTCCCGTTGTAGTATCTAATTCAACTGATTCGTAAGATATAAAGGTAGCATTAAGAATATTTAATGATTCACCACTTACAACACTAGAATATAAATTAAAGTCATTTCCTTCTCCAATAACTGTGTTATTACAATTTATATATAATTTAACAACGCCTGGTTGATTATTTCCCCCTATACTTCTATGATATACATCAGAACAACCTTGTTCAGATAGAGAGGAATTTACAAAAAACTTTGGTGAATTAGCACCAGTTTGACTTCCTGTTGTTGATTCAAAATTAACCATAGCCATTAATTGTAAGTTTGTTCCATTTTGTTGTGTATAATTATTAGTTAAAATTAAATTATTATTCCCACTTATTAAAGTTACATTTGTTGTAGAGTTCTGAAATCCACCAATATTATTTCCATTTTCATTAACAGAATCAAAAACATAAATAGAACCATTTACATTAACAGTATCTGTATCATCAGCTTGACAAAACAACATCCAAGTTTCAGTTGTATTTGTTGCTTGACTTCTCAAGTAAGTTCCAGCACTTCCAGTATCTGAACTGCTACTTATATATCTTTGTGAATGGGTTGTAAATTCTCCCGTAACATTATTTTCCCACCAACAATCTGGAGTTATTGCACCAGCTCCTAATTTTGTGAAACGATAAGTACTATCTAATATTGTTTGAGAATTAACAGAAGTTTTATCAAAAGTGAAATTTATTTTATTTACAGGAGTTGTACTAGAGAAACTGAAACTAAAAAGTCTATCATTATGTAAAATTTCTCCACCATTATTAGTCACATTAGTATCTACAAATATTTCATAACTTTCTAAACTTATTTCTTTTCCATTATCTGTCCATATAAATAAATTAAGATTATTTATTCCTATCCCAAGATCAGTAGCATTAATATCAAGATTAAACTGTTTTCTATCACCAGCACCTTTTATTGAAAGAACATTACCACTAAATAAATTAATTCCACCAACTTCCAAAGTCATAAGAACTTGTGTTGTACCTCCAGTAGTTCCATTAATTTGTCCAACTCCTTTCCAAGTAGTATGTTCTGGAGAAGTTATATTAACTGTAGCATTTAAAATTTGGACTGGGATTGAACTAGCAATTAAAATATCTTCAACTTTAATTTCAAAATGATTTAAACTTACATTATTTGGAAGCACATCTACAAAGAAACTATTTGAAGAAACTGTGTAATTCTGTGATCCTTCATAGATGCAAGTTATATTTTCTAATTGAACTGTATTGAAAGTAGTTGAATTTACTATGGGAGAAGTTCCATTATTTATTAAATTTCCAGCTCTTGTCATAGCTAAATTACCTGAACTATCCCCATTAATAGTTGAACAATTCAAATCAATTGTAGTTCCTTGTAAAATAGTAATGTTAGATTGAGTATTGTTTAATGTTAAATTAATAGCAGAACTTATTTGATTGATAAGAACAAATCTTGAAATAGTTGCTGAACTATGGTTTGCATCCCCACTTGATACTGCTGTATAATTATATTCCCCAACTCCTAAAGATATATTAACATTATTCTCAGCAGATACATCAACTCCTTCTCTAAACAAAGTTATAGTTCCAAAACTTGTTGAAGCACTTGCATTTGTTTGAGTTCCAAATGGAGCTGTTTGGTTTCCAGCTGTTCCATTTATTAATAAAGTAATATCTCCAGTTGCATTAGCTACAGTAAAACTTTTAACATTACTTACATTAAAGTTACCATCACTCCCATTACCATTAGCCCACCAGAAATAAGTATATTCCCCAGCTGCTAAATCTATAACAGTAGCATTATAAGTTGAACTAATATTATTAGTCGTTCTATTAATTCCATTGAACTCTAAACCAGCCGTACCATTTGTTTGTGTTATAGTTACATTGAAAGTATAAACTCCTCCAGAAGTATAAGCTGTATTGTTAACAGTTCCACCAAAGTTATTAAATTGTGGAAACTCTATATCAGCACCTGAAATTATAGTTACAAAAAACTCTTGAGAACTTACAGTATAGTTTTGAGAACCTTCATAGATACAAGTTACATTTTCTACTCCCAATGTTGAAAATGTGGTTGTATTTGTTGTAGGAGTTGTTCCATTATTAATTAGAGTACCTTCTCTATAAGTAGATAAGAAAGCTGAAGCATCTCCAGTTATTGTTGAACAATTCAAATCAATAGCCTCATCCTTTGTTATTGTTATATTAGCTTGAGTTCCATTTAATGTTAAGTTTATTACTGAGGCAACTTGATTTACGGTTAGAGCAAATGTTGCAATCGAAGAATTTAATGTATAATTCTGTCCTTTAGTTGCATTGAATAAATAATTATAACTACCAGCACCTAAGGTTGTTCCATCTGGATTTGAAACAGCAACTCCATCTCTATGTAATACATAACTAACATCTCCATCTCCATCATTACTTTCACTACCTTGTACATCTCCTCCTGTACCAAAACTTATTGGAGAGGTTCCAGAGATAGAACCTTGTGGAACTATATTTACAACTTCATAAGTGAAATCTATACTAACATTAAAGTTTTCAGCAGTTCCATTTCCAAAAGACCAATAATAATATGTGTAATTATTAACTGCTAAGTCTGGGAATGTTTTATTATATACATCTGATATATTTGTAGTTGTAAAGTTAACACCATCAAATTCTATTCCTACAGTTCCATTAGTTGAGAGTAAAGTAATATTAAACTGATAATCTTGCCCAAATAAATAATTAGCTGGGTCTGTTGGATCTTCAGTTGAACTACTAAACTTAGGAAACTCATTATCAACTGGAGGAGGAACTCCCTCTGTATAACTATCAAGAGTTATGTTTCCTATTATCAAAGGAGAATAAAAACTATTATTATCTGGACGATACTGGAAAGTTATATTAATATTATTTGGGTTAGATGTAAAAGATAAATTAGTAGCTATACCTGCAGAACTTAAATTTATAAAAGTTCCACCATTTACTCTAACAGATATATTAGAACCTAAAAGATTTTCATATCCTGACAAAGTAACATTAACTCTATTCTCAGAACTATCTCCAGCTTCACTAACATTTAAAGCTCTAAACTCTTGTGTTCCAGATGATTTAAATCTAGCAGATTGATTCATATAAATAGTATTAACTTCGGCAACACTTAAATTTCTATCAAATACCATAACTTCATCAACAGATCCATTAAAGAATCTTGAACCTCCTCCAATATTTGTATCACCAATTCTAAAACTATTAATGGTTGTAGTTCCAACACTTGTTGCATCAGTATCTCTACTTATTCCATTTACAACTAATTCAAAAGAATTTGATGCGTGTCTTATCGCTGCGAAATGATTCCACATCTCATCATCAATCAAACCTATAGCAGTTCCTAAAGTTGCCCTAGAATTATCATCAGCTCTGTGAGAAAATCCTAACTGACCATCATTATTATTATCATTATATTCTAATATAACAAAAGGAGAAGAATCACCACTATTACCAAATCCTAAAATTCTAAGATCATCAATAGCTCCAGTAGTACCTTTGAACCATCCAGTGATAGTATAAGCTGATCCATCAGGAACTGCAAAAATTGTTGGATTTGTTATATCAATAAAATCACCAGTTCCATCAAAAGCAACTGCCCCTCCAAGAATACCATCAGTAACAAATGAAGCATCTGCTTGATAAGTTCCATCACTATTATTTTCAGTATAATCATAAGTTGTAGTTTGGGAAGTGTTTGTATCAAAAGGCATATAGAAAACTAAATCTGCATAAATATCTGAAACTGATAAATTCAAATGAGCAAATCCATTTTCCTGAACTACATCACTATCATTTGAAGCAAAACTTGTATCTCCTTCTATAATTATAGATTCTTTTCCAAATTTATAAAATAAA
>SDBS01006698.1_pt1 | contig 11204 bp, 9 predicted proteins | sample 2277091 | NCBI WGS metagenome assembly SDBS01 (sample SAMN10404972, study PRJNA504765) | marine sediment metagenome | isolation source: marine sediment core GS10_PC15, 163 cmbsf | place: Arctic Ocean: Southern Knipovich Ridge | collected 2010 | reverse complement strand
TTGACGAGCTTCTCTTAATTTGATTACCAACTCAGATTTTGTTTTATTTTCATCTTTCATACATAATCACTCCAACTGAGATTATCACATTCACCCAAATAAAAAAATTGTAAATATCAAAAATACAAAAAGCTTTCGATGATAAAGGATAAATAATCCTATTTGAACCCGGCCTAAACTGCGCGGATAATCTCCTTTATTGTGTAGATTTCGGTGATATATTTTTTAGCAGGCCTGTCCCAGAAAAAAACAGACCTCCTTGCATTTACCCGAGCTTTGTGCAGTATCTTTTCATCTGTATGTGTGAAAAAAGCTGAGCAGCTTTCCATTGCATGATAAAAAGAGCCGGGAGTAAAATCCGTAAATAGAAATCCATTTCCCTCAACTGTTTTTCCATGAATCCTGAGAGGATGCACAGTGTCAATCAGGCCTCCAGTTGATCGTGCCACGACAAGGCATCCACAGGCAAATGCCTCGAGCTGTGAAATACCGCCCGGCTCATACAGTGAAGGCATGAGGAACACATCGGAGCAGAGCAGTGGAATGCTCACATCCAAAAACCCAATATTCACGCAGACACTTTCCGGGTAGTAATTTCGCAGGAGCGTTAAGCCATGTGCGATCTGGGCACTTTTCTGGTCCCGAATGGATATCGGGCCTCCAATTATGCCCTGAAAGTTTAAATTTTTAAATATACCCTCCGAAGCTTCAAGTAGCAGCTGGAATCCTTTCTGTTCCACAATCCGGTGTATCATTGTAAAAATAATTTTATCAGGATCAACTGCAAGGCCATGCTTTACCTGGAGCAGCATCTTGTTTCTCATTCGTGTAAGGTTTTCTCTTTTTATCTTATCTTTTACGGATTCACAGAAGTGAGCTCCCCGAAGGATTTCCGGGTAACTGGTTTCGATCTTTTTCCGTAATTTATTATCCTTTCGTATATGATCCATTAATACAGGATAGCATGTTTCCACAAATCCGGATCCCCTAAATCGCTGTTTTACACCTCTCAGGAAATCTCTACCTATAGCGTTATTAATTCCTATCAAATCATTCATTATATGCTCAAGCCCTTCACACCCGGTTTCAATCTGTCTGGCATAGGTTGGGCTTACTGTAATGACGCGGTCTGAGAAGCGGGCTCCGGCCGCCATGCAGTTTATTCTTTCAGTGTTGATTGGATCAGAAAAGTTATCGGCCTGCCGGTAAGGCAAATTAAATAGGCTGAAAAGATCCCGGCCTTTTTCATAGCGGTCGTAGGAATCAAAATATTTCCAGCCGTTGTTGTGTATAACGTGAAGAAAGCAGGTTCGCTTGAAATTCGAGTTATCCAGGTAGATCCTGTCACCCCTTACTACAGCGTTGAAGATCCCGGTGAAAGCATCATTTGTAAAGGTAAAAAGCGGACACAGGCCCATGGTGGTTATCACCTCGGCGCAGGAGCGTGCGAATGCGATCCTGCGCCTCAACTTTTCTTCTGCAGTGTATCCCCAGTAGAGCCCATCGAAGAATTCGTGGTGGTCCAGAAGGTAGTAATTTATCCCGTCTACTACACCGTAGTGAACACCCACTTCATACTCTTTGTCCCGGATCATAAACCTGACATTTTTCCCTGTATACTTAATATCATATTTTTTTATAGCTTTTTTCATCTTTTCAAGCGATTTTTCATCTCCATTTTTGTAAATAGGAGTAATCACACACACCTCTTCGCCTAACTCCGCCAATTTTCGGGGAAGCTCGTAAACCACGTTTGCAAGCCCGCCTATCTTAGAGAACGGTTCGGCTTCAGCGGAAATAAAAACAAGGGGCCCTTTTTGGTTATGTTCTGTCAGGCTTAGCCCAAGTTTTTTAAGCTCTTGGTTGGTATTGTGAGACAGAAGGTCTATGTATACCATGAGCTTTTTGCCTGAACATAGCCTGTTTCTGAATATATGAAAGAGCGCGCGCTTTAGACCGAGTTCAAGGGAACTGACCTTCCTTTCACTAAAAAGCGGGATGAGGCGATCAAGGATAAAAGATGAAAATCGGTCAAAAGAATCGGTGTGTGAAGCGATTTTGAGAAATGCGAAGTTATATTGAAAATGCTCAGCCTTACTGATAGTACACAGGCGGAAAAATGAGTCCCTTAAAAACTCGTGAAAGTATCTACCCGGGTTATCGACTTTCTCGAGTTTTAACAATTTAACGCGGTCTGTATATGTTATAACCATCTGAAGCTTTGAAACACGCAGCTCCTGGCCTGAGTAATAGTTATAGTGATCTGTCACTGAAGAGTACATAGGATCAACAACTTTATAAAAGGCAGAATCTTCGATAGGCAGTTCTGGTTTGTCGAATTGTAGAAACGCATGCTGATTGTTATCAGAAAAATTGAAGGCCCCTATCCAGAAACCTTTTTCAGTAACCTTCAGCGCCGCTGCTACCATATTATTGTTGGCCCAGATGAGGTAACCTTTTCCTTTATTTTTTCTGTGAAAAACGTATAACTCCCTGTAAAAACGCTCAAAACCTCTATGGGAAGCCGACTCGAAACGGTTCCAGTTAACATAGATATTATCCAGATAGACCTTCCAGGTTTCACCTTCCGCGCTTCCCTCGTAATCCAAGATTATATTGCTCATGAAGGATGTCAGCATTGCGGTAGCTTTAAACCCCATGGGGCCGAAGGTATTCAGGATACGCGGCTCATCATGGTTGCCCAGGATACCGAGAAGCTCGGTGCCTGGTGGGAGAGCACTGGGGAAATATTTATCGTAGAGGTGATAAATTTCCAGGACATCCGTTTTCCTGCGAATGATATTTTCGCATATCTTGAGGAGTGCTGAATTATAAGGCACAATACCTGTACGCGCGAGGAACCGTTCATGCCCCCAGTAGCATTCCGCGATATTGATAAAGAAACTTTTATTTTTTTCTCTGAGTTTTCTCTGGATGGCTAGCATGCTGTAATAATGAAAGGGGCTTGAGATTATTTCACTGCACGCGGAGTCAAAATACCCCGTGGTGATGAAGTGATCATCCTCTCTGTCGTTTACTATTATTGTTCCTTCCACCATCTCCTCGTGGGACCTCTTTGTACCATAAAAGTAAGGGTAATTATTTTTTTTCATCATGATTGGCACAGCATGGGAGGAATCAAACCGTATCCCGTCAATGTCGTATTTCTCAATCAAAGTGAGAATTGACCTTGCGATATACTCCCAAACCTCAAACTTTCTATAGTTGAGCAGCTTCCCGTCATTCCAGCTTCCGTAGCGCCCGTCAGTAGAGGCTCTTTCCACAAGGTTTCCACCGTCATCATAACACTTGACAACGTAATCGTCAGGTACATCAGAGCTTTTTCTATTTATGTGCGGAATCATGTCGACAATGATCTTAACTCCAATAGTATGTGCCTTTTTTACTAGTTCTTTGAATTCTTTTTCCCCTCCCAATGATGGTTCGATTTCACTTAGACTAACGGGAGAGAAGGGAGAGGGTGAAGTGGCTTCAGGTGTCCAGTCTTCTCTGTTGCTTCCGCGTTTCTGCACCCCCAGAAGATATATCGACGTGATCCTGTACCGGTTTTTCAAGTCTTTAAGGTGGGCCGTAATATCTGAAAATCTCCCGAGCCTGATAACCTCACCATTCTCGTTGTAGACAAGACCGGGATGTCCCGTTCTGTCTTTCCAGTATACCCTGGTGTGCCCGTGTATATCAGGAAAAATTTCAAGTATAATCTCACCGCTCATGTCTGGGATTACATTAATTCTCCGGGGAAGGTCGAACTCAAAACAATGCATCGTAAAAGGTCTTAGATTAATGAAGTGGGCTGCAAGGGGTGCGTCAAACTCCTTTGGGGCTAACAGTCTTTCGAGAATAACACTCGCCCGGTTACGCACCTCATGGATGTCATGACCGGATGCTGCAACCAGAAGGCGTACGATTTCACGGATTGATTGTAGATCATCTCCTCTTTTATATCTGCGGGCCTGGCGTTCAATAGATTTGATAGCTGTCAGGTTTTTTTCACAGTTAAACAATGATTCTTCCGGAAAATGTCGCGCGTCCAGCATCCTGAGATTTTTCTTGCGGGTTTCCTCTGTAAATCTGAAAATTTTTTTGTTTTCCGATGCTTCAACAATTTCCGGGGATTCAATAAGGCCCAGGGCCTCGACAGTATCCGAGGTTTCAACAGATTCAATTTTTGCAAGTTTTGAAAAACGGATTATCTTATCGCCCAGGAGCCCCAGGTCTTTATTTAATTCAGTTGAAATTACCCCAGCATGGGAAAAACCTGTTTCTATGGCTCGTTCTTCCAGGATCAAAAGGGATTTAAACGCTTCAAAAAGCCCATTTCTCTTCTTTTTCTGTTCCGTATACTCAAGGGCGAGGGCGTTAAATATGTTCAATCCCAGATATATTGTTGGGATCTCGATCCACCGGGGCCCCAGCCCTACATGAGAAATAATAGGGCTTTTATCGATGCTATTGTATATAGCCATACTGCCATGTTTTTCTTTGATCAATACAAAACGGCGGTCTGGAAGATGGTCGTGACTGAGCTCGGCAATTGCTTTATGGACATTGGAGACTGCGTTCACAATAATTGAGGAGAGAAGCGCGTCTTTGGTAAATCGATTTTTTAACTTGTCATTGTTTTCAGATATAGTAGAGAAAATCTCATTTCTTATTTTTTTATAATGGGGTTTCAATGATTCAGGTTCAGTCCCTGCGCGCAGTTGAGATAAGACCATTTTATTGAGGAAGAATGGAAAGCCGCGGCTTTCGGAAAAGGCCAGTGCGATTTCATGTTTTACAGCATTGTAAGTAACTTTTTCTTTATTATTTTTAATTTCTACTTTATTTTTGTTTATTTCGGACTTTACTTCTGCTTTACTTTTCATGATGTGCGTTTTTTAGTGATATATAAAGTAATCTTGATTTTGGGCCGATAGCAACCCGAATTAAATGGGTAAACAATGGGTATAGAAAATACCCGGCAAGTTTGCGAAAAACTAACTATTTACAGAGTTTGCTTGTAGGAATTTAGATTGTAGTTTGTGTTTGCTATGTTAATTTGTTCATGATTTTAGCAATGTGCTTTTCAACTGTTTGGATAGAGATGAATAAAAGACGGGAAATTTCTTTACTCATATGCTTCATGCTTCCAAATGTCTCGAAGAGGTACTCTTTCAATTTTGCTTATCATTTAAATGGCCACTGCTAAGGCTTAAGATATAATTAATACGATAATTGAAATCTTCAGTGATTGATTTGATATTTAAATTGATAGATACGCTGCAATAAGAAGATTATATCAGTTTTTAGATTATTTTGTATAGAAAAATTGTTTTCGTGTAAATTAATTGGTCATATTGCTACTTAAAAAATTTAACTGGGACTATTGTCCCAATTAGTTAAAGGTAGGTTTTATAAACAATGATACCGAAGTTCAAACTGAGTTTTCTACAAATTCAATTTTAAAACTATACGGCTCGCTTTATTTTTAACAATTCTTTTTCAACAATAAACCAACACTCACGGTCTTTCATCAGTTCTATTATTTGCGGATTGAATGAAAAGTTGGGGTTTGACTTAATCTCATTTTTAATCAATATTGCGACCTCTTTAGAATCTCCATTTTCTATAAAAAAAATAGTCTTGTTGCCTTTATTTACATACCGGCCATGTTCCTTTAAACATTTACGTAATATTGTCATTCCATTTTCATCTAAAGTTAAAAATATCGACTTCCTTTCACCATCATCTAAATATTCAAAAATCATCCCGTAGTCCATTTATCAGCTCTCCAAGTAAAAAGATAGATTGTTTATATTGGTAATTCAAGATTTTAACTAGGGATATATTCCCAGATATACTTTATATATTTTATTATAACGTATCTCATCCCCTACCTCTTTTAACTCTAAAAGTATTTGCTGAAGATTATATATTTCTATGCCTGATTTTTCTATTACTTCCTTGATCTAATCCAAAGTGCAGTCCTGTTCAAAAAATAGATAAGACACTAATGAATTTTTCAAGTATTTTTTAACGATTTCTCGTCAGGCATTTATATATCCTTCATTTTTACAGCATATAGCCCCGCATTTTTAGTCTCTAAACAATATTTTGATCTCTAAGTATCTTTAAAATATGGTTAAAGCGTTTTAAATTTTTGTCATTTGGTAAATTAATAACTATTATTTTTAAATCGCGTTCAGAGATTCCTATATTTTTTGCTTTCTTTATATCTTTTATAATCGTCTCTTTACCTATACTTCCTCGCATATAACTAATAAATCTTCCTACTATCCATTGATCATCCAAATTTTCAACTTTATTGTTATAACATGAATTATCCATTCACAATTCCAATTTCATCTATAATTTATCAATCGTTAATTCAATTTCTTCTTTTTTTTCCCAAAAAATATGATATTCAGAATTTGTTTCTACTCCAAAATACTTCGCTAATATACAGGGCCTTTTTTCTGAAATTATTGTTCCTTTTCCATCAGGTTTTCCCTCTTCCCCATCTCTAATTTTTAAAAAACCAAGATTTGATAACATCTCAATAATCTTGGCTTTTTCTCCTGCTGGTACATCAAAAACCTTTATATCATAAAAAACTGATAATCCTTTACCAGCTTTTAAATGTTTATCAAAAACAATGATGTGTTCTTCCATTATTTTCTCTTCCATTATTTATCTATTCAATTATCATCCCTTTTTATTCAATCTTTTTTCCAATCCATTATCCTTATAAGAACGTTTCAGCCTACCTTCAGATTCTTTTTAAAAATACTCTAAAAGCTCTGGAAACTTAAAGGGCTTAGTTAAATGGGGATATTTATTAAAACCTGGGGGAAAATCGTATCCAGACATAAGTATTATTTTGGTCTTCGGACTGAAGGAGGAGACAGCATCTGCAAGATTATATCCATTCAAACCGACCAACTTAATATCGGTTAAAAGGTAGTTATATTCCTCCTTTTCAATCATTGCCAACGCTTCGAGGACTGCTTCACTTGTGTCAACTTTGTACCCCTTCTCTTCCAACCATATAGAAAGCGACGTTAATAATATCCTTTCGTCATCTACCACAAGTATCTTTTCCATAAAATATTAGTTCTTCTTCAATTTCTGTGATATCAAGTTATGGGTTATGAAAAAAGAGCGCTCAACTTTTAAACAACAAAAATCATTCTTAAGACTCGAGAAAATAGGGTTCTTTTACAAATTTTTTAGATATTGTATCTCTCCTCTAAGCCTTAAAAGGGCATACATGAATAAAAAATATGGAACTTCAGGAGAATCATAAGATGAGAAATATTTATTGACATCGCCGTCCTGAAGGTACTTGGTATACATTTAAGTAAATGCGATTTATGGGAGAATATCAACAATAAATAAATAGGTAGATATTGGGTAGAAAAAATACCCAGTAGTCAGGTGAGGAGTATTTTATTTTAAAGAGTTTGTAATTGAAATGTTCGTAATTTTCAAACACCATTTGAATCAGAATATGTTTCCATTCACTTTCTGTAATCTTCATAATAATTATCTTTCTATAAATTTTGTATTCCCGCAATCAGTTTTACATAAATATATTTTAGATTAAATCTGCAAATGTGGTGACCTCAGTATCAATAGTAGTGCTGTCATAAATTGTTTATAAAACCTGCCACCTGTAGTTAACTGGAAGAATGTTTTCAGAGGGATACCTTTTGAATAAGCCTCGCCCGACTCCGCATTGAAGCTTTGGTCGATTCAGTTTCCATCTCAAAATTGGGGGCTTGGTAAGGTGGGTTTTTAGAAGTGTGTGTATACCCCCGAACTTTGCAAGAATCCCGTCCTTACAGCCTTCCCTTTCGATCTGCTGGAATAGAAGCCGTAATAGCGTATTAAATGTTTGTGCATGGGCGGGATGTGTTACGTCAATTCGGCGATAAAATTACCTGCCCTGAAGAGTTTTATGTTTTTTCTTTCTAGTATTCATTGTATTTTGCCTCGTAAACTATTGTTCCGTTTGAACAGCACGTAGAGGATCTTCTGTAGAGAAACCGAATGGTCATTACATACATATGGAACTTTGACATTAACACATGATATCAACACAGAATAAACGGGCATAAAATGGGTATGACAAATACTTGATAAGGGCTATGATGTTTTTATAAAAAATCTTGCAGGTAGGAAAATAGATTGTGATTCGTGTTGGATATACCTAATTTGCTCCTAATTCCTGTGCGGTGTTTTTCAACCGTCTGCAGGGATATGTATAGAATTGCGGATATTTCTTTGCTGGTCATCCCGTTTCGTATCATGTTGCATATTTCGATCTCTCTGGGAGATAACCTGTAGGATTTTTTGGTTATTTTACTGCCAAAGGCTGATGCCAGGGTTTCAAGATTTTTTACCAAAAGATCGATATATTTTAAATATTCACCTTTCAGCCTCAATTTCATTAAAATAGGCAACAATAAATTTTCCACATTATATGCAACATTTTCTTTAATGCTCTTCTTTTCGATCTCGATCTGCGCGAGTATTTCTTTAAAAGCGATGTTCTTTTGTTCTAGGGATTCTTTCTGTTCACGCAGCTGTAATTCCGAGTCTTTTAAAGCCTGCTCGGCGTGTTTTCGCTCTGTGATGTCCCTGTGTGTGCCAATAAATCTCTTTGGACTTCTATCATTATTGAATTCAGTACATACTCCGCGTGCCCATATCCATCGCCATTTCCCTGACTTATTCTTGATCTGGTATTCAAGCTCAAAAAACTTTTCCCTTCCCTCGAGGTAGTCATTTAATGCTTTTTCAAAAACAGGCCAGTAATCGGAATGAATGCTTTCTTCCCACCACTTAAAGTTGAATTCACTTTCCTCGGGCTTATATCCCAATACCTTTTTCCAGTTGTCATCAAGCGTAATCTCACTGGTATCGACATCCCAATCCCAGAGTCCTTCGTCAGTTCCTTCGAGCACGAGTCTCATGCGAGTCTCGCTCTCTCGCAAAGCTTCTTCAGTCCGTTTACGCTCGGTGATGTCACGGGCTATTCCGATACAACCTGTTACAATGCCTTTGCTATCACGTTGAGGAACCAAGGAAGTAAACCATTGCGTTTTCTTTCCCTCATACAGGATGTCTTCTTCATATGTCTTTGCTTTCCCCTAATTCATAACTTCAATATTTTTCTCCATGATTATCCGTGCTTCCTCTGGAGAGAATAGTTCAGTGTCGTCTTTGCCGATGATCTCATCCAAAGGTTTTCCATAATATTCGCCAACCGCACGATTGATCATGATGTATCGACATTTCATATACTGAAAACTGTACATGACGCTCCTTTCCCTCTTGACTCAACATTAAATTCGGGATCGGACTCTGGACATATCCGTACCAAATCTCATCAATCCATAATCTTGTCTCTTTTTTTGATAATTCTATATTCAATTTCTTATCTTTATCGCGTAATTCTATCAATTCATTTATTAATTCAGATTTTGTTTTATTATCATCTTTCATATTTTAATCCTTCGAAAGAGGTTATCAAATTCATCAAAGTACAAAACATTCGTTCTCAAAATATCAATGATTTCTTACGATACGATGCAAAATTTAGCAAGGCCAATGATGAGAACAATTTTTCATATTTATAGTCTAAATTAAGTATTGGTACTTTAGAATTATTTAAAAATGTTGAGGACATTGGATATTCATACTCCAATCATTGTGATTATCGGTTGCTTAAAGGATTTAATGTATATAACATAACTGCAACTTATGAATTATGAATTTTGGGGCGGATTTAACGTGATGAAACGTATATCATTGTGATATCTCTAAAGGTAGATGTAAGGAGCTCGTCATGTTTAATTGGGACAATGTTCCCTGTAATGACTATCTAAATTTCGGTACCATCCAAATACCAACAGGAATATATTCTGAACCTGAGGTTTATAAAGGAGACGAAGTAATATTTGTCTTAAAAGGAAAATTAACTGTGCAGGCGGACGATAAAGAGACCAATGACCCATTCAACTTGTTAGTATGATCTTCTTGGCGTGAGTTCGAACTTTGATTGAAAGGCTCCGCCATTTCAATCGAAAATGACCGGGAGACAGCCGGCTATTCAGCACAGATGCTTCTCATTTTGCAAGAGCAAGGGATGGATGATGTGCGGCAGTACATCAGAAAGTTTGACGGGTTGGAATGAGATCCCTCTGTGTCAGGACCCGCGCAGACCGATATTCCAGGGGGAGGCTGGCCAAAAGTGGAGGGGAGATAACATGGCCGAAAAAATATTCTGTTCAAGGTTGGTCGGAAAATATATTGCCGAACAGCACATACTCCGTGGGAAATTCTTTTCTGTAAAAGGCTTTTGCAATTTCATTATCCTTATCTGTCCCCACTTCCAATTCGTCCATTCCTCTTTGTTTCGCAATTTTCACCGCTTTCTCTATCAGCATGCTTCCTACACCTTTTCTCCTGCATTTTTCGGATACAATGAGTACAGTTATCAGGGCGGTCCCTCCCCTGTTCAGAAAAGTTTTATAGCAGATCATGGATATAAAGCCTGCAGCTTTTCGGCCCTCCATCGCGATAAAGTTGGAATAGATGGATGGTGAACTGACCATTTCTTCAAGCATCAGATCGAAGTCTATGTTTTCCAGGTCATGTTGTGTCTGCGTGCTTTGCTGCAGTTCTTTTAAAAGATCCTTTAATAAATCCAGGTCATCATGATATATTTCTCTTATTTTAATCATTTTGAAGAATCCTTTTTGATAACTACATACGTTTTTGTAAAACAGAATCGTCGGCCAGGATATCACATCATATCATGATCAAAAGATATGTCATTAATCATCGTAATGATCCGGCAGAATATCTTAAAAACTGTTGATGTTTGGACAGCCAGTCGGGCTTTTGAAGACAAAGCGGGCACATGAAGGACAATAAAAATTGTCAGTACCTGTCTGGTCGATACCTAAAGCACTTCGTATCTACTTCAGAAATGACAAATCCTTGTTTGCTGATATCTCAAAAATAATCTTCTCGATTATCAATGAATACTACAATGAAGCATCCCAAATCCCTCTGAAAACAGGGGCCATCATTTCATATCAGTCGTTTGGCGATCTTATGAGGGCCAATCCACACTGGCACGCAATAATACTTGAAGGAGGAATAGACGGTGAGGGTACATTCCACTCCAT
>SDBS01006697.1_pt1 | contig 11204 bp, 10 predicted proteins | sample 2277091 | NCBI WGS metagenome assembly SDBS01 (sample SAMN10404972, study PRJNA504765) | marine sediment metagenome | isolation source: marine sediment core GS10_PC15, 163 cmbsf | place: Arctic Ocean: Southern Knipovich Ridge | collected 2010 | reverse complement strand
AATCCGTCTTGATCCGTCCATGCCTGCTCGCGTTATTGGTGATGAGGGACGTCTTACTCAGATACTGATAAACCTATCAGGCAACGCCGTGAAGTTTACCGAGGAAGGGAAGGTGGAGGTAGGTATATATCCTGTGGGGGATGATCTATGGGGGTTCGCAGTGAGCGACACGGGACCCGGCATTCCGGAAGATCAGTTCGAGTCGATCTTCAATGCCTATAAACAGATTAACTCATCTTATCAGAAAGGAAAGAACGAGGGGACGGGTTTGGGATTGGCCATCACCAAGCACCTCATCGAACAGATGGGTGGAAGCATCCAGATGGAAAGTCGGCTTGGTAAAGGGACCAAGTTCGAAGTAATCCTGCCTCTTAAAGTCCCACAAGAAGATATCGCATCAATGGAAATCGTTTGCTAATCTTGTTTATTGAAATTTGAGGCCGACGTGAGAGCGGATTTTCCCGCTCTTTTTTGTTTGGGATTCGTGGATGTTCACGCGACAATGTGCGTATCTTCATTCCATCTTCATGTTGGAAGATAAAATCGTGTTACGTAGAAGGGAACAAAGAAATGGGTCATCCAAACTTACCAGAGGCAATCCAGGTCGTCGACCGAAAGTTTGATCACTGGATGGATCGTCTCAGTGATCTAATCTCGATTCCATCGGTGTCAGGGAAGACGGGGGATTCTGAGGCGCTCGATCGAGCAGCCGAATGGCTTTCAACCTGCCTCAAAGACATGGACTTTCCGGTGGTTGAAGTGATCCCGACGAAGGGAAACTCGGTCGTCTATGCGGAGAATTTGAGCGCAGGGACCCAGGCGATGACGGCCATGATTTACGGTCACTATGACGTCGCCATCGTCGCAACAGGGGATGCATGGGATTCAGATCCATTCAAAGGCGTCGTTCGCGGCGAGCATATGTACGGTCGTGGGGCGACAGACATGAAGGGTCAGATTATCGCCTCGCTCGCTGCGTTGGAAGCCATCCGTAGTGCGGGGCCGTTGCCGGTCAATTTCAAGGTTCTGATCGAAGGAGAGGAGGAGTACTCGCCTCGCCATCTTAAAGATTTCCTCACCGATCACCGCGAACGATTAGCGGCTGAATTCTGTTTGAACCCGGATGCAGGTATGGTCGCTCCTGACACGCCGACGATCGTCTATGGGTTGCGCGGGAACATGGGTTTGAAACTGCGGGTGAGAGGTCCGAAGGTTCCGCTGCACACCGGCCTGTTTGGCGGCGTGATCCATAATCCCATCCATGCGCTGAGCGACCTCATCTCGAAAATGCACGATCAGGATGGGATGATCGCAATCCCTGGTTTCTATGACATGGTCCGGGATATTAATGATGAGGAGCGAGAAGTTCTATCCCAAGTACCAGTGGATGACGACTTTTATATTCAGCGAAGCGGCGCTCCCGCCATATGGGGTGAGAAGAATTTCAATGTTCAGGAACGGATCAGAGCGCGTCCCGCGATCAACGTAAATAAGTTTGACACAGAGCGTGAGCAGTTTGTCATTCCCACCGAAGCGGCCGCGTCTATCTCCATTCGACTGGTCCCTGAGCAAAATCCGGAAGATGTATTTGACCTGGTACGTGATTTTGTCGAGTCAAACGCACCCGAGACGGTGACCTGGGAACTCGACCTCATGAGCGGCTATGGACCGGCGATTACGAACCGCACATCTTTCTATGTTCGCGCACTTGAAGATGCATTCAAGACAGTCTGGGGTATGGAGCCGGTCTTCAGCCGTGATGGCGGGGGCATCCCGGCGGTCGGATGGATCCAGGAGGTGCTGGGTGTAGATTCCCTGCTCACAGGATTTGCATCACCGGATGATAATTTGCATGGACCGAATGAGAAGGTCCATCTTCCAACGCTCAAGAAGGGCATCGAAACGCTCGTGCATTTCTTTTACAACCTGAGCGACTGAACCGAAAGACATCCTCCCAAGGACCGGAGGCCGAACATACCTAGGCGCAAACTTAATGGGTTCGAGGTATTCAGACTCAAGTTGAATTCAACGGAGAGGGATATGACGGACGCCGAAAACGAGTGGATCACCTTTTTTCGCCACCATGCCCCGGAGTATATGGACAACCCATTCACCGGAAACACGGCTCGGGAGGTGGAGTTCATCCTGGAAGAATTGATGGTTCCGGCAGGGGTACACATCCTTGACATAGGATGCGGTACAGGTCGTCACTCCATCGAACTCGCGAAGAGAGGTATGCGGATGACGGGGGTGGACATCTCCGCGGAGATGCTCGAGGAGGCGCAGAAACTAGCGGAAAAAGAGGATGTTCAAGTCGAATGGGTATGCATGGATGCCATCGAATATGAGGCCGGTCCAGTTTTTGATGGCGCCATCTGCATTTGTGAGGGCGCATTTGGATTATTGGGGAGCGAGGATGACCCTTACAAGCACGAGATTAGAATCTTGGAAGTCATCCAGACCGCACTTAAGCCAGGGGGCAAGCTTATACTCACGGCTCTTAATGGTTTCCGCCCGATCCGGTTAGCAACGTCCCGCGATCTCAAGACAGGAAAATTCAACCCCCTGACGATGGTGGAATCAGGACCGATGGAGATAGAAACGCCGGAAGGACCGAAAGCAATCATCACGAGGGAGAGGTCCTTCATCCCATCAGAACTTGTACTCATGCATGAACTCGCTGGACTGCAAGTTGAGCATATTTATGGGGGGACAGCCGGGGCATGGGGGCATCGTAATCAGGAACTGGACGAGCTGGAAATCATGGTCATCTCTGTGAAGACGGATAATTGACATCTTTTGCACCTGATCGCAAGTTTTTCTAATTTGAAGGTAACTCCTTGATTGAGATTGATGGATCTAAGGGAGAGGGGGGTGGGCAGATACTTCGCACCGCTCTGACGCTCTCTCTCATCACCGGGGCACCCTTTCGTCTGCGCAAGATACGAGCACGCAGATCGAATCCGGGGTTAAGACCCCAACATCTTGCTGCGTTAAAAGCCGCGGCCGAGATATCTCAAGCGAAGGTGGAAGGCGCCAGGTTAGGATCAAAACGGATCGTATTCAACCCTGGCTCGACGCTCGCTGGGGAGTATCACTTTAAGATTGGAACGGCTGGCTCAACATCTTTGCTCTTCCAGTGCATCTATCTACCGCTCAGTCTCGCAGGTGGCTCTTCTTCCGTTCAAATCGACGGGGGTACACATGTATCCTGGAGCCCGAGTTTCGATTACCTCTCCTCAAATTGGAATCACTTCCTACGGAAGATGGGTCTGCACATCGAGCTTGATCTACGTTTGGCGGGCTACTACCCCAGGGGTGGTGGAGAACTTCATGCGGAAATCACGCATTCCGAGGTGCTTCGGGGCATGAATCTGATGGAGCGGGGTGAATTAGAGAGGATCCGCTGTCTTTCCCTCACATCTAACTTACCAGAACACGTGGCGGAGCGGCAAGCAAGACGAGCATCCACACGGCTTTCGGACTATGCCGGATTGCTTGAACAAAGTATCGCTCAACTCCCATCTCCTGGTATTGGTTCCACGCTGGTACTGTTGGGGGAATTCGAGCACGGCACCGTGTGCTACTTTGGACTTGGCGCCAAAGGCAAATCCGCGGAAACTGTCGCAGATGAAGCCGTGGATCAGTTTACAAAGTTTTTCCTGCGTGATGGCGCTATCGACCAGTTTCTTTCCGATCAGATCCTTCTCCCCCTGGTCTTTGCGGAGGATGAATCAAGTTTTACGACTTCTGAAATCACACAGCACCTGCTCACCAACGCTGACATTATCCATATCTTTACCACGGCACAGGTTGGAATATCTGGTGGATTGGGTGAACGAGGTTCTGTACACATCCACCCCGTGAACCATTGACGAGGTCCAATCGAATTATCCCGGAAATGAGATTAAGCTATTCATAAAAGTTTTCGGTCAGGGATTCAAGCGCCTTTAGTAGTAAAATTCAAGTTTCCGGGAGTCGAAACCCTTTGACCAAAACAACCCCCACACTCGCCATCTCTGAAGAGCCCGACGTCACCGCAGCAATGAATGATTCGGGCGAATTTCAATCCAGCAGAGTAGCCACCATAGCTGCGGGGCATGGTGTGCATGACACCTACACAGCCTTCCTGGCTCCGCTCCTACCGGTACTCATAGAAAAATTCTCCCTGACATTGACTCAGGCGGGGGCACTGTCACTCTTCATGCAAGCCCCTTCTCTCCTTCAACCCGTCATCGGGCACATGGCAGACAAGTTCACCATGCGCTATTTTGTGATCCTCGCTCCGGCCATCACGGGAAGCATGATGAGCCTGCTTGGTGTCGCACCGAGCTACCTGGCGCTGGCATTGTTCCTGCTTATAGCAGGCATGAGCTCGGCGGGGCTTCATGCGGTTGGTCCCGTCATGGCTGGTCGTGTGTCGGGAACTCGTCTTGGAAGGGGCATGGGGTACTGGATGGTCGCGGGCGAGCTTGGAAGGACCATTGGCCCGATCCTTGTTGTCACCGCAATTGGATTTCTTACGCTGGAGGGACTCCCCATATTGATGGTGGGAGGTTGGCTTACTTCGCTGATTCTCTATATCAAACTTCGGGAAATTCCAGGTAGAGATCCGAATGCGAAGCTCGGGTTACCTGTCAGAGACGCGCTTCGAGCTATGAGATCTTTCATGATCCCGCTTGCGGGCATACTTGTTTCCCGAGCGTTTATGAGCGCTTCAATTACGACGTACCTCCCGACCTACTTGCACTCTGAAGGAGTGGAGCTTTGGTTCGCGGGTGCCGCACTCTCCATCCTTGAAGCTGCAGGTGTTGTGGGTGTCCTGGTTGGCGGTTCGATAAGTGATCGTGTTGGGCGCCGCATCATTCTCCTGATTTCCATGATCGCTACGCCGCTGCTTGCGGTGGTGTTTCTGCTCGCAAGCGGTGTCCAGCAAATCGTGGTGCTCCCTTTTCTTGGATTCTTTGCATTGTCAACGACGCCCGTCATGATGGCATGGGTGCAGGAGAGCTACCCCGAGAACCGGGCGCTCGCGAATGGGATCTTCATGGCGATGGCCTTCGTCATCCGGGCCGTCGCCATCGTCATCCTTGGCCGGGTGGGGGATATATACGGTCTGGGGCTCGGTTTCTTAATCAGCGCTGCCATCATGGCTGCGGGCACCCCGTTGGTCTTCCTGCTGCCTGGAAAAAAGCTGAATGAGAGAGCGTGAGAATTAGAAATCTTGAATCGATAGGAACATGTGGATTATGTGTCAGTGTGGATGTATGGGTACATAACCCATCGGGTCGAGGGGTTAAACCTCTTCGAACACAGATTCTTGATCGAGACTTACGTTCACAGGTTCATCGAGGGCGTGAATCGCTGTCTATTGTTTCCGATTGTTAGCTGACCAACACGAGATGTTCGCAATGATGAGTCACTTCTCCGCTTTGTCCACCATCACGGCAGGAACGCGCGAGATCATCTATGCCCCTGGACAAGCCAGAACAACCGCCCCAACGATTATCACCACCCAACTTAAACCAACTTGAAGGTGCTAAATACTCTAGATGAGAAGCGTTGCCACAGATGATGTGGTAATGATGATGCATATTTCGAGATGCAGCTTGAAAGCGCTCATGCGTGCCTCAAGCATTCGCGTCGGGCTCGTGTAATTGTTCCAGGATACGGTCACGATTTTCACCACGAGCCCGATTAAAAGCAGCGCGATCAATGCCAACGGGATTATCGAAGCAGTGAAGACGGCCAGGATGAGCGTCGTGTAGAACAGTATCGAGAGCGCGAGTACGACGAATCGCCCCGAGAACCGAGGGCCGAAGAGAATGACCATCGTTTGGCGCCCGTCCTTCTCGTCGTTCATCCGGGTAATGAGCTCATCCGTCCAGATCCATAGAGCGGTTGCGACGACGACCGGTGAGGAAGCTAGGTAGACCGTGCGTGTGAGGTCGCCAGCCTGGACGAGGTACGCTCCGAGAACAGGTATCAGACCAAGGCCTACGGAGATGACGACCTCTCCGCCCATCCGCCGGCAGAAGTTGAACGGGGGTGCGACGTAGAGCACACCCGTGAAAATCGCTGAGATCCCGTAGACAATGAAGATAATCCCGGGAACAAAGTTGTTTAGGTGAAGACCCAGAAGGCACGCCGTGACAATGCACACGCTCGCAGCTCCAAGGAGCCGGGACTTAGACCACTCGGCCGTGAATCTGTCCTCAAACCGCGCCTGCAGGAACGAGAAACCGGCGTGCAGCAAAATGGTCGCGATAAGAAACTCGATGGCGGCGAGCCACCTGAACGAAAAGCCCGGTGGGCGCAACCAGAATGGAAGCGTAGTCCCCACGAGCGCGGGAAGCAGGGAAGCAGTCCAATAACGGAACCCGGCGTAGTGGAGAAAGCCACGGGGACCTTCGCTGAACCCTCCTGCCAGACGGTTGTCCCGAGCGTCCTCGTCCATGTCCGCTCTCCTCTCCTTCTGAGGTCCATGATCGTTGTGATCGCCCGAAGCGGATAAACTTATTTTCGTATTTCGTCACCTATTAAGAGCTAACGGTTTATAGATGAATGGCTGGGATTCCCAAGTCTCTTAAGGTATCGAGCTTTGGCTCGAAACCCAATCGCGACCTGTTCTTCCGCATACAACATATAAAACGACGAAGTCCTTCTGCTGTGCTATCTGGCGAAGCCATTCTCATGAGCTCAAGGGCTCTGCCCTTGAGCCACCCGCGCGGGATTGAATGCAGCAACTGGTTATGCCATTCTAACTTCATCATTAAAACACACAGACTATCAATGAAGCCTTCAATGTGAAACAGTAGACTTTACGCGTTTTTATTATTTATTAGTATTACTTTAGATTTCAATTTTCCAGCTCGCCCCTTCAATTCAAGATCTCGCTCCTCAAGCCCCTCGGTCTCTATTCCAGCGGCTGACAATGCTGTTTCACTTATGATTAGCTCTCCTACATCTGCGACAGATGCCAGTCGAGCTCCAGTATTTACCGAATCCCCGAGAGCCGTAAAATCAGTTATTCCATCTTCGGAACCAACGGTACCAACAAACGCAATCCCAGTATGTACCCCGGCGCCAACGGGTATCCATGGACCGCCAGGCATGGAATGTCCTGTTTTAACCAAGATTTCCTGACCCGCCTCGATTGCCTTTCTTGCGTGATCTTGACCCGCTAGACCAGGAATGAAGTATCCAACTGCCTGGTCACCAACCAATCGATCGATGACTGCTTCGTACTTGATGAGGACCGCTGTGGTCTCTGTATAGAAACGATTAATCAAGTGCCGAAATTCAGCGGGACTCATTCCCTCTGCCAGCGTAGTTGATCCTCGAACATCAGCAAAAACCATCGAAATTTCAACCTCAGCGCCGCCCGGGCGCTTGCTCATGAAATCCACTCACCAATTGCACAGATCCGGGGTGAGGTTTGATGGAGTTCTTCCGAGAACTCGCATGAGTGGAGAGCCAACACCGTGATAAGGTGCGTTGCAGACCTTGCAGCGTGGATCAGTAGGGATTTTTGCAAATAAGTTACGAAAGCGTCGGTTCTTGGAATATTCACCGGTTGACAGGAAATCATGCCAATAGGTTTCTGATGGGTCTCTTTTACTTTCCTCGCTTGTCATCAGAATTTCCTCTCCTTTTCAATTATGCAGCCTTACTTCCTTTAGCTGACCGACCCTGATGATATCATCTAACAATGAAAAAGCCCGTTCCCTGAAGAACGTGCTCATCATAATCATTGCGCTGAACGGGGTCGGTTTAAGTGAATTGTTGTGCAGCGGTTATTGCATCTCAAAGATGCTGATCAACTAGAATTGGGTTTCCGTCGGGATCGATTGCGATAAAACTTGCAGGGCCCGTCGTACTTTCATCTGCTTCGCTCAGTAGTTCCACCCCTTTAGCCTTTAGCTGACGCTGCAGGTCGCGTACATCTGTGAACGTATCGAGCTCGCTGGCACTACTGTCCCAGCCAGGATTGAACGTAAGCGTGTTATTCTCGAACATGCCCTGAAAGATACCAATCGTGTGATCTCCATTCTTCAAGATCAGCCAATTTTGTGAGGCATCACCACCGAAAGTCTCGAAGCTAAATTTCTCATAGAATTTCCTCGAGGCCTCGATGTCCTTGACGGCCAAACTGATTGAAAATGCGCCGAGTTCCATAACTTGCTCCTTTGTAGAGTAGGCAGTTATATCATGGTAGCTGTATTTTAATGAATAGGTGAAAGTGGGCTAACGACTGGCACCCGCCAGTGGTCTCATTCAATAAGTCCGATATATTGGCGGTTCTGCAGTTACAGTGCAATTGACGAACCTCAGGTGCTTCTGCACGGTTTCTTTCTCACGCAAAGCGCCTCTCGCCGCCGCTGTTGGAGAATCTCCGCTGCTGGCCAACGATTCATAGTCGCCTATTTGGCTTTCATCAATCGCGAACTTACATCCCCAGATACGGCATACGGAATGGCTAGAAATGATCCGAGCATCGTCAAACCCAACATCAAGCCGATGACACTCGCACCTCTAAAGGCCGCTGGATCAATGACTTGATCTAATAGCAAGAAACCGGCGATGGCAAATACGAAACCAACCGTCGACACGATCGCGATCCTCGTCGCAGATTTCAATGAAATACGACGCCTCACAAGAATAGCGATAATAAGAACAATGAGGAAGAGTATTGTTACGAGTTGTCCCATGGTGCCTCCATTCAAAATGTGATGAGCAAATCTGGCTTTTTCGCCGCCTTATCATGAGTGTTTATACATTTGATGGTAACAAGAGCGCCGCGCATAGCTCCCATAGTTAGCCGCATAACGGCTTTGAACTGAGCGGTGGCAATACTTCGTATTGGCTTATGTCGCATGACTTCGACTTACTTACAGAATTGCTTCGCAATTCTATTAAGGTCAAGGGCTCTGCCCTTGACCCGTCCGTCCTCCAGCGAATGGTAGAGAGCGCACAACTTATGCCTGTAAAGATGCCAGGGTCCTTACTTCCCGATCTATGCGATCCCCAAGCTCATCCAATGCAACATCAAGCTCATAATCTTTCTGCAAACCAAGCCAGACATCCGGGCTGGTGTCAAAGAACCTCGCAAGACGAAGCGCTGTATCCGCCGATATGCCGCGCTTGCCAAGCACGATTTCATTGATTCGGCGAGGATGCACGCTAATCGATAGGGCAAGGCGGTTCTGGCTTAGTCCCATAGGCTTGAGGAAATCTTCCATTAATACTTCACCTGGGTGGACGGGTGCCAATCGCTTAGACTTTGCCACAATTTACCTCCTTAGTGATAATCGACGATTTCAACTTCATATGCATCGTTGCCCTCCCAGATGAAACATATGCGCCATTGATCGTTCATTCTGATGCTGTACTGTCCAGCTCGATCGCCTTTCAGTTTCTCAAGTCGATTGGATGGTTGATTGCGTAGATCTTTAAGACCCTTGGCGTTGTGGAGATACCGTAGCTTACGATATGCTGTTTGCTGAATATCAGGTGGTAGCCTGCGAGACCGTTCGCGCCGAAAGATTTTTACGGTTTGCTGATCCCGAATCGACTTAATCACAGGCTAATTATATAACGCCCTTCGCTAAGCCGCAAGTGTATAGACATGGTACGTTATAGTAGTTGGCGCCCGCTAACTAATGAATATGTAGAAGTATTACCCATATATTATTCTGAAGAGGGAAAAAGAAAAAACACCCAATATCCTTGGGATATCGGGCGTGATGGCATGCATATTAAAAAATCTCCGCAATTGTGTGGGATATTGTACATTGATTGCAGTGCCTGTGGGGGGAGAGAACTTGCAACCTTTTGTTTGAAAGATCATTCGTCGATGTCGATTATACGTGTCTACCCGTCCAATCGACGATGGATACATCGCAGCACACCTTGAAATCCTCGCAGCCCACTCCATCCCGAGGAATACCCCTGCTCAAATATCTTCAAAGCTCCCTGGAAAAAATCTTCTTTTGACATCGAGTGGGTTGCATTTAGCAAGGAATGCCAGTGCTGCGTGCATTCTCCGAGCGCAGCGGCCTTGAGCCACGCTAGGGAGATAGGCGTGGTCCGATCTGCGGTAGCCTTAACAATGGCTTCCCCCAACTCGGTTGATAATGTGTCTGGTTCGGTCATCCAAGCAGCGAGTAGCGCGCCGAGCATGATGTCATCACCATCAGGTGTGATCCCCTGTCCCAGTCCGGCGAGGCGAGTTGCGCTTTCAATAATCATGTCCGGATCGTGGTCGGCGATTCCCTTGAATAGGATTTCAGATTCCGTCTCCAGTTGTTCCTGAAGACCGCGGCTGAGCGAAGCACACGATTTCCCGGGAGGGCCATGGTTTTTGGGCGAAGGTACCCATTGCGTGAGGAATTCGTCCAGCCATGCGACCACGATCCTCATCTCATCGGAGGTGGGATTCATCGAAGCCCAGGGAAAGCGTGGTTCCCAGATCTGTGGTTCTGGATCGGAGAGTCGTATGGAGAGCTCTCCGATAGTTGCGAATTGCGAATTAAGACTGCACTTCTCGCCGGAGGTGATGTGAGCGCTCAAGGGGAGGGCGGGTATGACGATGTTGAAGGGGCCGTTTCCTATCGCTGGCGTGACGAAGCTTATGATCTCCCCGCCGTCAGCAATCAGATTCACGGCGGTTTCAAAGACATGAAGAACCCGGACGGGCTCAGAGCTGTCGAGCCAGTCACGCGTTCTCCTGGAAATTGAAAGAGCTGCGATTTCTCCGGTTATGACTCCGCCTTCTCGTCTTGCAGGGTGAGATACACTTTCTCTGCAGAGAGGGGCAGTTCAAGAATACGGACACCGATGGCGTCTGCGAGTGCGTTTGCGATCGCAGGCGCGGTGGGGATCATAGGATGTTCGCCAATTCCCCTGGCACCCCAGGGACCATCGTCCTGCGGCACTTCGACGATGATGGGGATAATCTCGCCGGGGATATCTACCGATGTCGCGATGCGGTAATCCGTGAAGCTGGGATTTTGTGGAACGCCATCCTTGAGCCATAAGCGTTCAAAGATTGCCGAGCTGGCGCCTTGCACCACACCGCCCTCCATTTGGGCACGCACCTGATCGGGATTGATCGCCTTACCTACATCAAAAGCTGAAGCGACCCGCAGGATTGTAATTTGGCCGCTGCGTGTATCTACCTCCAGGTCAACAGCCTGGCAGCC